>Ga0209253_10000424_pt1 | contig 36184 bp, 35 predicted proteins | sample FrelakmetBRP12BR_FD_187145 | JGI IMG/M metagenome (GOLD analysis project Ga0209253, IMG submission 187145) | Freshwater lake sediment microbial communities from the University of Notre Dame, USA, for methane emissions studies - BRP12 BR (SPAdes)... | ecosystem: Environmental > Aquatic >... | reverse complement strand
CACCGCGCTGTCCAGCCAGATTGCAGGCGAGACACTCTCCACCGCGCTGTCCAGCCAGATTGCAGGCGAGACACTCTCCACCGCGCTGTCCAGCCAGATTGCAGGCGAGACACTCTCCACCGCGCTGTCCAGCCAAGCTGCTACTGAGATGCCGGCCGCTACGCCGACTGGCCAAACGGCCGATGAAGCACTGCTCGTCGCACTATCCAACTCAACTCCAGGCGGGATGCCGCTCGCTGTTTCATCCAATCTAATTCCAGGTGGAGTAGCGCTTGTCTCCCTGCAAACCGGGAGTTCGGCGCAACGCAACTTATCTCAGGGAACTCATCCCACCAAATCAGCTTCGGGATTGGACAGTATAGATCCGGAATCCGATAAAACGGCGAATTTTGCCGCCTCTGACAAGTTTTTGCCACCTATTGCCGCCGATGACAAAATCTCGCGCGCCGTGACACAAATGTTGGCACAAGACTCCTCTGGTGAGACGTCGTCACCCCAGACAGGGATTTCCTCTACGGTTGCTACTGCCTCCCTGATCTCCAATTCCTCGAACATCGATCTTAACCATAATCCTAGGCTTGAGGCCCGGGTTGGAACACCGGCATGGGATGGAGCACTGGCGCAGAAAGTAACCTGGATGGTGACTCAGCAACTGCAAGTGGCCCAACTGCAGCTCAACCCGCCGAACCTTGGCCCGATGGAAGTTATGCTCACCGTCGGCAATGGCCCTGATCCCCAGACGCGCATCGAGTTTACCTCTCCTCATCTGGTAGTGCGCGAAGCGATTCAGGCTGCCTTGCCGCATCTGCGGGAAATGATGGAAAACAGCGGACTCTCGCTGGGGAGTGCAACGGTCAGCGCCGACTCGTTCCAGCAGCAGGCGCAAGCCGGACGCCAGGATCACGCTTCACCGAAACAGGCAGAGAACATGCCGCAGACCGCTTCCGACCTTGCCGCTCGTTCCGCAGCAACCCGTGTTCATACTGGCTTGGTTGACACGTTTGCATAGTCCACAGATGTCACCAATTGATCGGAATGCGCTATCCGGTTAGGGGATCAAACCCGGATAGCGCATAACTAATCACAGCGCCTTGTCTTTGCCCAGGTTTGCCATTTACGGTGAAACAGGGCGATTTTTTATTTGTATGTTTCTTCTGGAAGCACTTGCTTGCGCTTGTGTAATTCGTCGCCGACTGCTGTTCTCAGGATGGAAATGCGGATCACAATCCGTTTTCAGAATCCGAAGATAACGGGGTTTCACCTGTCTATTCCGTGAATCGCGCTCCAGCGGTTTTAAACATAATCGGAGCATCCAATAAGGAGTGGCCATGGCAACAAAAAATGAGTCGCAGGAAAAGCCCGAATCAGCTCCCAAAAAAAAGGGAAAGCTGTTGAAAATTATGCTCGCACTGGCGGTGTTTGCCAGTGGGGGCGGCGGAGTTGCGTGGTACATGATGAAACAGTCTGCCATTAAGCAGGAAGCCGCGGCTCTCCAGGAAAAGCCGCCCACATTCTTGAATTTTGACTCTTTTACTGTGAATCTGCAGCCGGAGGCTGAAGGTCAATATCTGCAAGTGGGCTTGACGTTGAAACTAACCGAGCCAAGCACGGCAGAGGCCATCAAACTGCACACGCCGGAAATTCGCAACAGGATTTTACTGCTGCTGTCCGATAAGAAAGCATCCGAAATTTCCAGCAGTGAGGGCAAACAGCAATTGAGTACGGAGATCCTGGATGTGACCAGGAAGTCGATCTTGTCGGAGAAAACTCAACAGGAAATCATCGACGTGTTATTCACTTCCTTCGTCATTCAATAACCCCGCCATGAGCAAAGAATTTCTCTCGCAGGAGGAGGTGGATGCCCTGCTCAGGGGCGTCAGCGGTGAAGCCGATGAGATTGTTGAGGAGACCGCGGCTGAACAGAATACGTCTTCTGCTCGTCCCTACAACCTGGCGAGCCAGGAACGCATCGTGCGTGGGCGTATGCCTACGCTGGAAAGCATCAATGATCGTTTCATACGCTTTCTGCGCATCGGTATGTTCAATCTCATACGTCGCACCCCGGAAGTCACAGCCGGACCGGTACGAGTATTGAAGTACGGCGAATTCATGCGTAATCTGCCGATGCCGAGCAATCTCAATATGGTGCAGGTCAAGCCATTGCGTGGCACCGCGCTGATCATTATTGATCCCGAACTGGTGTTCCTGGTGGTAGACAACTTGTTCGGCGGTGACGGCAGGTTCCACACCCGCGTCGAAGGCAGGGAATTTACCCAGACCGAGCAACGCATCATCCAGCACATACTCAACGTGATTTTCGAGGATTACGAAAAATCCTGGGAACCAGTTTTTCCAGTGAAATTCGAGTACGTCCGCTCCGAGATGAATACCCGCTTCGCCAACATTGCCACTCCCAACGAGGTGGTGGTGGCCACCACATTCCATATTGCGATTGGAACCGTCGGGGGTGTATTTCATATCTGCATGCCGTATTCCATGATCCAACCGATACGCGATGTCCTCTACAGCAGTCTGCAAGGGGATCATATGGAAGTGGACAAGCGCTGGGTGCAGTTGCTGTCAAAACAAGTGCAGATCATAGATGTGGAGCTGGTTGCCAATCTCGGGCAAGCGCCGGTGACCCTGCGGCAAATACTGAAAATGCAAGAAGGAGATGTGATCTCGCTGGATATTCCTGAAGCAATTGTGGCGCAGGTGGATGGAGTGCCGGTACTGGAGTGCAAGTATGGCATTTTTAACGGGCAGTATGCGCTGAAAGTGGACAAGATCCTTACCCAGATGGGAAGCGATTAATTCGAAGGAGAGCATCATGTTGAATTCATCAAGCGAAGAGCAGACTGACGTCAATGAGTGGGCTGACGCCATGGCAGAACAGAGTATAGCAACCGCAACAAGTGGTGACTCTGCGCTGGAGGAGGCCGGAAACAGGCCAAAATCGGTATTTGAGGAATTATCCGGGAGCAGAGGCGGCACCCATGTCAACAACGACCTTGACATGATTCTGGATATTCCAGTGCAAATGACGGTCGAACTGGGGCGCACCAGAATTGCCATCAAGAGCCTGCTACAGCTGGCACAAGGGTCGGTGGTGGAACTCGACGGACTGGCAGGCGAACCGATGGATGTTCTGGTTAACGGCTGCTTGATCGCCCAGGGAGAAGTGGTGGTGGTCAACGAAAGGTTCGGCATCCGGCTGACTGACATCATTACGCCATCGGAACGCATCCGCAAGCTCAATCGTTAGGATTCCGCAATGCTAAACCGCTATTTTATTCTGTTCACACTGTCACTACCGGTCCATGCCCAGATGGAAGCGTCGCAGCCCGCCTATGCGCCGCCGGTTTCAGCGCTTTCTGAGGGCAGCATGCTGCAGATGCTCGCCGGGTTGCTGCTGGTGCTGGCGGTGATTGCAGCTGCCGCCTGGCTGCTCAAGCGTTTTGCGCTAAATCCCGGTACAGCCACGACGGGTACCATTAAAGTTATCGCAGGCGCTGCGGTGGGACAACGGGAACGGGTAGTGCTGGTCGAAATCAGCGGCACCTGGTTGGTACTGGGTGTGGCGCCCGGCCAGGTGCGTACCCTCCACACCATGCCCAAGGCTCACGCCGAACAGATCGCGAACGAGTTGCCCGCTCCACGCAAGGGCTTCCAGGAGTGGCTTAAACAAATAATGGAGAAGCGTGATGCCGGTTGATTCTTCGGCATCTGGCAAGCGTTCGTTCAAGTCACGGATGAGCACGCAGCTACTTAGCTCCATCTGTCTCAGGCCATGGCTGGTTCGCATCTTCCGTGCCCTGGTCTCCGCTTTGGCATCACGTAAAAAGATTTTCCTGGCCCTGCTCGCGCTGGCGGGCTGCGCTGCGCTGCCGGCTCTGGCCCAGCAATCCGGATTATCCGGCATCACCAGCACCCCTGCACCAGGTGGCGGTCAGACTTATACGTTAAGCATCGAAACCCTGCTGTTGCTCACTTCCCTGTCATTTCTGCCGGCGGTGGTACTGATGATGACCAGCTTCACCCGCATCATCATCGTACTGTCGCTGCTGCGCATGGCCTTGGGCACCCAGTCCTCGCCACCCAATCAGGTATTGCTCGGCCTGGCGCTGTTCCTGACCTTCTTTGTGATGTCGCCCGTGCTCGACAAAATACACAGCGAAGCTTATCAACCCTTTGCCGAAAAAAAGATCAATATGACGCAGGCACTTGAAAAAGGCAGCGTTCCGCTCAAGGCCTTCATGCTGCGACAAACCCGCGAGGCCGATCTGGCGCTATTCGTCAAAATATCCAACAGCGAAGAGCTGCAGAGCCCAGACACGGTGCCGATGAGAATCCTGGTTCCAGCCTATGTCACCAGCGAGCTGAAAACCGCATTTCAAATCGGCTTTATGGTGTTCATCCCGTTTCTCATCATTGACATCGTGGTAGCCAGTGTATTGATGTCGATGGGTATGATGATGCTGTCGCCAGTGATTATTTCCCTGCCTTTCAAGCTCATGCTGTTCGTGCTGGTAGACGGCTGGCATTTGCTGATCAACTCCCTGGTGCAGAGCTTCTACACATGACGCCCGAAAGTGTAATGACTCTGGGCCAGCAGGCGCTGGAACTCACCATTATGGTATCCGCCCCCATATTGCTGACGGCGCTGGCCGTAGGTTTGCTGGTAAGCATCTTTCAAGCAGCCACCCAGATCAATGAAATGACGCTGTCGTTCATTCCCAAGCTGTTTTCAATGTTGGCGATGATGATAGTGGCCGGTCCGTGGATGTTGAACCTGATGCTGGACTATATGCGTCGGCTGTTTACCAACATTCCGTGGATGCTGGGATAATCATGCCAGAGCGGGAATGTGGTGGGGAATGAGAGCAACTCACTGGTCGCGGTCCATAACATGTCCTTCAATTCTCGCTAATGATCAGCATTACCACCGCGGAATTTAATGTCTTGCTGACCGCCTTTCTCTGGCCGCTTACCCGGATACTCGCGCTGATCGCCAGCGCTCCGATTCTCGGCAATCCTGGTGTGCCCCTGCAGGTGAAAATCGGGCTTGCCTTCATGATCACCGTAGCCGTGGCACCCACGCTGGGGCCGATGCCGCCGGTCGAACTCAGTTCCTCGGCAGGTCTGCTAATCATGGCGCAGCAAATTGCCATTGGCATGGCGATGGGGCTCAGCATCCGCATTGTGTTCGTTGCCGTTGAAATGGCAGGGGAACTCATCGGATTGCAAATGGGACTGGGCTTTGCCACTTTCTTTAACCCACAAACGAAAGGATTCACGCCAGTCATCGGACAGTTTCTGGGGTTGCTGACAGCACTTACTTTTCTCGCATTCGACGGCCATTTGCAAGTAATTTCCCTGCTGTCTGAAAGTTTCCGCACCTTACCCGTCAGCGGCGATGTCCTGGCAGCGAACGGTTTCAGGATCCTGGCGGATTGGGGCGGGAAAATTTTTGCGGCGGGGCTGCTGTTGTCGCTGCCGCCGATGGCAGCCTTGCTGATCACCAATCTTTGCCTCGGCATTCTGGCCCGTGCCGCACCGCAGTTGAATATTTTTGCCATCGGCTTTCCAATCACCCTGGTCATCGGCATGCTGACGCTGGCGCTGGCGCTGCCCTACTTCGCGCCGGTACTGGAACGCCTGTTTCTGGACGGCCTGCAAATGATGCTGCAGATAGTCAGTCAGCTTCGTGCCAGCCCGCAGGCTATCTTGTGAATTACCGCTACTTTCCGAGTCTATTCGGGTCTTGGTTGATTTGCCAACCTGATACTGTTAGCGCATGAAAACCGGTCTTGATTCACCCAAGGAACCTCTGAACGGCAACTCTCAAGGAACTCAACAACTGCTATGACAACCAAACTTCGTCTAGTCAGATCACTCTTTGGCTTCTCCTCATCAAACGACAGTGAGTCGGACACCCAGTCGTCTGCCACCCCTCATCCGGAAAGCAAATTCACTGAAAATCCCGATACCACGCTGAACGATTGGTCAGCGATTATCACTGACCGGGAAATCGGAGGCGAAATCGAAACGGAAAAACAAGCGCGCATCGGCGCCGAAAACAAAGCGATCCACGAAGCCCGTGCGCGCATCGCCGCAGATGCCAAAGCCAGGGTGGCGGCCGAAGCACGAGCCCGGGCGGAAGCCAGCGCTGCCACGATAGCGAAAGCCAGAGAAGAAACGGAAACCAGAGCGACTGAAGAAGCGCGCGCCAGAGCCAGGGCAGAAACCCAAGCCATCGAGACGGCCAATGCCCGCATAGAAACTGAAACCAGAACCCGGCAAGCCATAGAAACCAGAATAAGAACCGAGGAAGAAATCCTCGCTCAGGCACAAGCCAAGACAGCGGCAGAAACCCAGGCTGCGGAAAATGCCCGAGGCCGCGCAGAAGCAGAAACCAGAGCGCTCGAACAAGCCAAGGTAAGAGCGGCCGCAGAAATCAAGGTCAAGCAGGCAGCGGAAGCCAGAGCCAAGGCTGAAGAAGAAGCAACGCTCATGGCGCTGGCAATCGCAGAAGCGGAAGTGGCAGCCACAAGTATGGTGCAAATTAGAATCAAGGCACAGGAAGAAGCTGAGATGCTGGCGCAGGCAAGAATGGAAATGGAGGCCAAGGCCGCAGAAGAAATCCAGATGAGGGCAAAAGCAGAAGCTGAAGCGCTGGAACAGGCGCGCATACGCACAGCTGCAGAAACCAGGGCCAGAGTAGCGGCGGAGGCCAGAATCAGGAATGAAGAACAGGGCAGAGTCATGGCCGACGCAAGGGCTGAAGCAGAAACCACGGCCGTGGCAAAGACAAAAGCGCGGCTAAAGGCGGATGCCCAGGCAGTGATAGAAATCCATGCCCGCACTAAAGCAGAAGCCGATGCCAGAGAAGCGGCAAATGCGAAAGCCAGTGCCGAGAATGCGGTCAAGAGCGTGATCGAAGCCAGAGTGCAGGCGGATATTTCTGCCACGCAAGCGGCAGAAGCGCGAATCAGGGCAGAGGGTCAGGCACAGGAAAATGCCCATGCCCGCACTGCAGCAGAGACTAGCGTCGAGAGAGCGGCACAAGCCAGGGCTCAGACCGAACTAGAGGCGATAGGCGTGGCACGGGAAAAAGAGAAAGCGGAGATCGCTGCCGCTGAAGAGATGCAGGCCCGGATCAGAGCGGAAACCCGCGCTGTCATGGAGTTTCGCGCCCGCGCCGAAGCGGACGCCAGAGCCAGATCAGCCACAGAAGCAAGTGCCCGCGCAGAAATCAGAGCCAGGGCGGTAGCGGATGCAAGAATCGAAGCGGAAACTGCCGCTGCTGAAGCGGCGCAAGCCAGAGCCAGCGTCGAGTCTAAAATGGTTGAGGAAGCCAAGGCTCGTGCAGAAGCGGACACCGTCGCCAGAGTCGCAGCAGAGGCACGGCTAAAAACTGAAAAGGAAATCACGGTATTGGCAAAGGCAAAGGCTCAGGCAGAAATTGCCGCTGCCGAGGCGGCACAAGAACGAGTCAAGGCAGAAGTTGCCGCCACCGAGGCGGCACAAAACCGGGCTAAAGAAGAACAAGAAGCCGAAACGGTAGCAAAAGCAAGAATGCAAGCGGATATCATTGCCATGGACGATGCCAGAGTGCGAGCCGCAGCTGAAATCCGGGCCAAGGCCGCAGCGCTGGCGCGATCCAAGGCACAACAGGAAGGGACGGGCGCAGCGTTGGCGAAGGAAATGGCAGAAATCGCTGCCGCACAGGAAGCCCGGGCGAAAACCGAAATGGAAACCAAAGCTGCCGAGAACGCTTGGTTGCGGGCAGAAGCGGATGCCAAGGCAAAACAGGCAGCGCAAATTAGGGCCGCAGCAGAAGCACAAGCTGAGGCGGTCGCCTTGGCAAGGGCGGAAGCTGAGGCACAAGCCGAGGTGATTGCCTTGGCAAGAGTGGAAGCAGAGATTGCCGCAGTGGCTGAAGCAGCCGCCAGAGCCAGGGCGGAAGCCCAGGCCATGGATAACGCCAAAATGCGGGCACAAGCCGAAACCAAGGCAAAACAGGCAGCGCAAACAAGGGCCATAACAGAGGCACAAGCCGAGGCAATTGCACTGGTGAGAGCAGAAGCAGAAATGGCTGCCGCCGCTGAGGCTGCCGCCAGAATCGAGGCAGAAACCAGAGCTCTGGAAGAAGCTAAAACCCGTGCGGCGGCGGAAGTTCTGGTCAAGGTGGCGACGCAGGCGCGGACTCAGGCAGAAGTCGCAGCCACGGAAGCAGCTCAGGGCAGAGTTAAAGCGGAAGAAGAAGTCAGGGTTCTGGCGGAAGCAAGAATGCAGGCTGAAATTGCGGCGGCAGACGAAGCGCATGCCATGACTGAAATGGAAGCTGGATCAATGGAAACGACGACCACAAGAACCGACTCAGGAAATCAGGCCAAGATAATTCCTTTGATGAGAACAGAAGCAGGGATACGAGTTGAAACCGAGGTGACGGAGCCAATAGACATTTTCATGGCACGCTCCGATAAATCGGAAAAAAACGCAAGGTGGCTCGGCGGCATCGCCGCAGGCCTGATAGCGGGCATCTTTTATGTTTTCCCGTTCAGTCCCGATATGCCACAACTGGGTTACATTGCGTCAGATAGCACCATTCAGGAAGTGCCGGCTCAATCTTTGAATTCCGGTATCACGCCTGCCATACCGCTTACGGATATCGCGCTGGCTGCCGATACCGAGGCGGCTGTGAATGTGGTGCCGGTTGCAGATAGTGGGCAGGAAGCTGATGGCGAATCCTCGGACATACTCTGGAACGGCTGGAGACTCTCCGGCGAAATGCTAGGCTATCAGGGAGAAGCCCGGATTCAGTCAGAAAATCCTGGAATTGCAGCAACCGGGAACCAATCCTGACGATCGATTCTGATCAGCATCCGAGCAGGTTATTTATCTGACCTGGATGATTCCCTGGGCAACCCGCTGCGATACCGGGAACATGGAATCGATGCCCTCGCCAAATTCTATCACTATGTATCCTGCATAACCATTTTCCCTGACGATCTGCTCCGCCCGCCGATAGAATGCCTGCGTGGCTTCCCCATCACCGCCCGTGGTAAAGCGTTTCCTGCGCAACTCGATCCTGAAACGGTTTTCTCCGATGCGGGCTTCCTCGATCCACCAGCCAGCAATCAGATGTTCCACCACGATATTGGCCACTGCTCCTCCCAAAGAATTGGCCACTGCTCCCCCCACCGCCTTGCCGGATTGATCCAGCAAAGCCGGTGAATCCGGCAAAACGAGTGTTGCCTTGTTTGGGTCAGTCGGCTTAGCGACACTTACGGGACCATTCATGCCGGAATCATTGGTCGCAATACTGTTGCAACCAGCCAAGCCTGTCAGCAGCAATAATAGAGAGATGCGCTTCATCTTAAAAACCGCAACCCTGCACGAATAAGGATCATTTTACTTTCCGACCCGATAATGGTCATAGATAGTTGAACAACGACAGCCCTGAAACCGTATGGAAAGCCTTCTGCGCCGCTTCCAGATAAGTCTGCTGCCGGGTCAAATCGGAAATCGCTTTTGTATAATCCACATCCTGCAATTGCGACAGGTTTTGCTGATATTGCAGGTTGAGATCCACGCCGGTGCTCTGCAGGGAATCGAGTTCCTGCAAGCGCGTGCCGATTGAGGACTGGGTGTTGAGGACACGGTCAAGGCCATTATCCAGATTCAGCAGTGCTGTACTCAATCCAGCGGCGAGATTGCTAAGGTTGGCCGAAGTGATCACTGGCGTTTCCAGAGTATCAATCAGATCATTGATGGTTGTGAACAGGCTCCGGTTGGGTTCGGTGGTCGGCGCGACAGTAAAGGTATCGCCGTTGCTCGGGGCACCCTGGATATCAAACTGCAGACCGTCAAAGCTGATGGTACTGCCGCTGGTATACGGGTTGTTTGAAGACAGCGTGGTTGAGGTCGTGGTATTCACCACGCTGTAGGTGGTAACTCCAGCCGCCACCGTAAAATCAACCCGATAGTCCTGACCGGTAAGGCTTGCAGGGTCTGCCACCAAACCTGAGCTGATCACCGCGCTGCCGTTATTCGCCGCGCCAATGGCGGTTACAAACACGCCATTACCGTTCTTAACGCGCTCAAAAATATCTGTGCCGGAATCACTCAGCGCAATCTGGCGCGATGAGGCTACCTGTATCAGACGCTGCCCCTGATCACCATAATATTGTGCACCAGTCAAAGTCTGGGAAAATGGCTTGGTAGCCCCCTGATAGCCCGAGAATAGATAATTCCCTGAACTATCGGTGGCGTTTGTCAAGCCGACCAGTTCTTCCAATCTGCCACGTAACGTGTTTGCGAGACTCGTCCGATCACTGTTGTTAAGCGCCCCATTCCCGGCACTGACGACATCGGTTCTTACGTCCTGGATTAAGGTCGATATGTTGCTCAAGATGGTGTCGCTGAGCGCCAGACTATTTTTCGCATTATTGCGATTTTCGGCATATTGGGCATTGATGGATGCAGCTTGCGCAACATTGAGTACCCGCGCGGCCGCAATCGGGTCATCGGCCGGCGTCTGCATGCGTTTCCCGGTTGCGACCTGCTGCTGGGTCTTCTGCAAACTTTCCTGCTGCAGCAGAACGGCATTTACGCTTTGCTCGTATATGGTGTTGGTGCTCAGGCGCATGGTGTTGTCCTTATCTTCCGAGATTCAACAGGGTGTCAAACAGAGTGCTCGCAAGCTGCAATACTTTGCCAGAGGCTTGATATGCCTGCTGATAGCGCAATAAATTAGCGGCCTCTTCATCCAGATTCACGCCCGACACTGACTGCTGCGCCTGCTGGAACTGCACTAGCATGCTCGCCTGCGCTTTGCTGGTCGCTTCCAATTCGCGCGTCTTGTTGCCGATCTGGCTCACCAACTGCCCGTATGTCGACTGGTAGGATGCGGTACCGCCACTCAGCGTATTTTGAGTCTGCAGGCCGCCCAGCAGCAGCGCGTTACGGTTGTCCCCAATGCCGCCGGTATTGGTGGTCACAGTAAAAGTATCGCCGGCTAGCGGCACTCCGGTGACTTGCGTTGTCCAGCCGTTCACCGAAATCAGGCTGGGGGTTGCGCTGCTGTAGGCAATGCCGGTCGCAGGACGGCCATGGAAAGTTGAAGCCGTGGTGCCCATCACCGCAGCGGGAATGCTGATGACGCCCGTCAGTTCATCGATGGTGATGTCGACGCCCTTGAAAGTGGTGGAACCGGCGTAGGAGCCACCTTCGATCGTCACGGTCGCACCGCTGACGGTGAAGGTATCGTTTGGGGCTGCAGTGGCTCCAGAAATGGTGCCGCCACTGATCGTGATCTTTGCGCCAGTGGAAGTATAAGCGCCGGCCCCGCCAGTGCCGATAGTCGAGGTGACCGTATTGGCGGTGGCGACCGTGAAACCGGCGGTATTGGCGCCATTGACCAGCAGCGCCGCCGCCGCTATACCGGCAGCGCTTGTGGCAATCGAACTCAGGCCGGTGACATTGTTGGTGGTGCCTTCAAGATGAAAAGTGGCAGCACTGTCGAAAACCACTTTGACACCGTTGCTCAGAAAAGCGTCCACTGGCGGCGAACTCAATGTCATGCCGCCGATGGTGGCCGTACTTGAGGTGGTGGAAATCAAGGTGTGGTCGACGGTGAAAGTATCTCCTAAGGCGGGTGACGTGGGCCCGATGCCATCAGTGATCTGCATCGTCCAGCCGTTAAAGCTGACGTTGCCACCGGAGGCATAAACCATGTTTGTTGCCAGGGTTGCGCCGGTGGTGCTGTCGACCACGTCGAAAGCCGTGGCGCTGGTAAAGGTGATCACGACTTTGTCGTTGAAGCTGTTGACGCTGCCTGCACTGATCAGCCCAGTACCCGTGTTGGCCAATGATGCACTGGTACGAATCGGTGCTGCCGCAGCGATTTTCTCGGTATCGCTGATGGCCAGGCTAATATCCCGGGCAGCGTTGCGAGTAGGCTGGATTATGAAGCTTTCATTGGCGTTGAGGGTGGCTGCAGTGATGCTGATGCCGTCAAGAGTAATTAACGGCGAAGTGGAAGTCACCGAGACATTGTCCGATAATCGCATCAACGTGTAGTTAGGGATGACAGCGTTATCGCGGCTATATTGATAGTCGCTGGTGGTGAGCGCACTCACGCTGCTAATGCTGGCGCTAATGCTGGAGGCCGGATTATTTCCCGTGTTGGCGATTATGTTCGGCACAGGGGCGTTAAAGAAATTACCGCCGAGCACCCCATTCAAATCCTGTCCCAGTCGGTGCTGATCGTTGAAGGTTTGCGCCAGGCCGATGGCGATGCGCCCAAGGGAATTCTGTGCATCATCCAACGTGTTGCTGCGGAATGCAAGATACCCGCCCAGCTTGCCGCCCTGCAAGTTACTATCAGGAATCAGGGAGGTTCTGTTGCCGATAACGTAGCCGACCAGCGTCCTGGCAGGGTCATCAGACGAAGTCGTTGTAGCCAGGGTCATCACCTGCGTTCCCACTACCAGCGCCTGACCGGTGCCAATAAAAATGTTGAGAGTGCCATCATCCTGCTTCACGACGCTGGTGCCGATTTCCTTGTTAAGCCGTAAAAGCAGCGCATCGCGTTGATCCAACAGATCATTTGCGGGCTGCCCGTAGATTCCTTCAGCCAGCCCGATATTAGAATTCAGATTGGCAATCTCCTGCGCCAACGTATTAATCTCGTTGATGCTGCTACTGATCTGGCTGTTGACGTCATCACGAACTTCTGAAAAACGCTGGTCCAAATCGTGAAAACGGGAAACCAGTGTTTGCGCGCTACTCAGTAGCCCCTGTCGCGATGGCACCGATTCCGGGTTGGTGGCAACGTTCTGCACGCCACTGAAGAATCCCTGTAGCGCTGGAGATAGACCGGAACTTGAATCCCCCAGTACGTTATCGAGCATTCCGATCTGAGCGTAATAACTGTCGAGCTGGCTGCTTTGCGTTTGTGCCTGCAATCCCTGTCTGACGAGGAGGTCATCGTACACCCGCCGCACCGAGGAAACATTCACACCCTGTCCGATGAAACCAGAACCAGTGCCCTGCGACAGGGCATTAGCCTGGATGACTTGCTGGCGGCTGTAGCTGGGCGTACTAGCATTGGTGATGTTGTGGCTAGTCGTCAGCAGGCCCATTTGAGCCGCATTGAGACCGGTAAGGGCGGTACTGATCATACTCATAATATCATTCTCGCATTTTGTGCAGACTCAGCCCCTGCTCCGCTTATACATGAACGGCAGAAACAGGAAGAAGTTAAATGAATTGCACCTAACCTGTTGATAAACAAATAATTCAACACCTAACCAACCGCACTGTTGCGCAACACATTGCCATTGATGATGCGCATCAGTTTGTCCGCATACATCGGGTCGGTGGCGTATCCTGCCTGTTGCATGCCACGCGCAAAACCGGCTGCATCCTGCTGCTCCAGCACCGCGGCATAGCGTGGATTATTCAGCAGCAGATTCGCGTAATCGCGGAATCCCTCGGCATAGGAACTGTAGGCGCGAAACTTTTCCACCGTTTTTTGTGCTACGCCGTTGACATATTCAGTCGTGACTGTCTCCGCCACCGGGCCGGACCAGTTGCGTCCGGCTTTGATGCCAAACAAATTGAAACTCGGGCTGCCGTCATCACGGCGGATTTCGCGCTTTCCCCAGCCTGATTCCAGTGCCGCCTGGGCCACCATGAACTGGGCGGGGATGCCGGTGGCCTGGCTCGCAGCCTCGGCATGAGGCCAGAGCGTGTTGACGAAATCCCGGGTCTGACTCGCTGGCAGCGGAGCAGATGCGCCGGATGACGTTGCGGGAGAGCCATCGAGTACCGGCTGGATGGCATCTGGCATATTTTGCAGCTCCTCCGGCGTCACGACAGAGCGCGTCAACTGCTTGACCATCATATCGGCCAGACCGATCCCTTTGGCCGACAGGCTTTGTGCATACTGCATATCCAGCATCGAGGTATAAAATTGCGTTTGCTCGCTGTCTAACATTCCTTCCTTGGGTGATGCCTCACGCATGCTCTTGAGCAGCATATTCATGAACAGCACCTCAAACTGCTGTGACACTTCCTTCAGCGCCTTGTCCGGTTCCTGCTTTGTCCGCAGGCGCAACTTGTCAACGCCTTGGACGTCAACTGCAAGCATGCCTGAAATGTTGGATAAACTAGTCATGGTCCAATAAAATTAAGCATGATTCATGCCACATAGCTCGCGAAGCGCCCGCTTCACCCTGAAAATACCTCTGTGGATCATGTATTTCTTCAAATTATTTCTAGTTCGGCACGCAACGAACCCGCTGCTTTCATCGCCTGCAGAATGGATAGCAGATCCTGAGGGGTGGCACCGATCGAATTCAATGCCTTGACTACGTCTCCCAGCGATGCGCTGTTACGCAGCAACACCAGCTCGCCCTCATCCGAACGAATCTCCACCTGCGCCCGCTCCGCCTGCACCGTCTGGCCCTGCGGTGAAAAGGCTCCCGGCTGACTGATCACCGGCTCGCTGCTGATGATTACCGACAGGTTGCCATGGGCCACCGCACTGTTCTCCAGCGTAACCAGCTGGTTCATCACGACCGATCCGGTACGGGCGTTGATGATGACTTTCGCCATGGTCTGTGCGGGACTCACATCAAGGCTCTCGATCTGCGACAGGAATATGACACGCTCATCGCTGCCAGTGGGCGCCTGTACCCGGATCACGCGCCCGTCCAGAGCAATGGCCGTATCCTTGGCAAAATTTCTGTTGATTACCTCGACAATGCGGCGCACGGTGGTGAAATCAGATGTGCCCAGTTCCAGTTCGATATGACTGCCCTGTCCAAAAGGCGTTTCCACCGCGCGCTCTATGGTTGCCCCGGCCGAGATCCGGCCCGCGAGCAGATGGTTCACCACGGCGCTGCTGCCGCCACCAGCCGAAGTTGCCCCGACTCCGCCCACCAGCAGGTTGCCCTGGGCCATGGCATAGACTTGTCCGTCGGCACCTTTAAGCGGCGTCATCAGCAGCGTGCCGCCGCGCAGGCTTCGGGCATTACCCATGGAGGATACGGTGACATCAATGGTTTGCCCTGGTCTGGCAAACGGCGGCAGTGAGGCGGTTATCATCACCGCGGCGATATTGCGCAATTGCAGCACCGGACCACCGGGCGGAAGATTCACCCCCATTTGCCCCAGCATGTTGTTGATGCTCTGCACCGTGAACGGGGTCTGCATGGTCTGGTCGCCGGTACCATCAAGACCTACGACCAGTCCATAACCGACCACCTGATTGCTGCGGATGCCCTGGATCGTCACTAGGTCCTTGATGCGCTCGGCATGCACGGAACCGGAGAGGGCGGAAAACAGCAAAAGGGAAACCAGCACGCAGTTCTGCAGGATTTTGTAAACAACCATTTTATGCATTTCGATATTTCTCCACACTTCTAGAACGGTAAAATCGACATGAGAGCTCGTGAGAGCCATCCCATCGTCTGGGCTTCGTCGACATAACCGTTGCCGCGGTACTCGATGCGCGCGTCCGCCACTTGCGTCGATGATATGGTGCTGTTGTTGCCGATCATGACGGGGTTCACCACTCCGGAGAAACGGATGAATTCCTGCCCCTGGTTGATCCCGATCTGTTTTTCACCGCTCACCAGCAGGTTGCCGTTGGGCAGCACCTCGATCACGGTGACGGCGATGGTGCCGGTGAAGACGTTGTTGCTCGCGCTCGCACCTCCGCCGGCGAACGAGTTCTCGCTACTCGCCTCCATCGTCATGTCCATCATCGGCTTGAAAGGCAGCCCGGTGTAGATAGGCGCCGAGAGAGCGATATTGCTGTTGCGATCTGCGGTGCTGTTGGATTTTTTACTGGCGTTGGTTCTTTCGTTAAGGCTCACGATGATCGTATCGCCAACATAGCGCGCACGGCGGTCCTCAAACAGTGGTGTATAGCGGTTAGCCTGCGAAGAGTAGGTTGCCTGGAAAATGCCGCCATTTTCTGCAGACGTCGGATGCGTCGGCCGCGCCGACATCGGTTGGTGGACGCTGGTGGCCGGTGTGATGGCGCAGCCGGTCAGGCCAGCTACCAGTACCGCCAGCAGCACGCAACGCCACGAACTCCGGATTTCAGGATTAGTATTCATCATCATGTTTGCTCCTCGGCTCGATTTATCATAGCTGTATCAGCCTCTGCAGCATCTCGTCGGAGGCCTTGATCGATTTGGAATTGATATCATAAGCGCGCTGGGTCTGGATCATGTTCACCAACTCCTCCACCACATTGACGTTGGAAGTCTCGATAAATCCCTGATTTATCAATCCCAGGCCGCTGGTACCCGGCGTGTTGGGGTTGGGTGCGCCACTGGACAGCGTCTGCAGATATAGGTTCTCCCCCATGCTCTGCAGTCCTACCGGATTGATGAAACTTGCCAGTTGCAGGTTGCCCACCTGGTTGGGGGTGGTCGATCCCGCAGTCAACACCGATACGGTGCCATCGCGGCCTATGGTAATGCTGGTGGTATTGATCGGGATGGTAATGCTGGGCACTATCGGAAAGCCGCTGGAAGTGACCAACTGCCCCTGGTTGTCGGATTGGAATGCACCATCACGGGTAAAGGCGATGTTGCCGTCGGGCAACAACACCTGGAAAAAGCCCTCGCCCTGGATCGCCACGTCCCGCGGGTTGCCGGTATGCTGCAGGTTGCCCTGAAGGTGGATGCGTTCCACCGCGACCGGACGCGCACCGGTGCCGACCTGCAGGCCGGAGGGTATCTGGGTCTGCTGCGAAGACTGGGCGCCGGGCTGGCGCAGGGTCTGGTACAGCAAATCCTCGAATACCGCACGCGAGCGCTTGAAGCCGTTGGTGCCGATGTTCGCCAGATTATTGGCGATCACGTCCATCTGCAACTGTTGCGCCTCAAGACCGGTTTTTCCTATCCATAATGAACGAATCATGTTTTTTCCTTTGCTAAATAAGATCGGAATCAGCAGAAATTTTCAATTATTACCGCCTGTCCCGAATAACTGCATTACCCCCGCAAATTCAGGATCTGGGACGCCGTACTCGCATTGCCCTTGGCGTTCTCCAGCAGTTTCATCTGCATGTCGTACTGGCGCGAGACCGATATCATGTTCACCATCTCCCGCACGACATTGACATTGCTGTTTTCCAGTGCGCCCCAGGCCAGCGCGACGTTGGCATCCGCCGGCGCTTTGCCGCCACCCCGCAGCCGGAACAACCCGTCGTCGCCCCTGACCAACTGCTGTTCCGGGGGATTCACCAGCTTTATGCGCCCTGCTGGCTCCACCGTTTGCGGCATCATCCTGGCTTGGGCGGATACCAATGAAATCCAGCCGTTCTTGGCGATGGTGATATCGCTCTCTATCGGGATCGAGATCGGGCCGTTGGTGCCCAGCACATTAAGTCCGTTGCGGGTTTGCAATAATCCGTTGGCGCTGATCTGCAGATTGCCGTCGCGGGTATAGGCCTCGCCACCATCTTTCGTTTGCACTGCAATCCAGCCAGCCCCCTGCACCGCCACGTCGCGGCTGCGTCCGGTCACCTGGATTGCACCTGGGGCAAAATTCGCGCCGGCTGTGGAATCCACCACGAAAGCGCGCGTTGGCGAACCTGCGCCTAGTACCGGCACCGCACGGAAAGAGTTGACCTGGGCGCGGTATCCGGTCGCGGTGGCGTTAGCCAGGTTATGGGCGATGGTGGCTTGTTGCCCCATGGTGTGGGTTGCCCCGGTCATGGCCACGTAAATCAGGCGGTCCATATCTCAGTCCCTGCTTTCATGTTTTAAGGTTGCTGGCTTCAATTTTTGCTCTTTGCTCCTCATGCCTTACTCACCGTTACCGCAGGTTGACCAGCGTCTGCAATACCGAGTCCTGGGTCTTGATGGATTGCGCATTGGCCTGGTAGATGCGCTGCGCGGTGATCATGGCCACCAGCTCGGAGGTAAGATCGACATTGGACTCCTCAATCGCGGAAGACTGTAATGACCCCAGAACGCCGCTGCGCGGCACCCCGACGACCGCCAAGCCGGACTCGCTGTTATCCTTCCATTGATTTGCACCTTCCGAACTGAGGCCATTGGGATTGGCGAAGGTGGCCAGGACCACTTGCCCCATGTTTTGGGTCTGACCGTTGGAATAATGCCCCACCACGAGGCCATCAGCGCTTATGCCGATGCTGGATAGCTGTCCGGAGCTGGATAGCGTGCCGGAGGTGTAGCCGTCCTGCGTAAGCGTAGAGATGCTGAAGGTGCTGCCGTACTGAGTAGAACTGCTGAGATCCAGTGTGAACACGAGCGGCGAGGTGGCATTGTTCGCAATTCCCAGGGCCGCATCAACAGCATTGAGATCCACGCTGACCGTCAATGGCATTGGCGTAGTCAGCAAACCGGTAGTGAAGTTCAATGGCGAAAGCCCGGTGGCATTGGCACCCACGGTAACGCCTACCGGCAGGCCGCCGCCAGTGAGAGCGCCGTCAATCGCGCCATAGGTGTACCAATTGCCGGAAGCACTATAAGGAGTAACGGCTGCTGTGAGTCCGGTATTCGCCAAGGTTGCCATGTTCGCGACTACTGGAAAAGTAATGGTTGTAGCGATGGCTGGATTCGTGGTGTTGTCCAGTGTTACGATGCCGGCTGCGTCAACAGAGGCTGTAATCCCGGAAATGGCCGCCGCATTGATCGCCGCCGCCACCGCCGCCCCCTGGGCTGCCGCTGTTGTATTGGGAGATACGACGGCACCGATGGCCGTACCGTTAATGACGATGCCGCCGGCGCTAATATCACCGGGGCCAGTGGTAATGGCAGTTGGTGCTACTCCAGTGGTCGTGGAGCCGTCCTTCAGGAAATACATTGTCATGGTGTGTGAAACACCGACATCGTCAAACACTACCCCCGAAGTTGAACTGGTAAACGAGGTGGCCAAGGTCGCATCGAACAAGGCGATAGGCTTCGCTGTTGCCCTGGCATCGAGATTCATAGTGGCCGTAAATGCGCTGGTGGGATTGGGTGCAAGGGTGGAAGTGGTTATCGCTATTGGCGACAGTGTAGACGCCAGGATGTTGCCGCTCGTGTCCGCCGAGTAACCGGTAAGGGCCTGACCGTTGGTGTTCACGATCACGCCATTCTTGTCGAGGTGAAACTGGCCATTGCGGCTGAATGTGATATTGCCGTTATCGCTCATGCGGAAAAAGCCGTTGCCGTTGATCGCAATGTCCATCCCGTTCTGGGTGGATGTGATATTTCCCTGGGAAAACTGCTGCGCCACTGCTTTCAACTGGGCGCCGATGCCGACTGCGCCAACTCCCCCTCCTCCTCCCAGTGAGCTGGCAAACACGTCACCGAACTGTGCGGTCGCACCCTTGAACCCCGCCACACCCGCGTTTGCCACGTTGTTGCCAATTACGTCCAGACTCTTGGAAGCGGCATTCAATCCGCTTAATCCTTGTTGAAAACTCATGATCTGCTCCTTATTTAAAGAATTTTCTTCACATCGGGCAAGCTGATGACACCCAGTTCACCCACATCCAGCAGCATGCCATCCGGGCTGGGAGCAACGCTGTTAACATGGCCGAAAGCGAGCGGAGTGCCCTCGACTTTTTTGCCTCCCTGCTGCGCGCTCACCGAGAAGCTGTAGGTTCCATCCTTGGCAGGGCCGTTGCTGGCGACTCCATCCCATCCGAACGCGGCAATACCTCTTGGCTTTGGCCCCAAATCGATGCTGTCCACCACGGCTCCCGCAGCGTCCCGGATGGTGACGGTCAACTGGTCTACCGACTGCGGCAAATCAACACCAGCCACCGCACTGCCTTGATTGAGCTGCATGGTCGAACCCGGCACCAGCACGTTGTGACCGATCATGTTTGTGGCCTGCAGCGATTGATTCGCAGCGAAACTCGCCGCCAGGGTCTGCAACGTGGTATTGAGCTTGTCGATACCCTGCACGGTGCTGATCTGAGCTATTTGGCTCGTTACCTGGGCGTTGTCCATCGGATTCAGCGGGTCCTGGTTCTTCATTTGCGTCACCAGCAATTTGAGGAACCGCTCTCCGGGATCTTCTGCAGCTTTCTTGGCGGCGCTTAGCGCCGGATCAACTGTGACATTCGATGCTGCGCTTGTGTTCGGAACTAGGCTCATTTAAGACTCCCGATATGTAATTGATTAATCATGATTAAGCCGAAACCTGTTGCTTATAATCCACTCTTCGTTGCTCACGCTATTGGCCTATCGTAAGCACCTTCAGCAACATCGACTTGGCGACGTTCATCATGTCCACGTTGTTCTGGTAAGAGCGTGACGCCGAAATCATGTTGACCATCTCTCCCACCACGCTGACGTTGGGCATGGTCACATAACCCTGGGCGTTCGCCAGCGGATGCTGCGGTTCATACACCATCTTCATCGGCGTGGGATCGTCTATCACCCCCGCCACTCTGACCCCGCTCGCTCCCTGCGGATTGATCTGGGTGGCACTGAAAATCACCTGCCGGGCACGGTACGGCTGGCCGTTCGAACTGGTGGCGCTGTCGGCGTTCGACAGGTTGCTGGCCACCACGTTAAGCCGCTGCGATTGCGCCGCCATCGCCGAACCGGCAATATCAAATACGTTGAATAAAGACATTTTCGCTTACCCCTGCTGAATGGCCAGCATCATGAACCTGATCTGGCCGTTGAGGAGCGCCACATTGGCTTCATAATGAATCGCGTTTTCCATGAACTGGGTGCGTTCCACATCCATATTCACGGTATTACCATCTATGCTTGGCTGAACGGGGGCGCGGTATAATATCTTCGCACCTGTCGTATTTTCCCCGCTGGACCCGATATGGCGCGGCGAGGTCACGGCAAGACCGGTACTGGTTGGGCGCGATGACAACGCACCCTGCAGCGCACTGGGAAAATCGATGTCACGCGCCTTGAAATTCGGCGTATCGGCGTTGGCGATGTTGCTGGCCAACAACTGCTGCCGGTAACCCCTCACGGTCAAGGCAGTCTGGTGGAACTGCAAAGCCTCATCCAATTTGCTGATCATGGAAAAACTCCTTAATAAATCTTCCTACTTGTCCTAAAGCATTTACCGTGCCAGGTATGCTATGCCCCCTTTAAAACCGGCGAACAGGAGAATACGGCCTGAAACCTGCGTTATTTTCTGGTTTGAGCACAGGCAGCGCCCGATGCCAGGAAGACTGTGCGGCAATTCCTGCCGTATGCGGCAAAAACCGGCAGCACCTTCTCCCCCCTGAATGGGCTCCTGCACCCTCCATCTCCGCAGGAGTGCCTTAAGTGCAAAGGATTGCGAAAACCATCGCGGCTAAAACCTCTGCTACGTTAATCTCGCTTTGATTGAAGAATAGAATTACACTTGCCAAATTAAGAGTGCTCGTGATGCTACGCTCTGTTTTTCAGCTGCCTGCTGAAGCGACACGCCCAACCTAACTCAACCAAGCCCGACTAAGCCGGTCAAGTCAATCCCATGGTACGCAGACTGATTTTCTGTTTTGGCACGCTGCTCGTCGCAACTCTTGCTGCCCCGGTATGCGCTGCGGAACGGCAGAAGATTCCGCCAATTCTGAAAATTGTAGAAAATTTCGTCCGCAGTGAAACTGTAGGGTTGCCTGGACGGGTCAGTTTCAGTCTCGGCACCGTTGACCCGCATCTGAGCCTGCCGGCCTGCCGCGCATTGGAGCCATTCATCCCTGCAGGCGCACGGCTATGGGGTCAGACCATGGTCGGGGTGCGCTGCAATGAGCAAGCAGGCTGGACCATGTATGTCCCGGTCAGTATCAAGGTCATGGCGAATGTCGTGCATGCCGTGAAGCCGCTGGCGCATGGCCAACAGGTGGAAGCGACCGATATCGGGCTGCAAGAAGCGGATCTGGCTCAATTGCCCGGCGGTATTTTGACTGACATGGAAAAGGCTGTGGGAAAGACTCTAGTAAGCAGCGTTGCTGCGGGGCAACCCCTGCGCCAGGACATATTGCGTGCCCCGTTTGTAATCCAGCAGGGGCAAACAGTTCGGCTGCAAACGCAGGGGCGAGGATTCAGTGCCAGCGCGGAGGGCAAAGCGCTTGCTGCGGCAGTTGATGGTCAGGTAGTCCAGGTACGCATCACCTCAGGCCGGACTATCAGTGGCATTGCACGTCCCGATGGCGTCGTCGAAGTGCGCCCCTAGCACATCCGAATGGAAATCCATCACCGCAAAACACACCAGACGTATATTATAACGTGCTGTTTTGTATCAATAAATAAAATATTTTTACGATTCCCTAAAGTTTCTTCGCATTCACGCCGATAACTTTATCGCCAAATCGTGAAATTAGGAGCTTTGCTATGAAAATCAATAATTCTGTCACCAGCATCAGCATCCCCACCGGGGATAACCAGAAGCGTGCGGACAAATCTGCCGCCGCCAGCCCAGGGCCTGCTGCCCCAGCGGCTGAAAATGTCCATCTGAGTTCCCTCTCCTCCCAGCTACAGGCCCTTGAAAGCAAATTTGCCAGCAGCGGCGTGGTGGATGCGGGCCGGGTGGAAGAAATCAAGCAGGCCATTAGTGATGGTCGTTTCACAGTAAACGCGGGAGCTGTCGCTGATCGCCTGCTGGAAACAGTAAGGGAATTGATCCAATCCAGCAGAGAGAGGACTCAGTGAGCATCAAGATCAACGACAACGATTTGACTGCAGATCTGCAACTTGAGCGGAAGACGACTGAAGTCTTCCTGAATATCCTGCAAAAAGAACAGGAAGCGCTGATTGGGGGGGATATCGAGCCTCTGGAAACCCTGCCCCGGGACAAGGCGGAGTTGGTGATGCAACTGGCCAAAATGGCCAAACAACGCGACCAGCACCTGATTTCGCGCGGATTAAGTCCTGATCGCAAGGGCATGGAAGCCTTGCTTGCCGACAGCCATGATGCCGAGACGGCAACAGCGGAGTGGCACGAATTGCTGCACCTGGCCGAAGCGGCCCAACAACTCAATCAGATCAACGGTGAAATCATCGCAACGCGACTGCGGCATAATCAGCAAGCGCTGACAGTGCTACAGGGTGCGACCGGTACCTCCCCGCTGTACGGGCCGACCGGGAAAACTTTCACATTGAAGGGCGGCCGCCAGCTTGGCCAGGTGTAAATCAGATCGCTCTGCACCTGCTCCGGCGGCAATATCACGCAGTTCACGTCTATCTAAAGAAGGGTTGCCTGGTTTCGATCACACATCCGGACTCGCCTGAACTTCTTGCTAACCTGTCAGGCTACTGGATCTTCATCTGACTGCGCAGGCGGGCAATGGCCTGGGTGTGCAACTGACACACCCGCGATTCACTTACCCCCATCACTTCACCGATTTCACGTAGATTGAGTTCTTGTTCGTAGTGCATCCCCATCACCATCTTCTCCCGTTGCGGCAGATCCTCGATGGCCTTGATCAACACCATCCGGAAATTCTCGTCCAGCAGCATCTCCAGCGGATCGCTCGCGGAATCCTGACAATGGCGATCCAGAAAATTATTATCGTCTTGCCCCGCAAAATCCTCGTAATAAATCAACTGGCACCCGCGCGATTCCTGTAATGTTTCCTGATACTCGACCAGCGACATGCCCAATTCATCGGCCAGTTCCTGCTCGTTCGGGGAACGGCCAAAGCGCTGTTCCAGAATACTCACTGCCGCTTCAATGCCACGCATGTTCTTGCGCAGGCTGCGTGGCAGCCAGTCCGCCTGCCGCAGTTCATCCAGAATGGCCCCGCGTATGCGCTGCACTGCATAGGTCTCGAATTTCGCCCCGAGGGAGCCCTGGTAGCGGTTGATTGCGTCCAACAAACCGATCATTCCAGCCTGAATGAGATCGTCGACCTGCACGCAGGCGGGCAGCTTCGCCATCATATGATGGGCGATGCGCTTCACCAGCGGGGCAAATTCGGTGAGATACTGCTCTTTGTCTATGGTGCCGGTTTCGGTATACATGGCTCGTCAGAATGCGGAACTTGTTACGCCCAGATGGCTGCTGCGAATCAGTCGTTGCATGAAGTTTTCGACCCCCCCATCGTAATCATCGGTACACGGCCAGCGTTCCAGACCGGCAGCCAGCTTCCGGTAACTGGCGGCGGACGCCGAGGCAGGAAAGGCTTCCACCACGGCACGGCTCAGGTGGGCGGAACGTCGCAACTTATTATCTAAAGGGACAAAACCCATGAAATCCGGTGACACTGACAGATAGCGCTGGGCTGCCAGGTAAACATTATCGAAAATCGCCTTAGCCTCCGTTTCTGACCCCGCCTTATTGACCAGGATGCGAAAGTGCCGTTTTGCATATTCCCGACTCATCAGCTTGATCAGCGCGTAGGCACCGGTAATGGCTGATGCGACTGGGGACAGCACCATCAGTACTTCCTGGGCGGCAAGGCTCAAAGACAACACATGGCCGGTGCTGCCTGCTGCGGCATCCACCAGTACCACGTCCACCGGTTTTCGCAGATTGTCGAAACACTCGATCAGCCGTTCCTGTTCGGCAGGTTGCAGTTTCGCCAGGGAATTCACACCACGCATGGCGGGCAGAACCGAGATGCCTTCCGGTCCCCGCAGGATGACCTGCTCCAATGTCTTGTCGCGGTTGATCACATGCAACAGGTCGTAGCGTGCCTTGATACCCAGGTTCGCACAAACGTTGTTGTGACAGGGATTTTCATCCAGTATCAGCACATCCTTACCGTTTTTGGCCAGCGCCACGGCCAGATTTACCACCGCACTCGTCTTGCCCACACCGTTGCCGCCACTGGCCACTGTAATGATGCGCGCCCCTTCCCTGGCTTGCAGGCAGCGCAACCCTTCAGCCTGATCTCCCATCATCCCGATCATGATTGGCCTCCAGCGTGCATGCCAGCTTTTGGCAGGATGGCGGCGCCTCCCGTTTCACCGCTACCCGCCATCACCAAGGCAAACTCGGCATCCTGCAGGGCAAACGGAGAATTCTCCTGCACCTTCTGAAAAGCACGTTGCAACAGGTACTGGGAATTTGTCTGGTGCAGATCCTCCGGCACTTTCTGGCCGTTAGTCACAAAATACAGCGCTAGCTTGCGACGGATCACCACATCCAGCACCATTCCCAGGCTAGCAGCTTCATCCACTTTGGTGATGATGCAACCGCTCAGACCGTTGCCGCGGTATGCCTGCACCACATCGTCGAGTGTGCCGCCGTTGCTGGTGGCGTTGAGCAACAACAAGCGCTTTACATCGAAACCACAGTCGCACAACATCGCCACCTGCTCGGCTACCATCTGGTCGCGCTGCCCCATACCCACGGTGTCAATCAGCACCAGATGCTTGCCGCGCAATTCTGACAGGGTCAACTGCAGATCTTCACTATCCTTGATGGTGCGTACTGGAATGCCCAGGAGTTTGCCGTAAATGCGCAACTGCTCATGACCGCCGATGCGGTAACTGTCGTTGGTTAGCAACACCACCTTGTCGGCACCATGCCTCACCACACAGCGTGCCGCCAGCTTGGCGGTAGTGGTGGTTTTTCCCACCCCGGTCGGCCCTACCAATGCGTATACGCCGCCCTGGTCTACGATGTCGTCACCCACAGCCGTGCGCAGATTATGGGTCAGAACAATTTTAGCCCATTCCAGGCCCTGCTTCTGGTCGTATCCGGCCGGCAGTTTGTCCAGCAATTGTCGTGACAGAGCCGGACTGAAGCCGGCACCCAGCATCGTACGCAAGATTCCCGCTTTGGCGGGTTCCCGCCGCTGCAGATCGCCCCATGCAAGTGATGACAGCTGTTCTTCCAGCATGCCGCGCATGGTCTGGATCTCGCTGATAATGCTTTGTGCTATGGGTTCCGTCACCGGTGACTGCGATGCTTGCCCGCCCTCGATCTCTGCGCGAGGTGCGGCATCGGCCTGCTCGACCTTGCGCATTTCTGCCTGCTGTCCCGAAGTGACCATCAGGCAGGATATGTCGGCGCTGGCCAGTGCCATCACTTCAACGCCCCCCTCCACTTGCCGGTTTGACAGAATCACTGCCTCGGGGCCAAGCATCTCTCTCACTTGGCGAAGTGCTTCACGCGAAGTATCAGCGCAAAACTTTTTTACTTTCATGCATTACTCCCCAGAATAGACGTAACCTTGATGTTCCTGGAATCCGGCACCTCGGCGTGGGAGATCACCTTGAGCTGCGGGACAGCGCGCCGCAGGAAGCGGGACAATAACAACCTGATCTGGGCCGGCACCAGCAATACTGCCGGCAGACCAAGCTGCTCCTGATACTGGGCTGAAGCATCAGCTTCTTTTAGCAAGGTGTCGGCAAGCCCCGGTTCGAAGCCTGCGCTGCTGCCCGTACCGGATTGCACCGCCTGCATCAAAATCCCTTCCAGTTCGTGATTCAAGGCAATTACCTGCAGCTCGGCGCCCACCGGGTAATACTGCTGGACGATAGCTCGTCCCAATGCCACACGGATAACGGCAGTCAGTTCATCCGGATCCTGCGTGCGTGATGCATGTTCGGCAAGCACCTCGATGATGGTGCGCATGTCGCGGATATGCACATCCTCTTCCAGCAAGTTGTGCAACACTTTCTGCAGCGTGGATAGTGGCAGCAGTTTCGGCACCAGATCCTCGACCAGTTTTGGCGTGTCACGGCCCAGATGATCCAGCAATGCCTGCAATTCCTGCCTGCCCAACAACTCGGCGGAATGGCTGTGTATAAGATGATTGATATGAGTGGTTACCACAGTACTGGCATCCACCACCGTGTAACCCAGCGTCTGCGCCTGTTCGTACAGGGCGGCTTCAATCCATACTGCTGGCAGGCCAAAAGTGGGATCCTGGGTGGGAGTGCCGGGAAGAGGCGCGCTTACACGCCCAGGGTTGATGGCCAGATACATGCCATTGCAAGCCTCGCCGCTGCCGACTTCGGCCCCCTTTAGCGTGATGCGATAAGCGTTGGGCCTCAGTTCCAGATTGTCACGGATATGCACTGCCGGAGGCAGGAAACCAACTTCTTGGGCGAATTTCTTGCGGATCCCCTTGATGCGCTTCAACAAGTCACCATCCTGCGCCTTGTCCACCAGGGGAATCAGGCGATACCCCACTTCCAACCCCAGAGTATCCACCGGCATGACATCTTCCCAGCTCGCGTCCTGAGTTACCGGTGCCAGGGCTTCCTCACGCGGCGGTTGCACTTCCGCGATGGTGGCCTGAGCGGTTATATAATACGCAAGGGTACCCAGCAATCCCGCCAGCAGCAGAAACGCAATGTGCGGCATGCCGGGTATCAGTCCCATGACACCCAGAATAAGGGCGGTCAGCATCAGAGCCTCGGGGCGATTGAGCAACTGCCCCAGCATCTGCTGCCCCATATCTTCATCGGTGGTGACCCGACTCACCAGCATGCCCGCTGCAGTAGAGATCACCAGCGCCGGGATTTGCGCCACCAGACCGTCACCGATGGCAAGCATGGTGTAATTCCGGGCGGCATCTCCCAGATCCATATTGTGCTGCATCACGCCAATGACCAATCCACCGATGATGTTGATCAACAGGATAATGATGCCGGCAATTGCATCGCCACGCACAAACTTACTGGCACCATCCATTGAACCGTAAAAATCCGCTTCCTGAGAAATCGTCGCACGGCGTGTACGGGCTTCGTCCTCGCCTATCAGTCCCGCATTGAGATCGGCGTCTATCGCCATCTGCTTGCCCGGCATTGCATCCAGGGCAAAGCGCGCGCTGACCTCGGCGATGCGTCCCGCGCCCTTGGTGATAACCATGAAGTTGATGATCACCAGGATCACGAACACTACCAGTCCCACGGTGTAATTGCCGCCCACCAGAAAATGGCCGAACGCTTCAATCACCTTGCCGGCGGCGTCTGGCCCGGTGTGCCCCTCCAGCAGCACCACCCGGGTGGAAGCCACGTTGAGCGACAGGCGCAACAAGGTGGTGACCAGCAGCACCGTCGGGAATACCGAGAATTCGAGCGGCTTGGCGGTACGCAGACTGACCAGCAGCACTATAATCGCCAGGGCGATATTGAAAGTAAACAGGATATCCAGCATGAAAGGCGGCAGCGGCAGGATCATCATTGCCAGAATCATGATGATCAACATGGGGCCTGCTAAGCTGCGCACGCTGCTGGCACCCAGCATTGTTGATAGGGCTAGTGTGTTATTCATGGAGCTTGCCACTCGCACTTGAAATTGAGATTCTGCCCTTATTCATCATCGACCTTGATCCGCGTCGCCGGGTTGCTGCCTGCTTTGAGGATCAAGCTCTTCCGGCACCGGTACTTCCTGTGGCAACTGTGGCGCGGCCCCGCCATATTCCCGATAACGACGCAGTTGGAACACATATGCCAGAACTTCAGCCACCGCGGTGTAAAGGGCTTCCGGTATTTCATCGCCTAGTTCGGTGTGGTGATATAGCGCCCTGGCCAGCCGTGGTGATTCCAGGATGGGGATCTGATGCTGCTGTGCCAGTTCACGGATGCGGCCTGCCAGCAGGTGACTGCCCTTTGCCACCACCTTGGGTGCGCGCATGGCGTCGTCTTGATAGCGCAGTGCCACGGCGTAATGAGTAGGGTTGGTGACAATCACGTCGGCTTTTGGAATTTCTGCCATCATGCGGCGGCGCGATGCTTCTCGTTGCAGACTGCGGATGCGTGCCTTGACGTGGGGATCACCCTCGTCTTCTTTCATTTCCTTGCGCACTTCCTCTTTGGTCATCTTGAGCTTCTCGGCATGATCCCAAATCTGAAACGGAACATCTATGAGCACAACCAATAGCATCGAACCGACAATGATGAAAAAACTCAGCCCCAGCAGATGTCCCATGTGGGTGATTCCAACATCTACCGACTGGCTTGCCAGGGAAAGCACTGCCTCTCTGGAGTGCCATAGCACCAGGGTGCCCACGCCTCCAATCACCAGCGCCTTGGACAATGCCTTGATCAGCTCTATCAAACTGCGCTTGGAGAACATTCTGCCCAGACCGCTCATGGGGTTAATGCGACTGAATTTAGGTTGCAGGGCTTTGGCGCTGACCAGCCAGCCACTCATCAGCATCGGTGCAAAAAATGCTGTTACTACCAACAGCAGCAGCAATGGCAGCAATGCCAGTACCGCGTCAGATACTAGCTGGACCAAGCGCAGCAACATGAGCTGGGAATCGAATACCAGTTCCCGCTCCATTTGCAGGCCATTTCTTAATACTGCCGACAACTGCCCCATCAAGTTGGAACCCATGAACCACACGCCGCCAGCTGAGATGAGCAGCAAGACAAAGGTGGTAAGTTCTGGCGAACGCGCTACCTGTCCGTCTTCCCTTGCCTTCTCTAATCGCTTGTGCGTTGCAGGTTCTGTTTTTTCCAGATCACTTTCTTCAGCCATGCGGACTCCCGATGTCTAGCCACGATTATCAAGCGGCAGCCGCGGGTTCAATCTGGCAAATAGATGGGCATTTATGCCGTTATTTGGGGTTGAGGGGGATCGGGAGTGGGGAATGGAGAGTGGGAAAGTTCCCCGTCCCGGCAGGACATCAGGCAAACTGGGATAGCCTGCCTTGCAGGAACTGCCATTCGGCATCACTGCTGCAGTCACAGCAGGTTACAAAGGGTCTGCGCGTTTTGTTTTCTATGCGGTCTCAGGACAAGAAGGCATAAGGAATCGCTTGAAGATCGAATCCATTCTCTGGTTAAAAAAGAACTAAAATCCCAGACTTGCCAGCAGCTCGTCCACCTGGTCCTGGTTGGCCACCACGTCGGTGCGTTCTGCAGAGTTTACTACCGGACCATTTAACAGCCCTTTGTTAGTGTCCTCTTTTTTATCCATCGGCACATTATCCATCAACAATCGCAGCAGCTCCTGTTCCAGACTTTTCACCATTTTGGTAATTTTTTTCATGACCTGCCCGGTCAAGTCCTGGAAGTCCTGGGCCATCATGACTTCCGTCAATTGGGCATTAGTGGCGTTGGTCTGGTTTGGCACATCATTGAGATAGCTGCGAGTCTGTGCCACCAGACTCCTGAATGCGTCGCTGTCTAGCTGTCCGGAACCCGGTGCATCGAATATCTGTTGCCAAAGTCTGGAAAGAGCATTCGCATCGGCAGCAAGTTTATCCTGAATAGGTTTGGCGATTTCGGTCGCGTTAAGCGCGCGCTCGGCTGCCTGTTTGGTCATGTACGCCACGTAGGCAAGCCGATCCTGGGCATCGGGAATCTTGGCAGCGGCCTCTTCCAGCCGCTTGTTGTAACCCAGTTCCCGCAGGCTGTCATGCAGCGCACGAGTCAACTGCCCGACCTGTTTGATTAGTCTATCCGCAGTATGTGTATCTGTACTTCCAGTCTCTGCCGTCGCGACATTTTGCTGTGGGCTGGTCATTTCAATATCCCCTAGATCGTGTATGTTGTTGGCATTTTGGCGCGCTTATTGATTGTGGCTAACTTGAATATCAGTCCAAGTTCAACCCTTGCTTTCCATATTCTGGAAAATCTTGTTGAGCTTCTCTTCCAGGGTGGCGGCGGTAAACGGTTTAACCACGTAACCGCTGGCTCCGGCTTGCGCAGCGGCTACGATATTTTCCTTCTTGGCCTCGGCGGTTACCATCAGTACCGGGATTTTCTTCAGCGCCGCATCTGCACGGATATTCTGCAGCATGGTCAGCCCGTCCATGTGGGGCATGTTCCAGTCCGAAACGACAAAATCGTAACTGTTGCTGCGCAGCATTTGCAGCGCCATCGCTCCATCCTCGGCTTCATCGACGTTGTTGAAGCCCAGCTCCTTCAGAAGATTGCGAACGATTCTGCGCATTGTGGCAAAATCGTCCACCACTAGAAATTTCATATTCTGATCAGCCATCATTATCTCCATTGAAAGCGAACTTTCTATCCTGCATATTGATTCAGCGGCAGCTGCCTAGCTGCGCTGATCGTACCTACCCTGCCGTGCGTTGCCATGCCGTCTTACTCGACAGCATGCTCTCTGGCTATCAATATTAATTTACGACCGATTCTACAGAAAGTTTAAGTTGCCTTTATTACTTGTCCGCTGCCTCTTCCTGCTATCCCAGCGATTTTGCCATCAGCAGACAAAGCCTCTGAAATTCGCCAAACCCGTTCAAATCCAGAACTGGGCGGTTCCGGCCCCCGTCGGCATAAATCAACCCAATGGGATCACCATTGACCAGGATGGGCATGGCGAAGAATTCACAATTGCCAACACCATTCCAGATGATCCGGATCATCTCCTCCAGCAAGAGTGATTGCAGTTCATTCTGGGTATCGGCGCTATACCAGATTGCCTCCATCTTGCCCATCAGCCGGGAAAAAACATGCGGATGTACCAGGTCAATTTGAAGTTTTCGCAGTAACGATGCTTCCTCTGTCCCAATCAGGAATTTAGCCGTAGCCTTGCTGTGGTCGTCGTTGATCTCCATGAACAACACCCGGTTGAGACCAATACCGGCATACATGCCGTAAAAAACCCGAGACAGAACCTCCAGAAAATCCGGGTGTCGGGCTTCAGGCAGGGTAAGCAGTTTTGTCACTCTTTCCAGCACAACACTCGGGGTTTCGACACGTTCCCCGTCAACGGTCTCGCCTCCGGATTCATCCTCTAGCGACAGAGGCGGCAACCAGACAGCAGGGCGAAGTTTGCCATCCCGACTCAGTCCCCGAATCGCCTTCAGGGACGTCCGGTAGATCCTCGCCATGACTTCATGGCGAGGAACACCGATAAGTTTTTCGAGCGCAGCGTAGTCATTCGACAGCGCAACGTTGTGCCAGCCATTGGCAGAGTGTCTGGCCAGCGTCACTGCCAGCGCCACGTTGCGGACCCGCGGAGAATCGCCATGCACATCGTCCATCAACGATTGCAGCAAAGTGGGCAGATGCCATTGCTCAGCCAGCACCAACTGCAGTTCGATCAAGCTGAAACCCAGCACGCTTTTCTGGGCCGTAGCGCTGTCCAGGGAGTTGTCCTGCCGCATCTTCCGGGCTATCTGCGTTGCGTATCCCGGCGCCAGACACCATAACAACATCTCCACAATGTCGTGCAACAGCGTGGCGACGATGATTTCATCGGATTCGATATCATGGCGTAACGCCGCCCACTCCCATGCATACATCGCTGCCTGGCGAGTTTGATCGATGGTCGCCATGAAACCCTCCAGTGCCTCGGGGCGTTCTGCGAGAATCTCTTCGACCACTTGCATTTGGTGGAATTGCTTGAAGAACGGGGTAGTGCCGAGCATCATGATGGCATGCTCGATTGTGGTTATTTCGGTAGCCTCGCTGTTCCTGCGGCGCTCCTGCATATAACGCAGCACTTTTAACGTCAACATGGGATCCCGTAGGATGACCCCCGAGATGTCACGTGCCGTAATGTTGTCTTCGTTTTCCTTAAGCCGGACAAGCTCATCAACCGTAGTCCGCAACACCGGCACCTCCACCTGGCTAAGGAAAGCCACCCATTTGTCCAGGCTGGTTGCAACCGTGCCACCCGGGGCCGTCCTCGGCACCCCCTGCGGCATATCTGCACCTAGGGCTGATGTTCCCGGCTGTGTTGTTTCTGTCGGCAGCAACGGCATGATGTTTCCTTATAAGCGCCACAGGTACAGCGTGGAGCCGCCAAAATCATCCAGCTTGAGAGTCACTTCCGGTGTAACCCCGGGAACCACGAAACTATTGCTGATGAGAATGCTGCCAGGGCGCATTTCTTTGCGCGCCTTGCGCCATAGCACCGCCATGGGCACCGGCGAAAGGTAGGCATAAACCACATCGTAGCGGGCCAGATCCAGACGCCAGAAATCACCCCAACTGACACGCCAGCCGGCTACCCCAAAGGCGCTGCGACATCTGCTCAACAGGAATGGTAACGGCGCTGCCTCAATGCCCTGATAAATACCGTCGGGCCGCACTTTGTTCAACTGCTGGAGCAACCCGCCGCATCCCGACCCCAGGTCGATGAACGAAAAACTGCGCTGCTTCGGTAACAGTGATGCAACCGCCGCGACCGCCGCACGGCTGGAAAGATACAGCGGTACCTGCGTCCGATAGATTTTTCCGTAAACCAGTGCCAGCAGCAAGAATGCGCCCAGGAACCAGAGCGGGGACAAATCCATTGCCAATGCTGCCACCGCCGCGGGAACAAACAGCAAGTTAAGCGGCAGCCACCACCTCTCCATACCCAGCCAGTGGCCGATGGCTGCTGCGATCATCCCCTGCAACAGTGCCCACTGCATCTGATCCAGTAGCTGCCCCTGCCCCAGCATTGAAGCCATGGCCGCCACCAAGCCCACGACCAGCAAAGCCATGAACTGGGCCAACAGCGCCTTCAATGCCGATGACATGGCTGCAACCGAAACGGTCGGGAATCCGTGACGAACCGCAAGCTTAGTGTGGTTGGGGAGCTGCATTTTCCATCTTCTCCTTATTGATTTGTTCCTGGCTGCCAATCTCGACAACGTGCTCACTCTCCCTGGTTATCGCCTCCTCCGACTCCTTGTTCATTACAATGATGCTGATACGCCGGTTGATGGGGTTAAACGGGTGATCTTTATCGAGCATCACTGCCGAAGATAGCCCGACTACTCGCAAGATCTTGCTGTCATCCATGCCACCGGCAATCAGTTCCCGGCGCGAAGCATTGGCACGGTCTGCGGAAAGCTCCCAATTGCTGTACCCCCTCTCGCCGGACGGATAAAGCCTGGCGTCGGTATGACCGGAAAGGCTGATTCTGTTGGATACCTCGTTCAGGGTTTTGCCGATTTCGCGCAGTATGACGCGGGTATACGGCTGCAGTTCCGCCCTGCCGACTGCAAACATGGGGCGATTTTGCTCGTCCACAATCTGGATGCGCAGGCCTTCAGTGGTGATATCCACCATCAACTGCTCCTTAAACTGCCTTAATGCAGGGTTGGTCTCGATTGCTTCTTCCACCTTTTGCTTCAGACTCTTTAGACGAACCAGTTCAGCACGCCTCAGTTCGGCTTTGGCCGCGTCGAGCTTAATGACCTCTTTTTGTTTTCTGGTATCACCTTTTTTTACTTGGCCATCGCGTTCCAGCAGATCCTTGCCACCACCCTTGAGCGGATTGGAACTTCCGCCACTGCTTTCGCCACCAGCGAGAGCCACCTTTAACGGCATCTTGAAGTACTCGGAAACGCCGTTCAAAGTACCTGCATCGGTGCTGCTTAACAGCCACATCAGCAAAAAGAACGCCATCATCGCGGTCACGAAGTCGGCGTAGGCGATCTTCCACACCCCGCTCGGGTGTCCCCCGCCATGGCGTTTTTTTATGCGCTTGACGACAAATGGTTTCTGCTGGATATCTTCAGCCATGCGTTGCCTCAGGCATTACCAATCAAACTGTTATTTATTTTTGGCCTGCTTGACATGATGTTCCAGTTCGAGGAAGGTCGGGCGCTCGGTCGAATACAGCACTTTTCTGCCGAACTCCACTGCCAGTGCGGGCGAATAGCCATTGAGACTGGCCAGCAGCGTCACCTTGATCGTCTCTAGCAACTTGCTGGACTCACCCAGTCTCTGCTCCAGTTTCGAAGCCAGGGGCGTAACGAACCCGTAGGAAAGCAGAATTCCAAGGAAAGTGCCCACCAGCGCGGCGGCAATGAGCCTGCCCAGTTCCGCCGGCGGAAGGCCCACCGATTCCATGGTATGTACCACGCCCATCACTGCTGCGACAATGCCAAAGGCAGGCAGCCCGTCCCCTACTTTCTGAATGGCACTAGCCGGCACTCCGCCTTCCTGGTGATGGGTTTCGATTTCGCTATCCATCAGGTTCTCGATTTCCATCGCGTCGAGATTGCCTCCCACCATCAGGCGCAAATAATCGGTGATGAATTCAACTGCGTGATGCTCAGCAGAGATAAGCGGATATTTGGTAAACAGCGGACTCTCCTTAGGCTCCTCCACATCGGCCTCAATCGACATCAATCCTTCCTTGCGCACCTTCGCCAGAATTTCATAAAGCAGCGCCATCAGTTCCATGTACAGCACCTTGTTGTATCTCGAACCCTTGAAGACGTTTGGCAAATCCTTCAGGGTCGCCTTGATGGTTTTGCCTGAGTTGCCGACGAGAAAAGCGCCAATCGCCGAGCCCGCGATCATGAGAAGTTCTACGGGTTGAAACAGGGCCGCCACATGGCCGCCAGCCAACGCAAAACCGCCGAATACGGCGCCCAGAACAATCAAATATCCGATGATGACCAGCATTGTAAATACGCCCTAGAATGTCATGAATGCAACCACCATTACCCGGTGAAATCTGCTGAGGAAAGTTAACACGTCCTTACCCCATCGAAGTCTGGAATAGGAGTGAATTTACCCCTCAATTCCCCGGGGGTGCCGGTACACTCAGGCAATCCTGGTGTCCGGGTCAGGCAGGCAAGAAGCTGAATCAGCTTACGGGGGATCTCAGAACAGAGCGACAGAAGTCCTCAGGCAGCGCTGAGTTGCTGCGTGTTAGATGCGATTACTTGCGCATATTTCTTGGTCTTGCCAGCGCGCGAAGGTATGTTGCACAGTCCGCAAACATGATTGGAGTGAAGCTCAAGCGCATGCACCACAAAATCCCCTTTGCATTTACTGCATGGCGCGAGACACAATATTTTGCTGTCGATAAAACGCACCAGGGTCCACGCCCGCGTCAGACTCAGCACCCGCTCAAACTGGCTGGTTTCGATGTGCTCGAGGTAGAGTTTATAACCTTTAATCATGGCGTCGATGCCATGAACATCCGTATGCGCGGTAAGGTAATGGTAGATGTTGATAAACAGCGATGAATGCATGTTGGGCTGCCAGCTTGTAAACCAATCCTCAGAAAATGGCAGCATGCCTTTGGGTGGCGAGACCCCTGTTATTTCCTTGTAGAGCTTGACCAATCTTTCCCGGCTCAGATTAGAATTGGCCTCCAGTACCTGCAACCGTGCTCCCAATCTGATTAACTCGCTCGCGAGCTGGATTTGTTTTGCCTCTGACAGAATACTTTTGTTACGCATGGCATGCGATCCTTTAAAATACTTGGCTTATACAATTGCCTCGGCTGGTTGCCCAGCCATCAGAATAGCTGCATGGAACTGCGATACTGCCCGGTCCCGACTGTGACTGGTCAGCATTTCCGCCATCAGGTGGTCATCAAAGCGGAAGCGGCATAACAACATATTGGA
>Ga0209253_10000423_pt1 | contig 36197 bp, 29 predicted proteins | sample FrelakmetBRP12BR_FD_187145 | JGI IMG/M metagenome (GOLD analysis project Ga0209253, IMG submission 187145) | Freshwater lake sediment microbial communities from the University of Notre Dame, USA, for methane emissions studies - BRP12 BR (SPAdes)... | ecosystem: Environmental > Aquatic >... | reverse complement strand
ATCAAGAGCCTGCCCTTCTTCTTTTTCAAGGACGGGACGCAGATCCTGTATTTCTATCGCGGCCTCGGCCGCCAGGAGCTTCTCGAATTCCTGGAGCTGATCAAAGAGGTCTCCCAGAAGCCCGGCGGAGACAACGACATCGTCGCCGCGCTCTGGGTCAGCGATTTCTCGAACATCCAATACTACGCCCCGGACGAGTTCCTAGAGAACCAGATCCTGACCGAGAAACGGGAGACACATTCCGACCAGGCCTTTCCCGAACTTCCCTCCGACCAGCCCCTTCCCGAGCTTCCCTCCGACCTGGCCCACGAGACCCTCGAGGTCAAGGTCGACCTAGCCAAGTTCTCGCGGGGCCGGATCGAGCTCAAGCCGGAGGACATGGAGAAATTCCAATGGCGCCGCGGTGCAGAGCAGGTCGCTCCGGAAGGAGGCCGGACCGAAGCTCAAGAGCAGAGGGGGCCGGCCCCTTCTCCGGAGGACTCCTCCGGTCTCTCGCCAAGCCCGGCGGCGACCTCGGACCCGAACCTCAACGAATCCGAGGTCCGGGAGCTCGATGCCATGGTCCATGCCAACCGGGCCCTTTGGCCCGAGGAGGAATTCGTCAATCTGACGGCCGAGGTCGTCTACCTCGAAGACGACTTGGCGATCTGCGCCGCGAGCCTCGACGTCCTCTCCGAATTCCAGCTCGAGCAGATCCGCCAGGGGCTATTCCGCACGGCTACGATGATCATCGGGAAGGTCCGTAACCTCCTCTCGCACATCGGAGCGGGATCCCCCCCAAAGACCGCGCTCCTCGGATCGTGCCTCCGGAAGCTCGTCGGCCCCAAGACGCTCGAGGCCGTGGAAGCCCTGATGAGCACGAACGCCTCCGTTGATTGGAACGCCCTTCTGGAGTTCTTCAAGCTCCTGGGGCCCATGACCCTGCCGATGACGGCGGGCTTTTACGAGGCCCAACGGGACCCCTCCGTCAAAGCTTCGATCCTCGAGTTCATCAAGACCACGGGCGGCGACGATCCGGGGCGAATCGCCCGCCTGGCGAACGATTCGCGGCCGTCCCTGTCGCGAGAGGTCATCCGCATCCTAACGGACCTGCCCGACCTGAAAGGCATCTCCCACCTTTCGGTCTTCCTGATGTTCAAGAGCCGGGACATCAAGCTCGAGGTCATCCACACCCTGGGAGGACGGCGGGACGAGATGTCCAACAAGATCCTGATGGGCTTCCTGAATGACCCGGACGAGGAGCTGAGGATCCAGGCGGCGATGAAGCTCAATCCCACCGAGGAGAAATCCCGGATCGTCCACCTCATCCGTGAGGCGTCCGATCCGGGATTCCGGAACAAGAGCCTCAAAGAAAAGCAGGCCATCCTGTCGTTCCTGGGGAGAACGCGGTCGGCCGAAGCCCTGGCCTTCCTGGTCGAGGTCTTGGGCCGGACGACCCTTTGGCCTTCCGCGAAGAACACGGAGATGCGCCTGGCCGCTGTCTCCGGCCTGGAGAGCATGGGGACGGTCGAGGCCGGCGCCGCTCTGGAGGCAGGCGCCCGGGGACGCGGCCGGAAGGTCCGGGAAGCCTGCGCCGAGGCGCTCGCCCGAACGCTCAAGGGGTCGGCGCCGATATCATAAGGGACATCGTGGAAAAGCCCGAAGTCAAGAGCCGCGCGGAGCAGTGGCCGTCCGGCGACGCCGACCTCAAGGCCCACCAGAAGGCGGCCGTCGAGCTTCTCATCCGCTTCCATATCCTCGACAAGATCGCCAAGATCCACGATCCGAAGAACGACGCCTTCCAGGAACACGGGCGCCTTCTCTTCGATTCCCTGGAACGCCTCCTCGCCGCCGAGGAGGATGCCTGCATCCGCATCCGGCACAGCTCGCTTCTCCTCAACGGCGTCCGCTTGAAATCCTCGCTGGGGACCTACCCGATCTTCAAGTCCGTGATGGAGGAGCTCCGGCTCCGCGAGCTCGACGCCGTCACGTTCAAGCCGGGGCTGACGCTCGAAGAGCTCTATCGCTTCATGCCGATCTTCGCCCGGCGGGACAAGAAGGATGGCTCGATGTACGCCCGGCTCCAGGCCGAGGTCGACGCCGCCGACGTCGGGCACGTCGTCCTCGAGAAGGCCTCGGAGCTCGGGACCCCGTCGAACCTCAACCGCAACACGGCCCGGATCTTCTTCCTCAGCATCGTCCATCTCAAAGAGTCCTTCAAGCGGAACCAGAGGGGCGAGGGGATCAAGGTCCACACGACCCGCCGGCTGATGCAGTCCGTCTATAACCACATCGTCGACAACGAGTCCTTCGTCTTCGGGATGACGAACCTCAAGAACCACGACGAGTACACGCTCAACCACTCCGTCAACGTCTGCCTCCTGGCGACGGCGCTGGGCCGCCGGCTGGGCCTCAACCGGGGCGAGCTCGTCGACCTCGGGATCGCCGCCTTCTTCCACGACCTGGGCAAGCTCGAAACGCCGCTCCAGATCCTGAACAAGCCGGACAAGCTCGACGCCGGGGAGCGCGAGATCATGGAGCAGCACCCCTTCAAGGGCGCCGAGAAGCTCGTGCTCCTGCAGGAGTCGCGGCGCCTGCCGCTCCGGGCCATCCACGTCGCCATGGAGCATCACATCAAGGAGGACCTGACGGGGTATCCGCGCTATTTCAGGAAAGAGGACGTCAACCTCTTCAGCAAGATCGTCAAGGTCATCGACTTCTTCGACGCGGTCACCACGAAGCGCGTCTACCGGACGAAGGTCTTTACCCGGGCCGAAGCCTTGACCCTCATGTTGGAACAGGCCGGCGCGGAATTCCATCCGGTCATCCTGAAGGCCTTCGTCAACCTCATGGGGCCCTTTCCGATCGGGTCGCTCGTGGCCCTGAACACGGGCGAGATCGGCATCGTTTTCGAGGTCAACGCCGATCCCAAGCTCATCCTCCGGCCGTCCGTCAAGCTCATCACCGACGCCGCGGGGAACAAGATCGACGGCGACGTGGCCGACCTCGCCGAGCAAGACCCCGCGACGGGACGGTTCGTCCGGACGATCTCCAGGGCCCTGAATCCCCAGGAGTACGGGGTCGAGGTCTCGGACTATTTCCTGGCCCAAGCCCAATAGGGAGATTCTCTCCATGATGCCCCTCCTCCCCCCGGTCCGCCTCCGCTGCGAGTACCTCGTCGACCCTCTCGGCGTGGACACGGCCGCGCCTCTCCTCTCGTGGCACCTCGAAAGCCCGGTCCGGGGCGAGAGCCCGAAGGCCGTCCAGGCGCTCGTTTCGTCCGCGGCCGAGCTCCTCCGGAACGACATCGGCGATTTCTGGGACACCGGCAAGATCGACGCCCCTCCCCTGCCTGCCCTCGAATACCGCGGGGAAGCCCTCGCGAGCTGCGCCCGCTATTTCTGGAAGGTCCGCTGGTGGGACCGCGAAGGCGTTCCGAGCCCATGGAGCGAGCCGGCTTCGTTCGTGACCGGCTTCCTTAATCCCGGCGATTGGAAGCCCAAGTGGATCGGGACCAGCGAGGTCCGGGAGTTCCGGTCCAAGGGGAACGTCCTGCTCGGCCATACGGGGGCCGACGACACCCAAGCCTGCGCGGTCTACCTGCGCCGGGAGTTCGCCCTCAAGGACCGGACCGCTCTGGCCATGATCTTCGTCTCCGGGCTGGGCCACTACGAGCTCCGCCTGAACGGGAAAAAGGTGGGTTCTAGCGTCCTCGATCCCGGCTGGACGGACTATAAAAAGAGGGCCCTGTACGCCTCGTATGACGTGACCGACCTCGTCCGCGACAGGAACGCCGTGGGCGTCATCCTCGGGAACGGCCGGCACATCAAGAGCTACGGATACGATGTCCCCCGGATGACCTGCCGCATCGAGGTCGAGTCCGAGGCCGGCGAGCGGGAGGTCGTTTTTTCGGACGAGAGCTGGCGGACCTCGGCCGGCCCGCTCCAGGAGAACGGCCTCTACCACGGCGAAAGATACGACGCCCGCATCCTCATCGACGGCTGGGACCAGCCGGGATTCGAAGACCGGAACTGGGGCAAGGCCGTATTCGTCCCCGGGTACCCGCTCGTGTCCCAGATGATGCCCCCCGTCCGGGCGACCGAGACCCTCCCGGCCAAGTCCCACCGCCGTCTCCCCGGAGGCGCCATCGTCTTCGATTTCGGGCAGAACTTCACCGGCTGGACCCGCCTCAAGATCGAGGGCCCGATGGGCACGGAGGTCAAGCTCCGGCACGCCGAGCTCCTCTATGACGACGGAACGCTCAACTTCGGCCCGAACGAGAACGCCGAGGCCACGGACGTCTACATCCTTCGCGGGGGCGGCCCAGAGGTCTACGAGCCCCGCTTCACTTACCACGGCTTCCGCTACGTCGAGATGACCGGGTACCCCGGCGAGCCGGGCCCTGACGCCCTCGAGGGCCGCTTCGTCCACTCCGATGTCCGGAGGACGGGCGAGCTCCGCACGTCGAACGCGTTAATCAACGCCATCCACGGGAATACCGTCTGGGGACAGCTCTCGAACCTCATGAGCATCCCCACCGACTGCCCCCAGCGCGACGAGCGCCACGGCTGGCTCGGCGACGCCCACCTCGCCGCCGAGGAGGCCTTCTACAACTTCGATATGGCCGCGTTCTACGCCAAGTTCCTGGACGACATCCGCTTGGCCCAGAAAGAGGACGGGAGCCTGCCCGACGTCGTCCCGCCATACCTCCCCCGCCTCTATCCTGCCGACCCCGCCTGGAGCTCGGCCTACGCGGTCCTCGTCTGGCTCCTCTGGGAGCACTGCGGGGACGGCCGCGTCGTCGCCCGCCACTACGCTCCGCTCAAGCGTTACGTCGACTTCCTCGGCCAGAACGCCGACCGCGGCATCATCCGCAAGCTCGGCAAGTACGGCGATTGGTGCCCTCCGGGAAGCGTCGTACCCAAAAAGACGCCGGTCGAGCTCACCTCCACCTGGTACTACTATCACGACCTCCTCATCGTGTCCCGGCTGGCCGCGATCGTCGGGCGCGACGAGGACGCGCGCCAGTGCGGCCGCCTGGCCGAGAGCGTCAAAGCCGCCTTCAACGAGGCGTTCCTCGGCGAGACGCAGTACGCCGCGATCCGGGTCAGCCCCGTCGACAACCATCCCAACCAGACCGCCAACGCCCTGCCCTTGTACCTGGACATGGTCCCGCCCGACCGGAAGGCCAGGGTGCTGGAGAGTCTGCTCGACAGCGTCGTCCGCATCCAGGACTACCACGTCGATACCGGCATCCTGGGCACGCGCTACGTCCTCGACGTCCTCACGGCGAACGGCGCGGCGGAGACGGCGTACCGAGTGGCCACGCAGAAGAGCTACCCGGGCTGGGGCTACATGATCGCCGAAGGCGCGACGACCCTCTGGGAGAGATGGGAGAAGCTGACCGGGCACGCCATGAACTCCCAGAACCACATCATGCTCGGCAGCGTCGACGCCTGGTTCTACCGGACGCTCGCCGGCCTCGCACCGCTTCTTCCCGGCTGGCGGGCCGTGCGGATCCGTCCCCACGTCCTGGGAGATCTCACGTCCGCCGAGGCCCGGCTGGAGACGCTCTCCGGCCGCGTGAGCGCGGCCTGGCGGAAAGGCGACGACAGCTTGGCCCTCGAAGTCGCCGTCCCGGTCGGCGCGAAGGGCGAGGTCCACGTGCCGCTGCTCTGGCCCGGGGCCCGCATCCTCGAGTCGGGCCGCGACCTCTGGCGGGCCGGCCGCGTCGCCGGAGAGGCGCCCGGCATCGAGCTCACCGGGGACGACGGGAAATGGGCCGTCTTCAAGGTCGGGAGCGGCGAATTCAAGTTCGAGATGAAGCGGGGCTGACCGCCGGGCCGGCCGGCCTAATCGAGATACTTCTTGAACAGGCGGGCCGCCTCGCCATAGGCGGCGATCGTCGCGTCGATCTCCTTCGCCCCATGGGCCGCGGACACGGCCCCGCCGCCGTGGACGATATTGACCCCGTTGACGAGCAGGGCGAGCTTCAGGATCTCCTCCCGAAGGGCGATGTTCGACCGCCGGTCGTCGTGGACGTCCTCCGGACGGTCGTAGGCGATGCTCTTATCCCGGGGAAAGTGGACCATGAACAGGGAGCTTCCCGGGACGACCGCGTTGCCGTCGCCCGTCGCGCGGGCCGGGAAGCCGGCCTCCTCGAAGGCTTTCTCGATCCCCCGGCGGAGCCTTTCGCCCGCCCGCGCGATCCCTGGATAGATCGCCGCCGCGCCCCCGGCCAGCCGCTTGAGCATGGTCAGCCCGGCCCTCATGTATTCGGAGTGTGCGGAGAACGTCCCGCCTTCGAACTGGACCCGGCCGCTCCCGCCCCGGCCGCGCTCGCAGCTTTCCATGACCTCGGCCGATCCGACGACCGCGGAAACGGCGTGTCCGCCGCCGATGATCTTGCCGAAGGTCGTCAGGTCGGGGCTGACGCCGTAGAGCATCTGGACGCCGGTCGGGCAGAAGCGGAACCCGGAGATGATCTCGTCGAAGACGAGGAGGATGCCGCGCGCGGCGGTCAGGCTCCGGGCCAGCTCGAGATACCCCTTCACGGCCGGGAGGAAGCCGCCGACGCCCAGGAAGGGCTCGACGATGAAGCAGGCGATGCGGTCGCCGTGGGCGTCGATCATCCGCCGCAGGTCGTCCTGGTCGTTGAAGCGCGTGACCAGGGTTCGCCGCATGATATCGTCGAGGAGTCCGGCCGACTCCCGCCCCTCGAAGCCTTCTCCGGCGTGATACTTGACGCCTTTGAGGAGATAGGGCGAGGCCCCGTGCCAGCCGCCGCCAACTTTGAGGATGAGCTCGCGCCCGGTCACCCCCTGGGCCAGCATGACGGCGTACATCGTGGCCAGGGTCCCCGAAGTGGTGAAACGGACCTTCGCCCCGGGGTCCCCGAGGCCGCCGACGAGCGTCTCGGCGAGCTCGATCTGGTGGCCGGCCTCGAAACCCGTGTGAAGGGCGCCCTTCCGGAGACAGCTGGCCATCTCCCTAAGGACGGGACGGGGATTGTGCCCGAGGATGTTGGCGTAATGGCCCTGCCAGTAGTCGATGTATTTGTTCCCATCGACGTCAAGAACGACGGGTCCCTCCGCGGCGGCGGCGAAAAAGGGATACGGCGGCCAAAGCCGTATCGTATGGCTCCCGCCGTTGACCATAACCTTCGAGGCCCGCCGGAAAGCCGCCCGGCTCTTGGGCGTTTTCCTGCGATACTCCCTGAGGAGACGGTCCCGAAGCCTGTCCATTCCCGGCATATGTCCTCTGTTTTCGGCCCCCATTAGACTCCAGCGGGGCGGCCAAAGTCAACATTTACTTGGCTTTTACGGCCCCGGTGATTGACCGCCGCCCGAGCATAGAGTAGAATACCCCGTCAGAAAGCCGTCGGAGGGAAAGAGCCCGTCAATGCCGGTCCCGAAGCGCAATAAGGCCGGACGCGCCTGCGTCATCGGCCTCGACGGCGTTCCCTACGGCATGATCGTCGACCTGGCCCGCCGGGGCGTCATGTCGACGATGGCCCGTCTCATGGACATCGGCAAGATCCACCAGATGCGAGCCAGCCTGCCGGAGGTTTCGTCAGTATCGTGGACGGATTTCATGACCGGGACGGACGCAGGGACCCACGGCATCTTCGGCTTCACCGATTTCAAGCCCAAATCCTACGGCGTGCGCTTTCCCAACTTCCTCGACGTCAAGGCCCCGACGATCTGGGAGCGGCTCGGGGCCAAGGGCAAGTCGAGCATCGTCATCAACCAGCCTTCGACCTACCCGGCCCGCAAGATCGAGGGCGTCCTCATCTCGGGGTTCGTCGCCCTCGAGCTGGCCAAGGCGGTCTGGCCGATGACCTACCGGGCCGCCCTGGAGCAGATGGGCTACCAGATCGACGTCGATATCGTCAAAGCCCGGGAGAGCCCCGAGGTCCTCTGGCAGGAGCTCAACAAGACCATGGCCGGGCGGCAGAAAGCCCTGAACTACTTCTGGGAGGAGCCGTGGGACTACTTCGAGTTCGTGATCACGGGCACGGACCGGCTCCACCATTTCCTCTGGCGGGCCTATGAAGACCCCGCGCATCCCTCCCATCAGAGCTTCCTCGATTTTTATCGCCACATCGACCGGCTCATCGGCAAGATCTTCGCCGCCTATCACAAGCTCACGAACACCTACGCGGGGTTCTATATCCTGTCCGACCACGGCTTCACCGGCATCGATCAGGAGGTCTATCTCAACGCCTGGCTGGAGAAGAACGGCTACCTGAGGTTCCTCAAGCCCGTCCCGGAGAGCCTCGAGGATATCCACGCCCGGACCAAGGCCTTCGCCCTAGACCCCAACCGGATCTATCTCAACCTGAAGAACAAGTTCCCCAAGGGAACGGTCGAGCGATCGGCCCGTCGGGCCCTCCGGGAGGAGATCGCCGGAAAGCTCGAGAAGCTCGAATACCAGGGCCGGAGGGTCGTCCGCAAGGTCTTCTTCGCCGAAGAGATCTACTCGGGGCCCCTGGCCTCCAAAGGACCGGACCTCGTCGTCGTCGGCGAGCCCGGCTTCGACATGAAGGGCTCGGTCAAGAAAAAAGAGATCTTCGGCCGCTCCGGGCTCCAGGGCATGCACACCTGGGACGACGCGTTCTTCTGGGCCGCGGACGACTTCGGCGACGGCCTGCGCATCGCGGACGTCGCCCCGATCGTCCTGAAGAACTTCTGATGAAGAGGACCGGAGCCCTTCTCGCGACCGCCGCCCTGCTCGCCCTCGCCTCTCCCCTGGCCGCCTACATCGGCCCCGGCGCCGGATTCGCCTTTCTCTCGTCCTTCCTGGTCCTCTTCCTGACCTTCTTCCTGGCCCTGTTCTCGTTCCTCTCGTGGCCGTTCCGCTTCCTCTGGAGAGCGGCCCGCGGCCAGCGGGCCTACAAAAGGGGCGCGATCGACCGCCTGGTTATCCTCGGGCTCGACGGCCTGGAGCCGACGCTCGTCGAGAAGTTCATGGCCGAGGGCAAGCTCCCGAACCTGGCCCGGTTGAAAAAGGACGGCGGCTACGCCCGCCTGAAGACGACGACGCCGGCCATCTCGCCGGTCGCCTGGTCGTCCTTCATGACGGGCTCCGAGCCCTCGAAGCACAACATCTTCGACTTCCTCGACCGCGATCCCCGGACCTATCTCCCGGGCCTGTCGTCGGCCCGGATCGGCAAGCCGAAGCGGACGATCGGCCTGGGCCGGTATCTTGTCCCCCTCTCCCGGCCAGAGGTGCGAGGCATGCGCCGGAGCGTCCCTTTCTGGAAGATCCTCGGCGAAAGAGGCGTCTTCAGCACCGTCCTCAGGGTGCCCATCACCTACCCGCCTGAGAAGTTCAAAGGCCACCTCCTCTCCGGCATGTGCGCCCCCGACCTCAAGGGCAGCCAGGGGACCTTCGCCTTCTTCACCGAGGACGCGGCCAAGGTCCGCAAGCGCGAAGGCGGTGTCGCCGTCCTCGTCCGCCGGGAGGGAGCGGTCATCCGGACCGAGATCTCGGGCCCCGAGAACTCGATGCTGCGGAGACCCGGGGAGATCCGCCTGCCGCTCGTCATCACGATCGACCGGGAGGCCGGCGGGGCCTCGATCGCGATCGAGGGCTCGAAGAAATTCTTTCTGAAGGAAAAGACCTTCAGTCCGTGGGTCCCGGTCGTCTTCAGGCCCGGGTTGGGAATGAAGGTCCGGGCGATCTGCCGTTTCCGCATCGCCTCCCTCGAGCCCAAGTTCGAGATGTATATGACGCCCCTCAATATCGACCCGGAGAAGCCGGCCCTGCCGATCGCCCACCCCTTCATCTACTCCGTCTACCTCTCCAAGCTCCTCGGGCGGTTCATCACTCTCGGCGAAGCCAACGACACCTGGGCCCTCAATGAGGGGGCCCTCGACGAGACGGCCTTCCTCGAGCTCACCTACGCCAACCACGCCGAGTGGGAGGCCATGCTCGAGAACGCCCTGGCCAAGACGCCCCGGGGGATGGTAGCGATCGTCTTCGAGACGACCGACAGCGTCCAGCACATGTTCTTCCGCTACCTCGACAAGGCCCACCCCGCGCTCAAGGCCGCGCCGGCCCGGAAGAGCGCCGCGGTCATCGAGGAGCTTTATAAGAAGATGGACGGCCTCGTCGGCCGCGTCGCCGCCGGGCTCGGCGGCCGGAGCGCCCTCTTCGTCATGTCCGACCACGGCTTCAAGTCCTTCCGGCGCGGCGTCAACCTCAACTCGTGGCTCCATCAGAACGGCTACCTGAGCCTCCTTCCCGGAAAGACGGAGAGCGGCGAGTGGTTCAAGGACGTCGATTGGAGCCGGACGAAAGCCTACGGGCTCGGCCTCGGCGGCGTCTACCTCAACCTCAAGGGCCGCGAAGCGCAGGGGACGGTCGCGCCGGGCGCCGAAGCGTCCGACCTGAAAGCCGAGCTCGGGCGCCGGCTCACCGCCCTCAAGGACGGTCCGAACGGTCCGGCGGCGATCGTCCGCGTCTATGACCGCGACGCCGTCTACTCCGGTCCCTACAAGGACAACGCCCCCGACCTCATCATCGGCTACAACGAGGGCTACCGGGCTTCGTGGGACGGCGTTACCGGCATCGTCAACGCGGCCGTTATCGCGGACAACACCAAGGCCTGGAGCGGCGACCACTGCATCGATCCGGCCCTCGTCCCGGGCGTCCTTTTTTCGAGCCTCAAGCTCAAGACGGACAAGCCCTCCATCATGGACATCGCCCCGACGGCCCTGGAGCTCTTCGGGATCGACCCTCCGGCCCACATGGACGGCCGCAGCCTCGTCGAAGCCGCCGACCCGGCAGGAGCAAAGCGCAGGATAAAAGCATGAGCGAACATCAACGGGCGTCCCTGACCCGACGGGACTTCCTCAAGGCGGGGGTCGCCGCTTCGGCCGTCGTCGGCCTTGGCGGGGCGGGCCGACTCACGCCCAAGATCTACGGCCGGGCGAGGGCGACGAAGAAGATGATCGTCCTGGGCCTGGACGGGATGGACCCCGTTCTGACCAGACGATGGATCGACGCGGGGCGCCTGCCGGCCTTCCGGAAGCTCCTCGAGCAGGGCGGCGACTTCCGGCCGCTCGGCACGAGCCTCCCCCCCCAAACGCCCGTCGCCTGGTCCAACTTCATCACCGGCATGGACCCCGGCGGACATGCCATCTTCGATTTTTTCAATCGCGATCCGAAGACCTATGTCCCCGTGTTCTCGGCGACCGAGACGTCGGGGTCCTCCAAGACCATCCGTATCGGCAAGACGATCATCCCCCTCTCGGGCGGCCAGATCCGCAACCTGAGGAAGGGCCGGGCCTTCTGGCAGATCCTCGAGGACGCCGGCGTCCCGGCGACCGTTTTCAAGATGCCTTCGAACTACCCCCCCGTCGAGTCCAAGCAACGGACGCTCGCGGGCATGAACACGCCCGACCTCAAGGGCTCCTACGGGATGTTCAGCTATTTCACGAACGAGACGAAGACCATTACCCAAGAGGCGGGCGGCGGCGGTCACTCTTACGACGTCTTCGTCATCGGCAACCGGGTCGAAGCGGAGCTCAAAGGCCCCGTGAACACCTTCCGGACCGACGCCCCGGAGGCGTCCGTCCCCTTCCAGGTCTTCATCGACCCCGAGAGCGCCGCGGCCAAGATCGTCGTCCAAGGCCAGGAGTTCGTCCTGCGCCAGGGCGAGTGGAGCGGCTGGAAGCGCGTCCGCTTCGGCCTCATTCCCACCCAGAGCGTCCACGGCATCTGCCTGTTCTATCTGAAAGAGGTCCGGCCCAAGTTCAAGCTCTACGTCTCGCCCATCCATATGGACCCGGCGCGTCCGGCCCTGCCCCTATCGACCCCGGAGTCCTACGCGCGCGAGCTCGAGCGCCGCTTCGGGCCCTTCTTCACGAAAGGCCTGCCGGCCGACACCAGCGCCCTCGAGAACGGCGTCCTCGACGAGGAGGAATTCCTCCACCTCGACGATCTGGTCTACGAGGAGAGCGTGGCCATGCTCGAATACGAGCTCGGCCGGTTCGAGGAGGGCCTCCTCTTCTACTACTTCTCCAACGCCGACCAGCGCCAGCACATGTTCTGGCGGCTGGTCGATCCGGGCCACCCCGCCTACGACGAGAAACTGGCCGCCCGGTTCGGCGACGTCATCGCCCGGACCTACGGCGAGATGGACAAGGCCCTCGATCTGGCCTTGCGCAAGGCCGACCGGGACACGGTCGTCCTGGTCATGTCCGACCACGGCTTCAACACCTTCCGCCGGGGCTTCAACCTCAACACCTGGCTCCTTCAGAGCGGCTACCACCGTCTGCAGAGGCCGTGGAAACAGGAAGAGTCTTCGTTCTTCGACAACACCGACTGGTCGAAAACCCGGGCCTACGGCATGGGGCTGAGCTGCCTTTACATCAACGAGCAGGGCCGCGAGGGCCAGGGCACGGTCGCGCCCGGGCCGGACAAGGACAACCTCGTCAGGGAGATCGTCCGCAAGCTGGAGGCCCTGACCGATCCCGTGACGGGCGAGCGGGTCGTCCTCAAGGCCTTCGTCTCCAAGGACGCCTACCTCGGGAAGAACCTCGAGATGGCCCCGGACATCGTCCTGGGCTTCAACCGCGGCTACCGCATCTCGTGGCAGTCCCCGCTCGGCGGCTTCCCCAAGGAGGTCCTCGAGGACAACGCCCAGAAATGGAGCGGCGATCATATGGCCGCGCCGGACGTCCTGCCGGGCATCGCCTTCGCCAACCGGAAATTCACCGCCGACGCGCCGGCGCTCCACGACCTGACCGCCTCCGTCCTCGGCGTCTTCGGCGTGGAGAAGCCCGAGGACATGATCGGCCGGAACGTCCTCGAATAGCGGCGACGAAAGGAGAAACGGCATGGCCGACACGAAAGTCAAGATCGACAAAGCCCTCTTCGACAAGATCAAGAAGTACGCCCTGATGTCGGGCTACTCTTCGGTCGAGGAGTTCATCGCCCACTGCCTCGAGAAGGAGGTGGCCAAGATCGAGGAGGCCGACTCCGAGGAAGAGATCAAGAAGAAGCTCAAGGGGCTCGGCTATATCGGTTGAGGATCATGCATATCGTCAACCTCGTCGTCGGCCGGGCCGTCGACCTCGTCCTCTGGCCTTTCCGGGGCTTCTCGCCCTGGTTCGGCCTCGTCGTCGTATCGCTCCTGACGGCCCTGCTGATGCTCGAGGTCTACAAGCTGACGTCGAACCAGGCGGCCATCCGGAGGGCCAAGGACAGGATCAAGGCCCACCTCCTCGAGATGCGCCTCTACAAGGACAACATGCGCGTCACGCTCGGGGCCCAGGCCGGCATCCTCAAGGCCAATCTCGCCTACATGGCGGCGAACCTCAAGCCGCTCGCCGTCATGATCGTCCCCCTCGTCCTCATCCTGGCCCGGCTCAGCCTTTGGTTCGACCGGGCCCCCCTCCACCCGGGAGAAGAGACGCTGGTCAAGGTCGGGCTCGCGGCCACGGCCGATCCCCTGTCGCTCGACCTCCGGCTGGAGCTCCCGCCGGCTGTCGAGGCCACCGCCCCGGCCGTCCGCATCCCCGACGAGCGCGAGGTCGTCTGGAGGATCCGGGCCTTGGCCGAAGGACGAGGCCGCATCCTCCTCCGGGCCGGAGACAGGACGATCGAGAAGACGGTGATCGTCGGGGGCGGGCCCCTGACGAGCGTCTCGGCCGTCGCGTCACGGGGATCGTTCCCGAAAAGGGTCCTGTATCCCGGCGAGCCGCCGATCCCCGGCGGCACGCCCGTCCGGACGGTCGAGGTCCTTTATCCGGCCAGGCGCCTGGCCGCCTTCGGCGTCGGCGTCCATTGGCTCATCGCCTATCTCGTCCTTTCCATCGCCTTCGGCTTCGCCCTCAAAAGCGTCTTCAAAGTCGAGATCTGAACCCCCCGCGTGAGGAGTCCCCCATGAAGATCGACGTCTTCAAGATGGAGCGCATGCAATCGACCTGGGAGAACGTCGTCGAATACAACCTCTCCGAGAGCGGCGTCCATCCCCTGAACCTCAAGGAGCTTCTGACGCCGGCCGAGCTTGAGTCCCTGACCGAGATCGAGCTCGGCTACACCCAGACGAACGGCACGACCGGCCTAAGGGAGGCGATCGCCCGCCTCTATCCGGGGATATCGCTGGAGCAGATCCTGGCCACGGCCGGCTCGTCGGAAGCCAACTTCCTGCTCATGTGGAGCCTCATCGAGCCCGGCGACGAGGTCCTGTTCGAACTTCCGAACTACATGCAGATGGCGGGCTTGCTCCGGGCCTTCGGCGCGAACGTCAAGCCCTTCCGGCTCCGGGAGAGCCTGGGCTGGCAGCCCGACCTCGACGAGATGAAGAAGCTCATGACGCCGAAGACCAAGCTCATCGTGCTGACGAACCCCAACAATCCTACGGGGTCCGTCCTCGACCCGGAGGTCATGAACGGCATCGTCGGGTTGGCGGCTGGCGCCGGAGCCTGGATCCTGGCCGACGAGGTCTACCAGGGGGCCGAGCTTTCGGGGGTCCGGACGCCGAGCTTCTGGGGCCGGTGGGAAAAGACCCTCGTCGTCAACGGCCTATCGAAGGCCTATGGGCTTCCCGGTCTGCGGGTCGGCTGGATCGTCGGTCCGGAGGAGATCGTCAAGCGGACCTGGCCTTATCACGACTACACGACCATCTCGCCTTCGGCCCTGAGCGACCGGCTGGCCACAATCACGCTCTCGCCGGGAAAGAGGGAGCGGATCCTGGAGAGGACCCGGGGGATCCTCAACGCCAACTTCCCCGTCCTCGAGAGCTGGCTCAAGGGCCACGGCGGCCTGTTCCGCTTCCTGCCGCCGAAAGCCGGGGCCATCGTCTTCGTCCGGTACGCGCTCGAAGCCGCCTCGGTCGATCTCGTCGAGCGGCTGATCCGTGAGCGGAGCGTTCTCCTCGTCCCTGGCGACCACTTCGAGACCGAGGGGTATCTCCGGTTCGGCTACGGCTCGGACCAGGGCACCCTCCAGAGGGCCCTGGCCCGGGTCGACGAAACGCTTAATAAATCCGGCCAATCGTGGTAGAATCTTGAATCCATTCCCCCGGGGAATGAGTTATGTGAGTGTGGACCGTTAGGAGGCCAAATGAATAGGATCAGAACCATCGCCCCCCTCGTCATCCTTTTCGTCCTCGCTGTCGCTGCGGCCGGATACGCGCAGCAGGCGAGCAAGATCGCCGTCATCAACTCCCAGATGGCGTTCGAGACGTCCGTCGAGGGCAAGAAAGCCCTGAGCCAGATGCAGGATCGTGAGAACAAGATCAAGTCGGACATCCAGAAGCTCGACGACGCCATCCGGCTGCTCGAGAACAAGCTGACCACGGGCCGGCTGACGATGACCAACGAGGCCCTCATGGGCATCCAGGCCGACATCGATAATCAGACGACCAGGCGGAAGCGCTATGAAGAGGACGCCACCCGCGACGGCAACCAGTTCGCCAACAACATCATCCAGAAGATCCGCACCGAGATGGTCGCGATCATCGAGGCCCTGGCCAAGGAACGCGGCTACGACCTCGTCCTCGATATGATCACGGGCGGCGTCGTCACGTCCAGCCCGACGGTCGATATCACCAAAGACGTCGTCGCCCGCTACGACCAGTCCAAGGCCGCCGTCCCTCCTGTCAAGAAATAAGCCCCACTCCGATCCGTCCCGGGGAGGGAGGGCTCCGTCCTCTCTCCCCGGTCTTTTTATTTCAGCCTGAGCGTCACTTCGGCTTGGACGTCCGGCCGGGCCGAGGGCGGGAAGGCGACGGTGAGCGTGCGGCCGTCGAAAACGGCCCCGATCACCGCGTCTACCCTGTCGCCGTTGAGGATGCCGATCGCCAAGCTCCCGCCCGCCGGCCCTTCGAGGCTGAGGACGAGGTCGCGGCCGGCGAGCCGGGACCGGATGAGGCGCGGGCCGGCGCTCATGTCGCCGGTCGCGGAGACGATTTCGGGCAGCACGATCTCGGGCCCCGGGGTGAAGCGCAGCTCGACGGTGTCGTCGCCGGTCAAGGGGAACTCCAGCCGCGGACGCAGAGATTGGGCGTAGGGCGGCTCCTCGGCGGCGAATTCGACAGGCCGGCCGTTCGCGCTCGCCCCGGCCCACTTCGCGCCGAGGCCTAGCCCGGGCGCGAAGAGGAACCGGAAGCCTTCCGCCTTCTCCGACTGGACGCGGAGGACGATCCGGTCCTTGGAGCGAGCGAACTCGACGCCCAGCCGGGCCTCCCCGATCCTCCAGTTCGAGACGGAAACTTCCGGCCAGCCGGCCGGGAAGCCGGGCCGGAACTCGGCTCTCTTCTCCAGGGCGTTCCCGTCAAGGCCGAAGAGGCCCCGAACCAGCGGCAGGACGATGCCGGTGCTCGAAAAGCCCTGGTGCGGCACCCCCTCCTGGGGCCAGGTGTTCTGATGCCCCGAGAAAAGCTCCATCACGGTGCCCAGGGCGTTGTCGAACGTGTGCCGGGCGTTGGCCATGAGGACGTGCTGGGCCTGGGGCAGGAAATCGAGCTCATAAAGGGCCGCCGCGACCCAGCCGGAGAGGAAGGGCCAGCAGGCGCCGTAGTTGTAATTCAAGGGCTCGAAGAGGGGGCTCGTCCGCGATAGCATCCGGACGCCCCAATCCGTGGTCAGGTCGGAACGGTTCATCCGGGCCAGCGTCTCGACCCCGCGCTCGGGATCGCCGAGGCCCCAGGCGAGGCCGACGGCGCTCCAGGGCGTGAGCTCGGGCACGTGACGGCCGTCCTTGTTGAACGCGTAGGAATACTGGCTGTTGCCAGCGTCCCAGAACTTCTCCTTCCAGGCCGCTGCGGCCCGGGCCGCGTTCGTCTCCGCCTTTTTGGCCACGGCCTTGTCCCCCATCGCCGCCGCCATCGTCCGAAGAGCCCGGTTCGCCTTGACCCAGACCGCGCCGACATAGATGTCGGTCTGGATGCCGGTCAGCGCCCCGAACTCGAGGGCGCCCAGGCCGGCCTTGGCGTTGTCCATGAGCCCGTCGCCGTCGGCGTCGGTCGCCGCCGACCATTCGTAGGCCTTGAGGACGGACGGCCAGCTTTCCCGGAGAAAGCCCAGGTCGCCGGTCCGCCGGATATAGTCCTCGACGGCGATGATGTAATAGGGCGAGGTGTCGCCGTGAATATAGCCGTAAGGATAGTCCTCCCACCAGCGCAGATAGCCCGCCGCCTGCGACAGCTCGTGGGCCATCTTGCCGTCCTTGCGCTGCCACTTCCGGGTGAAAGCCAGGCCGTCGCGGGAGGCGGGGAAGTTCCCGAACCCGTTGAAACTCAACGAGTTGAGATAGGCGTCCGTCCCGAAGAACCAGCCGAAGCCGGGCCGTCCGCCCGTGCCCGAAGGGCCCAGGCCGGCGACGATCCCCCGGCCGAGGTCGGGATTGTCGACGATGAGGCCGTCCAGGGCGACCTTGGCCCATTCGAAGGCCAGGTCGAGCTCCGGAACGGGCGTCCTGACGGCGAGCGTCGAGCGCCGCAATCGCGCGAAATATTCGGCCGCCCGGCGGTAGCACGAGCCCGGGTCGGCGGCGATGGACTGATAAACTTTTTTCACGTCCTCGCGGGCGCCCTTCCCCCCGGCGATGACGATCGGGATGAAGCGGCCGACAACGTCCTTAGGCTCGGCGATCTCGATCTTGAACTGGTTCGGGACGTCCGACAGCATGTGGGCGGGCGTATACGAGATGCCCTTGGCCGCCGGCGACCCGAGATAGCCGTGGTTCTTCCGCGTCGGTTCCGAGATGAGATAGGCTTTGAGGGCGTCGTCCCAATACGCGTACTGGCCGCCGAGGCCGGCCGGCCACATGGGCTGGAGGACGGGGATGAAGCTGCAGACGATCGTAAGCGGCTCGGTCGAGTCGACGTCGAGGAGGATCGCGGCGCCCGGCTCGTCGACCGGCGCGATATAGTGGGCTTTCACGGTGAACGACTGGTAGGAGAAGGTCAGCGTCGTCACGGCGGGCTCGACAGAAACAAAGCGGACGATGTCCTGGCCCTCGATGGGGACCGTGCTCGTCCCGAGAAGGAACGAGAATTGGAAATTCCGGAGAAGCTTCAGCGGGTAGGCCCAGGCCTCGAACCCTCCGCCTTCGAAGCCGAGAAGGGCGAATCTCCGTCCGACCTTATCGAAGGGCGTCTGCGGCTGGGCGTGGCGCCGCAGGGTGAGCTCCCCCGTTCCGGTCACAAATCCGTCGACCGTGCCAGCCAGAACCTGCGCCTCCGGAGCGCCCGGCGTCCTCGCAGCGGCGGGGCCGGCCAGCCCTGCTGAGACCAAAGCGACTGCGGCCGCGAGGACGGCCAAGCTTTGGGTTCGGAGCGTCATCTCGCCCTCCTTTTCTTAACCCAATCGCGCCACGGGTCAAAGGATCAGTGCCCGGCGGCGCCGGACGGCTCGAACGCCAGCCGGATGCGGACGACCTCGGCCCGGCTGCCGACGCGGATGGGCGGTCCCCAGGTGCCCGCGCCGCTCGTCACGCAGTAGTGCGTGCCGCCCTTGCGGAGATAGCCCCAGTTGAGCTCATAGATCAGGCCGTTGATGAGGTCGATCGGAAAAAGCTGCCCGTCGTGGGTATGCCCAGAGACCTGAAGGGCCGCGCCGGCCGCCTCGGCCTCCTCGAGCTGGAGCGGCTGGTGGTCGATGACTACGACGGGGAGGCTCGCGTCGAGGCCGGCGGCGTTGAGGATCCCGGGGATCGCGAGCCTCGTCTCGCCCGGCTTGAGCGAGCTCGGATCCCTCCGTCCGACCAGCGTGACCGCGCCGCCGACAGCGACGGCCTGGTCCTCGAGGACCGTGATGCCGCAGGAGCGGAGACAGGCCAGGTTCCTCTCGAGACCGCTGTAGTACTCGTGATTCCCGTACGCGGCGTAGAGACCCAAGGGCGCTCTGAGCTTGCGCATGATCGCGACAAGCTTCGCTTCGATCTCCGCGGTCACGGACTCGTCGACGATGTCGCCGGCGAAGAGCACGAGATCGGGATCGAGGGCCTTTATCCGGGCCGTGACCTTCTCGAGCCGGGACGGCCCGACAAGCTCGCCCAGGTGGAGGTCCGAGGCCAGGACCACGGTCAGCCGGCCCACGGCCCCCGCCTTCCGCGGGACGCTCAGATCGAGGTCGACCGTGCGCAGCCGGGTCGCGTTCCAGGCGCCCCAGACGATGGTCAGGGCGACGGCCCCGGCCGCGACGGCGAAGACGACGGGACCCGTCCGCGCGGACGCGCCGAAGAGGCTCTTCGGAAGGAACGGGGCGAAGGCGTTGACCAGGCGGACGAGGTCGATGCCGACGACGGCGATGAGGCCGTAGAGCATCGCAGCCAAATGGAATGTCCCGATCTGGACCAGGACCGAGGTCAGCGCCCCCCTCGCGACGCCCATGAGGATGCGGCCGGCGGGGAACATCAGGGCGAGGCCGACGAAAAGGACGACGAAGATCCGCCGGGCCGATGGCGCGGAGGCCAGGGCCTGGGCGCCGCGCCGGCCGATGTAGAAGTTGACCAGGCCGTAGATCGACAGAGCGATGGCCACGAAAACGAACATCCTGGGGTCTCTCATTCGCGCGGCGCCTTGTTGAACGCGACGATGTGTTCGAACGTCTTCCGCGGCGGTTCGCGCTGAGGTCGCTTCTCGGCGTATCCCAGGGGCATCAGGGCCACGAGCTTGAACGCCCGGGGAATGTCCAAAACCTTGCGGGCCTTGCGGTAGTCGAACCAGCCCATCCAGCACGAGGCCAGGCCGAGTTCTTCGGCCTGGAGGACGACGTGCTCCCCGGCGATGCCCATGTCGATGAGGAAGTATGGGACGCCCTGGATCTTCGAGCCCAGGCGGGCGACGCCGCCCGCGGGCCTGGCCAGGAGAACGAGGAGGACAGGCGCCCTGGCGGCGAACTTCGATGCGGAGTAAATGCCGGAAAACGCGGCGGAAGTCAGCCGTTCCTTGAGGTCCGGGTCGTCGACCACGATGAACCGCCAGGGCTGGACGTTGTGGGCCGAGGGAGCGATCCGGGCCGCCTCGAGACAGGCCCTGAGCTTCTCGGGCTCGACCGGCTTCGGCAGGAACCGGCGGATGCTGCGCCGGCTGCGGAGGATCTTCTGGAAAGGCGTCGGTCCGGGATGGCCGATCTCGTCGTTCATCTCTTCTCCAGTTTGACCAAACCGGCCCGCTCCAGGACCTTGAAGAAGCCTTCGAGGTCGCCGGGCGGAACGGGGCCGAATTCGGCGGACACGGCCAGCCAAATGCCGTGGAGGGATCGCCGGCCGTCGACGAAATTCAGGGCTTCGTAAGCGGCATCGCCGCTAAGCTTGAGCTCGTCGAGGACGGCCGGGCCGAGTTTGTCGACGAGATAATCGGTCTCGAGCGGGCAGACGAAATCCTTGGCCCGGACCGGGACGATCCGGTCCGAGGGCGGCCTGACCGGATCCGAAACGCTAGGACCGGCCGATCCGCCGATGTTCTTTCCGAGTGTCGAGGAAGTCGCCGTGAATCTCGTACAGATGGCTTCGATCTTATCGGCCGTCGTGCGGCTCCCGGCGAAAACGAGCGTCGACCTGCCGGCCCCGATCACCTGCTCCATGAGTTGACCGAACATCCCGGCAAGGTCCTCGCGGGAGACGCGTAGACCATCGGCCGTTTTCGCGCCGAACAGGGCCTCAATCTTGTCGCCGGCCTCGGCGACCAAGCGCCCGGAGCCGTTCTGAAAGATGCGCATCGCCATGTCCAGGGCTTCCGTATCCCCCGCCGCGGCCAGATAACAGACGGAGCCGAGGGCGATGAAACACGCGCGCCGCAGCTCGGTCGGGTCGACCTTGTCCATGGTGTCGAGGCTGGTGTGGTGGAAGATGTCGCCCCGGTTGAGCATGACCGAGGGCACGCGCAGGGCGCCGTCGTTGAAGACGACGTGGTCGCTGCCTCCGCTGTATGGGTTCGACTTCCAGACGAGCGGATGCGCGCTGCCGTTGAGGCTGGTCAAGCCGAGCGATTCGGCCAGCCCGGCAAAATCGGCCATTACGTCATTGAGGAACGAGGGGTTCGAGTGGGGCGTCCGGTAGATGCCGAGCGTGCCGCCGGTCAGGTGGAGGTCCTCGCCGATCATATCGCAGTTGACCGCGGCCAGGGCCTTGCGGGTCCGCGCGAGGTGGGCCTTGATGTAGGGCACCAAGCCGTTGAACTCGGGGACCCAGAGGAATCGGATGGTCCGCTTGGGAGGCTCGATCGCCCCCGAGGCGATCATGGCCTTGAGCGCCCGGGCCATCTCGAGCAGGCCGCCGCTGCCGGAGGCGTTGTCGTTGGCGCTCGGCGCCGGGTGGCAGAGATGGGCGACGAGGATGATCTCCCGGTCCGGCTCGGCCGTGCCGCGGAGTGACGCCGTCAGCGTTTCGATCTCGGTCGGGAAGAATTCCGTCTCGACGTCGGCCTTGAGCACGACCCTCTGTCCCTCCTCGAGCAGGCGCTTGAGCGTCGCGCCCTGGTTCTTGCTGAGGTTGAAAGCGAAGCCGAGCTTGCCGCGGTCCTCCCAGCGGGGCCAGAGGGCCGTGTAGCGGACCATGTTCGGGTAGCCGGGCCGCGTGTCCGCCGCATAGTAGGTGAGGACGCCGACGGCCCCTCGCCCGGTCACCGCTTCGCGCATGACCTGGGCGGTCGGCCCGGTGGCCAGGACGATCTTGCCCTTGACATCCCTGCCGCGATAGGCCGCCTCGCCCACCCCGGAGCCGACGTCGACGAGCTCCGTCTCGACCTCGCCGGGGCCGCTGTGCTTGACCAGGGTCAGAGGGACTTCCTCGTAAGAGCAAAGCCTTTCCCGCGAGGGCGAGACGAGCCATAGCTCCGCCTTCTTGGCCCGCCAGCCGATGACGCTGCGATAGGTGTAGTGCCGGCGCGTCCCGTCCGACGGCCAGCCCTCGATCTTCGCGTCGCCATAGCCGAGCCGGACGAGCTCTTTCTTGATGGCTTCCGCCGCGGCATGCCAGCCCTCGGAGGCCTGAACGCGGTCGAAGGCCGAGATCATCCCGGTATAACGGAAGGCGATCTCGCCCGAAACCTCGTCGACGAGGGCCTGAATGAGCTTCTCCGAGGCCAAAGGCTTCTCCTCCGCCGCTCCAGCGGCGGCTAGGCCGAGAACGACGGAGGCGATGGCCACGATGAACGTGCGTTTCGGCATGCGTCCCCCCTGATCCCTACTTGATCAAGTGGAGCTCGATCTGGCGCTTGTCCAGGAAGACCGTCCCAGACCTCGTGAAGGCCGCGTCCTGTTCGAGCGCGATCTGGACGTCCTGGCCGTTCCACTCCGCGACGGCGGCCCGGATGTTGAGCTCGATGGAAAAGACGGTGTCGGGGTAAAGCGGATAGTCGCCGGCCCCGGGCACTCCGCCCTGCTTGTCCCAGAGCCCGATCGTCGGGCCGGCGGCGTGACCGTGGACGCCGAGGGGATGCGTGTAGATGCTCGGCCTCAGGCCCTCGGCCTTGGCCCGCTCGAGGGCGGCGGCCAGGACCTGGTTGCCGGTCAGCCCCTCCTTCATTTCGCCGAGGAGGATGTCCTGGAGACGGTTGCCCTGGGCCAGGGCCGCTTTCAGACCGGGGGGAGCGTCGGTCTCGCCCGGCCGGAGGACATAGGCATGCTGCTGCGTGTCCGTGTTGAGGCGGAGGTAATTGATGCCGATGTCGCAGTGGAGGAGGTCGCCCGGGTGGATGACGGGGCTGTCCTTATATGGACTCGCGGACGGACGCTGGAGGGAGATGCCCGGATTGAACCAGGTCGTCTGGCCGAGGGCTCGGAACTTCTCCCAGATCCACCACTCGACGTCGTCCGTGGTCGTCACGCCCGGGGTGATGACGGCGTTCGAGAACGCCTCGGCGATGATGGCGTGGGCGATGGCGCAGATGTGATGATAGACCTCGATCTCCGCGGGAAGCCGCCGCTCGAGCCAGCCGACGGCCAGCCTCTCGGCCCCGACGAGCCTCTTCGTGTATTCCGGGCCGAGCGCCTGCACCAGGCGTTTCTTCTTGGACGCGCTGAGGCCGTCACCGAAGGCGAAGACGTCCGCCTCGTTGATGCCGATCCGCTTGGGATCGCGCGCCCGGACCGCGTTGGCCAGGGCCTGCCACTGGTCCTCCTCGTTCGCCTTCCAGACGGTCGGATAGAGGTCCCGGATGCCGTAGCGGCTGACGGAGAACCTTTCGACGCCCTTGTCCCCTCCCTTGTCATGGAAGACCAGCATGGTCAGGCGGCGGGCCGAGAGGCTGGCGAACGGTACCAGGGAAAGGTAGACGGGGTCCTCGTTGTATTCCTCGCATATGATGAGCCACATGTCGATTTTCGCCCGCCTCATGAGCTCGGGAAGGAAGGCGTTCAGCCGTTCCTTGAGCCAGCCGTCATAGGCGGCGGCCTGTTCCTTGAGGCTCAGAACGGCCGGGGTGTCGTGGCCGGCGGAAAACGGCGCGAGGCCGGCCAGGGCGATGAACACGGCGAGAAGGCCTGTCAGGCGTCGATGCATTGTCCCATTCTCCTTTCTCTTCGTATCCTTCCGTTCATTGCCATCGGCCGGCGGAAAGGCCGATTCCCAGGGATTATACCTCAGAATCCTGGGCGCGCGATAAGGGAACCGGAGATTCCTTTCCGGTCTCAGGGGTCCCCGCCGGCCCCGGGCCGCGACGGATTGCCGAGCGGGGCCGATGGTGGTATAGTCCCCCTCAGGAACTTATCGGGGAAAGACCGCGTATGTACTCAAGAACCCACACGAGGAGGTCCGATCCATGAAAAAAACGATGCCCTTCGTCCTAGCCGCGTTTCTGACGGTCCTGTTCATGTCCTGTACGTCGTCCTCAGGCGTCAAGACCGGGGCCGCGGCCGGCGAGGCCTTGATCAAGCTCATGCCGAAGGGGACCATGGGCGTCATGGCCATCGATGTCCAGCGGGCCATGAGCGCCGACGCGACCAAGAAGGCGCTCCAGGACCCTAAGGCCAAAGAGATGTACGACGAGTTCGTCCGGATGACGGGCATCGATCCCATGAAAGATGTCTCCTATGCCGTCCTCGGGCTGAGCGGCTTGGCCATGGGTCGGGAGCCTGACGGCGGCTTCATCGTCAACCTCAACTACGATGAGGCCAAGCTCCGGGGCTTGATCAAGGAGAAGGCCCCCGAGGTCCAGGAAGAGCTTTACAACGGCGTCGCGGTCATGTCCAATCTGGACGGGGACAACAAGCAGACGACCCGGGCGGCCTTCCTCGACGCGACCCACATCGTCATCGGCAGCGAAGCCGGCGTCAAAGGCATCATCGACGTCTTTCAGAAGAAGGCTGATTCGGCCGCCAAAAACGCCGAGCTCGGAGCCGCCCTCAAGAAGGTCGACAAGACCGGCCTCGTCTGGGGGGCGTTCTCGATCCCGCAGGACCTGATCAAGAAGGGCATCGAAAGCCAGCCCCAGCTCAAGGTCCTTGAGGGCGTCACGGCCCTGACCATGGCCTTCGACAATCCGCTCGGCGGCTTCAAGGCCGACATCCGGGCCCTCGGAGGGACCTCGGAGCAGAACGCCAACCTGGCCTCGGCCCTCAACGGCTTCAGGAGCCTCGGGGCGATGTTCGCGGCCCAGGAGCCGGCCGCGGGCGAGGTCCTCAATGGCATCTCCATCACCTCCGGAAAGGATCACACCCGGATCGCGATCGAGCTCTCGCGCGAGACCATGGACAAGCTGAGCCAGCTGGCCCAAACGAAGGCCGGGGAATTCTTAAAGCCCAAAAAGGACGCGCCCGCGGAGCCGATCAAGTAGCCAGGGCGCGGCCTAATCTTCGGACAGGTGTTCCTTCGCCCGGAAAAGCACGCAGGTCAGGGCCAGGAACGCCGCGGTGATCCCGACCAGGGCGAGGACCGCGAGGAGCGGCGCTGTGGGCTCCAGCCGGAAGAGCAGAAGGGCGACCCCTCTTCCCCCACCGCTCCCCGGCCGGTAGGGCAGTAGCGATTTCAGGTAGTGGACGATGGAGAACCTCTGCGTCGAGCCGGGGAAGTACTGGATGGCGGTCTCCCACCCGAAACCGAAGACGAGCCCCAGGATGATGGCCCGCTTGAGGACCGTGCCGAGGAAGGCGAAGAAGGCTGTATAGGCGAGGATGCCGAGGACGAGGACCCCCAGGTAGCGGAAAAAGGCCGCCCAGAGCGCCGGGTCCCCGACCCGGGCGGCGTTCAGGATGAAGAAGGAAGCGGCCAGGCCCAAGGCCGTCATGCCGCCCATGAGGGCCGTGTAGGCGGCGAACTTCCCAAGGACGATGGCCGGCTTGGGGACGGGCCGGGTGATGAGATAGACGAGCGTCCGGTTCTCGACCTCCTCGGCCGCGATCGACGTGCCGTAGAACAGCGCCAGGATGATGATGTAGAACTGCAGGAAGAAGACCATCAGGATCTCGGTGGACACGGCGGCCATGTCTCCGGACCGGCCCCGCAGGAAGACCCGGGCGACGACGGCCAGGGCGACCGGGATGAGCCCGAGCAGGGCGAAGGTCCGGGTCCGGCCCGTCCTCCGGCCCAGGACGAAGAAGAACCCGAAGACCTCGCGCGCGGCGGACCGGACGGTCATGTCACTTCCCCACCAGATACTCGAAGACGGCCTGGAGGTTGTCGTCGGGCGACGAGATCTCCTCGACCTCGATCCCGGCTTCCACGACCGCCGCGGTCAAGCCGGCGAAGAGATGGTCGCGGTTGCGGGTCTCGACGACGAGCGTCCGGCCGTCGGCCCCGAACGTCATCTTGAGGACGGCCGGGTCGCCCACGAACCGGGCGGCCAGCCGCCGGGGATCGCTCGACCGGACCGAGATCATGTGCGGGTGGGCCTCGATGAGCTCGCGGATGTAGGGGACGTCGCCCTCGGCCAGGACCTTGCCCTGATGGACGAGGACGACCCTCGAGGTCAGGGCCTCGATCTCGGGCAGGACGTGGCTCGAGAAGAGGACGGTCCGGCCCTCGTCCTTGAATCCCTTGATGAGCTTGATGAGCTTGCGCTTCCCCAGCGGATCGAGGCCGCTCAGCGGCTCATCGAGAATGATGACCTCGGGGTCGTGGGCGATGGCCTGGGCGAACTTGACCCGCTGGCGCATGCCCCGGCTGTAGCCGCGGACGAGCCGGTCCTTGTCCTTGGCGAGATCGACGATGTCGAGGGCCCGTTCGGCCCGCTCGCCGATCTCCTTTTTCGGGAAGCCGTAGAAGCGGAGGAGCCCGGCGACGAACTCGAAGCCGGTGACGTCCTCGTAGAACGCGTCCGGCTCGGGGCAGAAGCCGACCGTCCGGAAGAGGTCCGGGGCGTTCCAGGTCCGGCGGCCGTGGATGGCGACGGTCCCGATGTTCGGCTTCAGCTGGCCGGTCGCGAGCTTCATGAAGGTCGACTTGCCGGCGCCGTTCGGCCCGAGAAGCCCGGTGATGCCGGCCTCGATCTCGAGGCTGACGTCGTTCAGGCCGAGGACGTTGCCGTACCACTTGGACAGCTTCACGGCGGAGATGACGGCCGTCATTTGATGACCTCGACGCTGCGGACCTTGCGGGCGAGGACGGCCGCGGCCAGGCCGCAGATCCCGGCCAGGACGAGAAACGACCAGAAGGCCGGGACGGCGTGAGGCAGCTTCCCGCCGAAGAGGGCCGCGCCGGCCTGGCGGAGGTTCTCCGGTAGGGAGAACAGGATCATCAAGGGGCTCCGGAAGATGCCCCTGAGGATCGCGGAAAGGACGCTGGAGAAGTAGAAGACGCCGAAGATGAGGACGATGACGTAGCGGGTGTTCCGGCTCGAGGCCGAGAGGAGCAGGACGTAGGACCCGAAGAACAGGGTCAGGAGGGCCGTTTGGCCGAGGATGGACAGGGGCAGCCAGGGATAGGCGGCGAGAAAGGCGAGGTTCCCGGCGAAGATGAGCTTGAAGGCAATGAGAAGGATCCACGGCAGCCCCGTCAGGAGGATCACGAAGAAGGCGACGACCGACACCTTGCCTAGGACGTAATCCCCTTTAGAGAGGGGCCGGGCGAAATAGAGCTGGAGGGCGTTGTGCTTGAGGTCCTCGGCGACAAGACCGGCTCCCGCGAAGGAAAGGACGACGATGAGGATGAAATATTGAAAGTAGCCGGTGAGGAAGAGCTGGAAGTAGGCCGGATCGATCTTGAGGAGAGCGCGGTTGCTCTGGACGAGGCCCTTGAAATCCTCAAGCCTCTCGGACACGTAGAGCCCGCCGAGGGCGACGAAGGCCGGCAGGAACGCCGACGCCAAGGCCAGCTTGAAGCCCTTTTTCCGGAAGGCCAGCCGGATCCCCGTCCGGGTGATCGACAGCCACGGGAAGCGGCGCTCGGCCAGGCTCCCGTCCCAGTGGGCATAGCCCTTCTCCCGGACGACGGCCATCAGTCCACCCCCACGACGCCGGCGAAGAGGTCTTCGAGCGACGTCCGGCTCTTGACGAAGGCCCGCATCTGGACGCCGGTCCGGACCGCGGCCCGGAAGAGGTCCATCCGGTCCGCACCTTCGGGCATGTAGACCTTGATGAGGCGGTCCTCGGTCTCGTCGACCCGGCAGCCCCGGGCCTCGAGCTCGCGGCGGAATGCGGCATCGTCGCCCTTGATCCGGAGCTCGTAGAGACTGTAGCGGATGGCCCGGAGGTCGTCCATCCGGCCCTCGGCGGCCAGGCGCCCCTTGTTGAGGATGACGACCGAGGCGCAGATCGACTCGATGTCGTCGAGGATGTGAGAGGACAGGATGACCTGGATCGACTTGTTCGTCGCGATGTCCCGGATGAGCTCGAGGATCTCGGCCCGCCCCGTCGGATCGAGGTTCGCGGTCGGCTCGTCGAGGAACAGGATCTTCGGGTCGTGGACGAGGGCCTGGGCCAGCTTGAGGCGTTGCTTCATGCCCGCCGAATAGGTGTCGAGAAGCCGGTAGCGGGCCTCACCCAGGCCGACATAAAAGAGGACCTCGTGGGCCCGCTTCATGGCCTCCTGCCGCGGCATGCCGGAGAGCTCGCCGAAGTAGGCCGCGAAGGTCACGGCGTCCATGCCGGCGACGAAGCAGTCGCTCTCGGGCATATAGCCGACGGCGCGGCGGATCATGGCCTGGTCGCGGCGGATGTCGTAGTCGAGGACCTTGCCCTCGCCCCGCTCGGGAGCGAGGAAGCCGAGGAGGATGCGGAGGAGGGTGCTCTTGCCCGCCCCGTTGGGGCCGAGCAGGCCGACCGCCCCCTCGCCCAGGCGCGCGGTCACGCCGTCGAGGGCGACGATCGTCCCGTAGCGATAGCTCAGGTCCTTGACTTCGATGCTCATGGGAATACGCAGTTTATTCTCAATGATGTACGGGGCGCAAGCGATAAATGTTCCCGCGATCTCCCCACGCTTCCTTGCCGCGGCAGGGCCTCGGGGACGATACCCCTCAGCCCCCCATCCGCGGCCTCAAAGGGGCAGGCGGAGCATGGCTTCGGGATCGACGCGGGCGTCAAGGATCTTGAAGGCCCAGTGGAGATGGGGACCGGTCGAGCGGCCGGTCGAGCCGCAGAGCCCGATCGTCTGGCCCTTCTTCACCCGCTCGCCTCTCTTGACCCGAAGCTCGGACATGTGACCGTAGGAGCTGAAGACGCCCAGGCCATGGTCGATGATGACGGTCTTGCCGCCCATATAGAGGTTGCTGGCCACGGCCACGGCGCCGGCGTTCGAGGCCCGGATGGCCTCTCCGAAGGGCACGCGCAGGTCGAGGCCGGCATGGAGCGACTGCAGGACGTCGTTGTTGAGCCGCCTCTGGCCGAAGTTCCCCCAGGACTCCGCGTCGTGGGGAAGCGCGAACGGGCCTTCGCCGAGCCACTCCGGCGTGACGACGCTCATGGCCAAGGCCACGAGCTCCGCTTCCCGCTTGATCCGGGCCAGGGCCGACGCGGGCGGGGTGATATACTCCGGCTTGAGCTGCAGCTTCGTCGACGGGAAGGCCTTCTCGGCAACGACGAGGTCCTGATGCACGTTCTCGACGAGGCCCCCGGCCTTGATGAGCTTGACGGTCAAGCGAGCCGGACCGGGCTTGGCCTGGACATCGATCCCGATGAGGGCGAAGGAGCGCGCGCCGCCTGTGGCCCGACTGAGCTCGGCCGTCGCTCCGAGGAACGTCGCCGTGGCCGTCCGGACGGTGCCGTCGGACTCGAGGACGACGAGGATCGGCTCCCCCGGCTGGAGGGCCCGATAGGAAAGCCGGATGACCGGGCCGGCGGGCTGCGGCGCCGCCTGGTTCGCGAGACGGGCCGGGGCCAGTCCCGCGAGACCGGCCGCCAGGGCCGCGAGGACAAGCGGCAGAGCCCGGGCGCGCCGCGATGGCCCCCGCTTCAAGCCACCGCCCCCCGCCCGTTCTTCCGCAGGACCTTGCCCGGCAGCCGTCCCGTGTGTTCGCCGCCGTCGACGACGAGCTGGCCGTTGACGATGACCTTCTCGATCCCTTCCGGATAAGCGGCGGGCTCCTTGAAGGTCGCCTTGTCGATGATCCGGGCCGGATCGAAGACGCAGACGTCGGCCGCCCAGCCGACCTTGAGCCGGCCTCTGCGGACGAATCCGAAGTGGTCCGCGGGCATGCCCGTCAGCTTGCGGATCATCTCTTCGAGGGGAAGGAGCTTCTCCTCGCGGACGTATTTGCCGAGGGCGCGTGGAAAGGCGCCGTAGTTCCGTGGATGCGGCTTCCCTTTCGCCAGGGGGCCGTAGGGAGCGAGCGCGCTTCCGTCCGCCCCGATCCCGACGAGGGGATGGGACAGGATCCGTTTGAGGACCTCCTCGTCCCCGTAGAAGCTGACCATGCCGACGCGGTCCGATTCCTCGACAAGGAGATCGCGCATGAACTCGAATGGGGCCTTGCCGGCCTGGGCCGCGGCTTCGAGAACGCTCATCCCTTCGAGGCCGCGGTTCTTGTCCGAGCCAACGTCGGAGATGAGGATCCTGTCCCACGAGCCGTAGCCGTTTTCCTGCTCGGCGAGGTGGGCCCGGATCCGGGCGTCGAAGGCCGGGTCTTTGAGCCGGGCGATGAAGCGCTCCGTGCCGCCCTCGCGCGCCCAGATGGGGAACAGCGTGCTCAAGCCCGTCGCCCCGGCGATGTACGGGTACCGGTCGCAGCGGAATTCGATGCTCTCCTTCCCGGCCTTCTCGAGCATGTCCATGAGCGCCCCGAGCTTCGGCCAGTTCGTGGCGAAGCCAATCTTGAGATGCGAGATCTGGAGCCGGATGGGCGCCTCCCGGGCGATGCGCAGGGCTTCGGCCACGGCCTCGAGGAGGCCGGCCTCCTCGTCCCGCATATGCGTGGCGTAGAGGCCGCCCGTCCGGGCGGCGGCACGGCTGAGCGCGATGAGCTCCTCGGTCGAGCCGAAGCTGCCCGGCGTGTATTCGAGGCCGGAAGAAAGGCCCAGCGCGCCCCCGGCCATGGCCTCCGCGACGAGGGCTTGCATCTTCTCGAGCTCCTCCGCGGAGGGCGCCCGGTCGTCCTGGCCCATGGCCGCGCCGCGGACCGTCCCGTGCCCGACGAAGGTCGCGTAATTGAGGGCCGCGCCGGCCCGCTCCAGCCGGCCGAGGAAGCCGCGGATATCCCGCCAGTCCATCTCGAGGCCGTACTCGTCTGCGAGCGCCTGGCGCGCCTCGTCGAACTCCCGGTCGGCGATCGGGAACGGAGAGCCGCCGCACTGGCCGCTGATGAGGGTGGTGACGCCCTGGCGCACGGCGCTCTCGGCCCGGGGATTGACGAGGAGGCCGACGTCCGTGTGGTCGTGGACGTCGATGAAGCCCGGCGAGACGGCCAGGCCGCGGGCCTCTACGACCGCCGCGGCCCGCGAGCTGCGGATCCGGCCGATCTCGCGGACGGAGCCGCCCGAGATCCCGACATCGGCCCGGACGGGCGCGGCGCCCGTGCCGTCGTAGACGGTCCCGCCGGCGATGACGAGGTCGAGGTCCTTTCCCTTGCCGCAACCCTGGAGGAGAAGGCCCGAGCCGGCCGCGGACACGGCCGCCGCGGTCTTCAGGGAGCTCGAAATGAAAGCCCGTCGGTTCATGGCGCCACCTCCCCCGCATCATAGCCAAAACACCCGCCCGAGTAAACCGCCGGCGCCCGGCATCCTCGCGCGGTTGCGTTCGCGGCGCCTTTCTGGTAGAGTAACTCTTCCCCGGCCCCGGCCGCCCGGACGGGGACGACAGAAAGGACCGACAGATGGCCGACGAAAAGCAGGACACGACGCCCAAGCGGAAGAAGATGAACACCCTCACCGCGGCCGAGATCGAGGCCGAGCTGGCCAAGTGCCGGGAGAAACAGGGGGGCCTCATCTCCAAGCATGCCCGCCAGCTCCAGGCCCGCAAGAAGGCGCTCGGCGGCTGAGTCCGGGACCTCCGACCCCTCCTCTTGACCCGCAAATAAAAGCTGATATTGCCTTTCCGTCATTTTTCTGTTAGAATGACGCGGAAAAAACATCAGGAGAATAAACAAGCGTGATCAGCAAGGAACACAAGACGAAGATCGTCAAGGACAATCAGGCCCATCCCACCGACTCGGGCTCGCCTGAGGTCCAGGTCGCCTTGCTGACGGAGCGGATCAACCTGCTCGTCAAACACTTCGGCGACCACAAACAAGACCACCACTCCCGGGCCGGCCTCATGAAGCTGGTCGGCCAGAGAAAGCGGCTCCTCGAGTATGTCAAGAGGCAAGATGTCAGCCGCTACGAAAAGCTCATCCGGAAGCTCGGCCTGCGCAAGTAGGCCCGGCCTCAAAAGGAACCCCGCATGTCCCACACTATCAGTCTAGAGATCAACAACCGCACGCTGTCCATCGAGATCGGCAAGATCGCCAAGCAGGCCGACGGCTCGGCCCTGATCCGCTACGGCGACACGATGATGCTTTTGACGGCGACCTCCCGCAAGGAGCTGAAGGAAGGCAAGGACTTCCTCCCGCTCATCGTCGATTACCGTGAGAACACCTACGCCGCGGGCAAGATCCCGGGCGGGTTCTTCAAGCGCGAGGGACGGCCCTCCGAGCGCGAGATCCTCATGGCCCGCTTGATCGACCGGCCCATCCGGCCGCTTTTCCCCGAGGGTTACTTTTTCGACACCCAGATCGTCGGGCTGCTCCTTTCGGCCGACCTCGAAAGCGAGCCCGACACCCTCGGCGTCGTCGGGGCCTCGGCCGCCCTCTACTTCTCCGACATCCCTTTCACGACGCCCCTCGGCGCGGTCAAGGTCGGCCTCGTCGACGGCCGCTATGTCGTCAATCCGACCTCCGACGAGCTCGACCGCAGTCCTATCAACGTGACCGTCGTCAGCAACGAGAGCGGCATCATCATGATCGAGGCGGGAGCGAAGGAGGTCGAGGAAGAGGCGCTCCTCGAGGCCCTGGACCTGGCCCACGCCACGAATCAGCAGATCATCCGGGCTCAGAAGGAACTCTTCGCAGGCCTCGGCATCAAGAAGCGCGAGTTCACGCCCAAGACCGTGGACGCCGAGAAGCTGGCCCGCTTCGAACAGGAGCACGGGCCCGCCCTCAGCGAGGCCATGCAGGTCAAGGGCAAGAAGGCCAACGAGGCCGCCCTGGCCGCCGTCCGCGAGGCCGTCCTGGCCCGGGTCCCCGAGGACAAGCCCGAGGACAAGCTCGAGCTCAAGGGGCTGTTCTACAAGCTCGAGGAGAAGCTCTTCCGCGACATGGTCCTCAAGAAGAGGCTCCGCACCGACGGACGCGGCTTCGACGACATCCGGCCGATCACGGCCGAGGTCGGCCTCCTGACCCGGACCCACGGCTCGGCCCTGTTCACCCGCGGTGAGACCCAGGCCCTGGCCACCGTCACCCTGGGGACCTTCGATGACGCCCAGAGGCTTGACAGCCTCGGCGAGGAATCCAAGAAGAGGTTCATGCTCCACTACAACTTCCCGCCGTTCTCGGTCGGCGAGGTCGGCTTCCTCCGGGGGCCCGGCCGCCGCGAGATCGGGCACGGCGCTCTGGCCGAGAAATCCATCGTCCCAGCCATCCCCGACATGGAGGCGTTCCCGTACACGATCCGCATCGTCTCGGACATCCTCGAGAGCAACGGCTCCTCGTCGATGGCCACCGTTTGCGGCGGCGTCCTGGCCCTCATGGACGCCGGGGTCCCCCTGAAGATGGTCGTCGCGGGGATCGCGATGGGGCTCGTCTCGGAATGCGACGAATACGCCATCCTGACCGACATCGCCGGCCTCGAGGACCACTTCGGCGATATGGACTTCAAGATGGCCGGAACCGAAAAGGGCGTCACGGCCATCCAGCTCGACCTCAAGATCCCCTGCGTCACGCTGCCCATGCTCCGCGAGATCGTGGCCAAGTCCAAGGCCGCGCGCCTCAAGGTCCTGGCCCGGATGAAGGAGGCCATCGCCGAGCCCCGCAAGGACATCTCGGTCTACGCGCCGAGGATCATCATTCTCAACATCAATCCCGAAAAGGTCGGCGAGGTCATCGGGCCCGCCGGCAAGATCATCAAGAAGATCATCAGCCAGACCGGGGCCAAGATCGACATCGAGGAGGACGGCAGGATCCTCATCGCCTCGACCGACATGTCCGCGGCCGAGGCGGCCAAGCAGATGATCCTCGACCTCACGGCCGAGGCCGAACTCGGCAAGGTCTACACGGGCAAGGTCGTCCGCCTCGAGGAGTATGGAGCTTTCGTCGAGATCATGCCCAACCTCGTCGGGCTGCTCCACATCTCCGAGATCGCGCCCTACCGGATCAACAGCATCCACGATGTCCTCCATCTCGGGGACACGGTCACGGTCAAGGTCGTCAGCATCGATCCGGCCGACAACAAGATGCGGCTGAGCAAGAAGGCCTGCGAAGAGGGCGGCGGGGAGAACCCCGAATCGACGCCCCGGCCGCCGGCACCCCCCCGGCGCTATCCCCGGGAAAGCGGGCCGGACCGCCGGGGCGGGCGCGACCGCGGCGGACGCGGCCGGTTTTGATTTCGGCGTCCGTTCGACTATAATCCTTATTGGGAGCGCCGCGTCGCCGCGGCCCCGTACCGGCACCATGTTTCGCAGACACCGCGCTTCGGGCTTTACCCTGGCCGAGCTCATCATCACTCTGGCCATCCTCGCCGTCCTGGCCTTGTCCGCCCTGCCTCTCGGCAAGATGGCCGTCAAACGGCAGAACGAGGTCGAGCTCTCCCGGGCCCTCCGGATGATGCGCGAGGCCGTCGACGCCTGGAAGAAGCTCGCCGACGAGAAGAAGTTCGAGTTCGACGAGGACACCGAGGGCTACCCCCCGACACTCGAGGACCTGGTCAAGGGCGTCGAGGTCCAGGACAAGGATGCCAAGGGCCAGGCGGGCCGCAAGAAGACGATCAAGTTCCTCCGCCGCATCCCCAAGGACCCCATGACCAACTCCTTCGACTGGGGCCTCCGGTCCTATCAGGACGACCCCGACTCCGATGTCTGGGGAGAGGAGAATGTGTACGATGTCTACACGAAAAGCCCGGCTTTGGCCCTCGACGGGACGCGCTACCGGGACTGGTGAGCGCGGCTTCACCCTGATCGAGCTCATCATCGTCCTGAGCATCATCGGCCTGCTCGTCGGCTTGGGTCTGCCGAACTACCGGTCGGCGCGGATCAAGGCCGAAGAGGCGGTGCTCAAGGAGAACCTGTTCATCCTGCGCAAGCTCATCGACCAGTACGCCCAGGACAAGGGCAAGTACCCGGCCTCCCTCCAGGCGCTTGTCCAGGAGAGCTACCTGCGGTCGATCCCCGTCGACCCGATGACCCGCGAGTCCACGACCTGGATCGAGGTCCGCGAGCTCCCCTCCCCCGAGGACCCGATGCTCAACGAGATCCCCGGCGTCATCGACGTCAAGTCCGGTTCGGAAAAGAAATCGCCCCTCGATGAATCGCCCTACAACACCTGGTGACGGGTCCCGCCGGGCGGGCTACGTCCTGATCATCCTGACCTTCGCCGCCTTCCTCCTCGCCATCGGCCTGCTCGTCGCCGTCCCCGTTCTGCAGACCGAGATCCAGCGGGAAAAGGAGGAAGAGCTCATCTTCCGAGGCAAACAGTACGCCGAGGCCGTGCGTATCTTCGTCCAGAAGAACCCCGGCCGCTACCCCTCCAGCCTGAAGGAGCTCCTCGACAAGAAGTGCATCCGCCGCCTCTTCCGGGATCCCTTCGGCCCGGAAGGCCAGTGGAACGTCGTTCTGACGACGGGCAAGGCCCCGACCGGGAAAGAATCGGCCCAGGAGGTCCTGATCGCGCCGGAGCGGGTCCTGCCGGCCATCAAGAATCCGATGGTCCTGGGCGTCGTCAGCTCCTCGACGGCCCGGTCGGTGAAGATCTACAACGACCAGGAATCCCACGACAAGTGGCTCTTCTACTTCGGCCAGGACCCGAAAAAGCCGCCCAAGATCGTCTATTACGGCGAAGAGAAGCGCTGACGGCCGGCGGCCCAGCCAGGCTCAGACCAAGGGCACGAAGCGGACGGCCAGCAGGCTCTGCCGCTGGAATCCCGTTTTCCCCCTCCGGACGAGCTGGAGTTCCTGCGCGTCCGTCCCGACCGGGACGACCATCCGTCCACCGACCGCGAGCTGGTCTTCGAGCGTCCCGGGGATACGGGCCGCGGCAGCGGTGACCATGACGGCATCGAAAGGGGCTTCCTCGGACCATCCCGCCGACCCGTCCCCGACGCGGAAATGGACGTTCGCGTAGCCCAGGCCGTCGAGGATCGCCCGGGCCCGCCGGGCCAGCGCCTCGACGATCTCGACGGTCCAGACCGACCCGGCGATCTCGGCCAGAACGGCCGTCTGATAGCCCGATCCCGTCCCGACCTCTAGGACCTTTTCCCCGCCCTTGAGCCCGAGCGCCTCGGTCATGTAGGCGACGATGTAGGGCTGGGAGATCGTCTGTCCCTGCCCGATCGGCAGGGGCTCGTCGGCGTAGGCATGGCGACGAAGATCCTCTGGCACGAACAGATGGCGGGGGACCTTGGCCATGGCCGCCAGGACTTGTTTGTCGCGAACGCCCCGGGCCCGGATCTGGGATTCGACCATCACCCGGCGCTCGTTCGCGTACGGTTCGGCCAAGGCGCCCCCCTCTAGCCTGGATTATTCATGAAAACGCCGTATTTCTCCATCAAACAAGAAAACCCAATACCTCCGTATTCATGAATAGTCCAGGCTAATAGGCTCGGGCGAAAAAGGCCAGAGCCTGGCCCTCGGCCCCGCAGGCGATGCAGGGCTTGCCGGGCTTGGCCTCGGCCTCGTCGATCGGGATGACCCGGATCGTGGCCATG
>Ga0209253_10000422_pt1 | contig 36201 bp, 25 predicted proteins | sample FrelakmetBRP12BR_FD_187145 | JGI IMG/M metagenome (GOLD analysis project Ga0209253, IMG submission 187145) | Freshwater lake sediment microbial communities from the University of Notre Dame, USA, for methane emissions studies - BRP12 BR (SPAdes)... | ecosystem: Environmental > Aquatic >... | reverse complement strand
TTGGTCAGGCCACTTGGTCAGGCCATTTGGTCAGGCCACTTGGTCAGGCCACTTGGTCAGGCCACTTGGTCAGGCCACTTGGTCAGGCCACTTGGTCAGGCCATTTGGTCAGGCCACCTGGTCAGGCCATTTGGTCAGGCCACTTGGTCAGGCCACCTGGTCAGGCCATTTGGTCAATGGCTCTGCTTGACATTTGCCAGGAGAGTATACATCTTAGAGCGCGAGAAATGTACCAGAAGTTCTCGAACTGTTCTCCCACATGCTCAAAAACCACGGTAGGCCCTACGGTTTGAACACCGATCATGTATTGTTCATCCTATGTGGGCCGTCTGCCCGCCTTTTTTCACTATCCTATTCCATCCACCATCATCTTCAGCTCTCCCGGAGGGTTCCCATGAGAACCCCGCTTATCCTATTGTGTCTGCTCCTCGCGACACTTCTTGCACAGAAGCTGATCCCCATCGCCGGCAGGATGCGACTGCCGGCACGGCCCTTGAACACACTGTCACTGGCGCACTTCAACGGTCTCATGAGGCAAATGGGTGGATAGACGATATTCACCCCCCCCAAAAGACCATACACCCACACACCATCACAGGAGGTTTGCTATGAAAAGTCTCATCGCTGCTCTTTGTCTGCTGATCGTCACAGGCGCCACGCTTGGCCAGGCGCAAGAGGCAAAGGGGTTTCGCTCCGATTTGATCGGTCAGTTCGCGTATGCACAGAAACAGATCCTGGATCTCGAAAACAGCATCCCTGACAAAAAGATGACCTGGCGTCCGAACAAGGAAGTCCGCTCGATCAGTGAAGTGTATTCACATATCGCCTTTGCCAACTACATGCTTGCAAAGTTTGCCGGCGTTGCGCTGCCTGAGGGCGTCACGATTGCCTCACCGGCCGACGAGAAGAAATGGGAAACGGCATCAACGGACAAAAAGGTTATCAGCGAACAATTGGTGAAGTCGTTTGACTTCGTGAAGACTGCTGTCGGCAATATGTCCGACGGCAGCCTGGAGAACATGGTGGACTTTTTCGGGCAGAAAATGAATGTGCGAAGTGTCCTCTTGGTTCTCCTGTCGCACATGCACGAGCATCTCGGGCAATCCATTGCCTACGCGCGCATGGTGGGTGTTGTGCCACCCTGGACGGCCGCACAAATGGCTGCCGAGAAAGCAAAGAAGTAAGTCGGGGTGGGGCCCGGACCGGAGGTCCGGGCCCCACTGCTTGAGGAGGGTCTGAGCACCACGTTTCCCGCTACTCGCTGTCCGCAGTCATCAAATCCACCACGACAGATCCCGGTCAGCATCGGCTTCCACAGCGATGGCTCCTTCTCGCGATGCCGGTGGGCGGCACCTTTTTCGCCTACCTCCACCGCAGTGTGCTTTCCGTTGCCGCCCCTTCCGAGAACAGGGAACCCGGCCTCAATCCAGCAATGACCGGTGTTCTGCTCCCCGCTTTCTTCTGGTCCAACTCGGTCGCACAGATCCCGTCGGGTTGGCTGGCGGACAGGGTCAGGTCACTCGGTCAGGTCCAATCACCAGCCACACCCCGGCCGTTGCACCTGCCCCGCACTCATTGTGCGGGGGTCCATACTCCCTCCAGAAGAATGTCGACGACTCCGTACGGGTCAATCGACCCGTAGGGTCGGTGACAACGATCGAGCCGTTGTCGTCGACTGGTTGAGCGGAGCAGGCGCGACGGCACATGGGACCGACCTTTTCTCGCCACGTAAGTCACGTCGTGTCGCCGTCACTGGCGGCAAGGCCGCTGGCGTTGATGGCCAACTGCATGCGTGTGTTGGGCCGGCCTATTGATGTCTCTTCCGGCGTTCAATCATGGCACGGATGCCGGCCAGTGGAAGTGAAGCACTCGCCAGATAGTTGGGGAGAGTATGGTTTGTACCTAAAACCCATTCGCAGGCGCCTGTCTCCTGAAAAGCATGTACCATGTCGATCACTGTCTGATTTGCGAGTGCGGTATCCACAAGGTCCAGAGCGTAAACAAACCATCCTGTCGGTGTGGCCCAGAAGCCGCCATTCTGATATGTGTCGCGGTCACAACCACGCTCCCAGTACACGCCTCCTGGTAAATGTCGAATCTGGCCATTTTGCACAATCTTCGAGTAGTGATTCTTGAAATATCTGGCAATAGCCAGTGACTGTTCGCCGTCGGCAACTCCCAGATAGACAGCGAACGCTGATCCCCAAATATCATGCTCTCTGCAGCGAACTGTTGCGGCACGGAATAGCCCGGTTCCGGAATCCCAAAAGACTTTCCGAATGCTTGTCGCCACACGTGCGCTTTCTGTTTTCCATTTCTCGGCGTCGCTTTTGCGTCCGAGCACATTGAGCAGATCCGAGAGTTGTCGGCTGGCCTGCACATACAGCAGCGAGCAAAACAGTTCGTCTCCCTGCTTTCTGATCGTGTCGGTGAAGCCGTAGGGGCACCGATCCCATTCATCGCCGGGTCTGATGGTGACCAAACGGGTGGCGGGATTACGGGGTGCGGCATTCATGGTCTTGACCAGGGGTTCTATGACCTCTTGGAGAAGTTTCGCATCCTTTGTCTTCTGATAGGTGTGCCATGCCACAGCAACGGTGAACTGGGAACCGTCAGCGACAGGGTTTTCCCCCATTGTTCCACCGCCGGGCTTGTAGATAGGAGTGCCGTCAAACTTCACGCAATCTACGCCAGCGCCGTCCGACCGAAGACTACGTACAAACAATCGGCACGCGTCGGCAAGCTCTTTGTCGGAGTATGAATCGACGGAACCTTCAAGGGTATAAACGTAATCTCGAAGCCAGAACGCCTCATAGCCAATGCCGACCTGCGGAGGAAAGGCGGACGTGCCGTCATTCATGGTCCGTTTTGAGGCGACGATGAGCCGATGCGCCTCCTTTCCCAACCATGTGACGGAGTCGTCCAGAGTCGCAGGCGACATGTCACCATCCTTTAGGTTGACCAATCCGACGAGAACAATTGCGGGCATTGCGAGCGCAATGATGACGAGTTTAGACAATTCTGCCTCCGACATGTCTTAGACTAGCAAGTGATTCCTGAACAGCAGGAGCCACCAGGGAAATTGAAATGTAAGGATAGCGAGGGATGTTCCGTGCGCGCATAATAGCGAACCACGGCGTTCACGTCAATGTCAAACGGCTTCATTTCGCTCCGGACGACAGACCTATCGTGGAAGAGAACCTGACTATCAAGGGACACGATATTCACTTTTCGCCCTTACTGCTACTAATGAACCTGTCCCAATCGAGGGGAGCCTTCGATGATCCGCGAGGTCTGCATTCTCGGGAATCATCGCGTTTCAAGAGCTCTTCTCGCAGTTCCCCGGTCATATTCCTTTCAACGCTACTTACTCCTTGGCAAATCTCAAGCGCAATCCTCTAATCTCAGCAACATTGCGATGTTCTATTTTCAGGGCTCTCATTCGTACACTATGTTTCCCTTCTGAAATAGCAAAAGTGCCTATTCTCAGACTCTTCCATCCGTCCATCTCATACGCTTCTTTTCTCGGAACTCTGTCAGGGCTTGGGACTTGTCTTGAGAAAGAGGCCTGAGTGATGGTTACTTCTCTTTTCTCTTTTCCTATGCTGCACTCAATTGTTGAACCAATGTCTGATGTCTTACACAGGTAGTCCATTTCAATGGAATAGCTGCCCGCTTTGTGGCAGTCAATCTCCCAAAACAGGCTATCCTTCGTGCCGTTCCACTTGTCGACCCAATCATGTGCCCAACCATGTCCCTCTTTGAATGTCATGCCTGCTGATACATGCGCTTCATAGACTGGTAATTCCACGCCTTTGGTAGTCAGAACAATGGGTCTTTCATAGTGCACTCCCTCTATTGATTGGGCAAACCATTGCTGATACTCTTGAAGAAATCTCTTGGTCTGTTCACTCTTGTCTTGCGACACGTCCTTGCCCTCACCCGGATCCTGCAGCAAATCATAGAGCTGAGGTTTGCCCTTTTCGAAAACAAAGCGATACTGTTTGTTCCGGAAGCCGCCCGAATTAGGCGTAATGGGCAGATCCATAAAATTCACGTGCGTGAAAATGTTTCTATCAACGGCGACACTTTCTTCCCCCTCTACTATCAAAGGAGCCAAGCTTAAACCGTCAATGGTCTTCGCAGGCGCAGGGGTCAGTTGGCACAGATCCAGAAGGGTCGGATAAATATCAATATGTGCCGACAGGGATTGAATGATTGTCCCGGGCCGTATTGTGTCTTTCCACATGATGAAACACGGAACCCGTACACCGCCTTCATGCACACTCCCTTTGATGCCTTTCATGTTGCCGTTGTATCGAATACCGTTTGGTCCATTATCGCTGAGAAAAACAATAATGGTATTCTTTTCAAGGCCACGCTGTTTCAAGCAACTCAGTATTCTGCCTACGTTGTCATCGATGTTCTCCACCATTCCATAGACACATGCCAATTCATTGTCTAAGCCTTTGGCTTTGTACTTATCGAAATACTTGTCAGGGACCTGGTGAGGGCTATGGGGGGTATTGAAAGGAATATAGCAGAAGAAACGATTGTACCTGTTGGATTCGATGAATTGCAGGGCGGCATCAGTGAGAACGTCTGCAATGAAGCCTTGAGTTTTTACCAAGGTGCCGTTATGCTCTAAAGTCGTATTGAAGTAGTTTGACCAATGGCCTGCACAGAAGCCTAAGAATTCATCAAACCCCTGGTCGTTAGGGCGATTGGGATAGTGCTGACCATTGTGCCATTTGCCGAAGATGCCTGTTGTATACCCGTTAGCTTTGAAGAGTTCCGCCAGAGTAGTCTCATCGGCGTCCAGGACTTCAAGACCTCTTGAAATAGACATGACTCCCGTTCGCAAGTGATTCCGTCCCGTTAAGAGACTGGCTCGTGTGGGAGAACATAAAGGGCTGACATAGAAATTGTTGAGGCGTGCTCCGTCTCTTGCCATATTATCCAGGTGTGGGGTCTCCAGCCAAGGGTTCCCATGCAGACTCAAATCCCCCCAGCCTTGATCGTCGGTAAGGATAAGAACAACATTTGGTTTTATGCTTTGGGCCATAGCGGAAGAGATAAGAATGACGAACAGGATCAAGACCATATATCTCGTCATTGTCACGAGTTCCTCCGTTGGTTGGAGTTTTGGTTGATTTCAATCTGAACAGAGGAGTGCGGTTGCTGGGTAGAACTAATGATCACACTGGTTGCTTCAAATGCATTGCCTGCAACATGCACGCAAGCCGCTGTGCCGTCCTGGCAGAGAATGGCTACATCAGGATGGTGCGTTGGTTGAAGCGTGCGGGAGACTACGATGGTCTTCATCGCGGATGCCGGGCCCCGCGGACTCTGAGTACGGATAATCTCGAATGTCGTGCGGCCCATGATGAGTGAGTCGAATGCACTGAAGAGCGCTCTGAACAATAGGAGAAACAACGGTGTATCCAATCATCCTCACCGTATGGGCCGGCGATAAATCCGTCCAGACTCATCGCAACGATGCATCGTAGTCGTCTCATGCGGATAGTTGTTGGGAATTGAGGTGCCGCGCTGCCTGATGTTCCGGTAAGCGGCGGGGCCCGGCGCCCTCCACTGCAACCGGCTGCTAGGCACGCTGGAGTACATAGAAAACGTAGCCGTAGCTCTCTTCGGAACATTGAAAGATTTCGATCTCTTTGACGGTCTCCAAAGCAAAATCCCTGACGGAAGGGTCTGGGTGATCGACAAGCGCTTTCGCACGCGGCTCAAGGACGTCGTAATAGTCTTCCACCCACGCCTCCTTGGGGAGCGCACAGGTATTGAGTACCCTGTACCCCGCTTTTTCAGCCACCGCGATGTTCTGGTGAACAGGTTGCATGTCCGGGTAGCAGGACGCGAAGAACTCCCGTACCGTATCGGGAACCTGATCGCGGAGCCACGACAGTTCGCTCACAGCAGCGAATCCGTCCGGGCTTATCGCAGATGCCCAGGTGCTCAGTGCGTTGGAAAATCCGATGTTGTACGCTGCACCTTCCGACCAGAGCAGATCGATATGTTGAAAGACGCCCGGAATATCCTTCATGTCCATGCAGTGCGTCTGCACAAGATGCTCTATTCTTGCCTCCATGGCTCGCCGCTTCAGGTCATTCAGGAACGGCTCATAGGAATCAACTGCGTGAACCAGTGTGCCGAGTTCCTTGGCCAGCACCATTGTCTGACGACCTGCACCGCACCCTGCGTCAAGGATGACATGAAACTGCTGTTTTGGAAGAAGGCGCAGGACCCGAAGGGTCTGGACATTGCTCCCTGGCCCAAGCTTTCCCATGCCTCCGAAGAGAAGGTCAATTGGATTGTAGGTGTTCATAGACCGCTCCGTAGTTTGCCGCCGAACGACGCCCTTCAGCGGCATATCCGCTGCAATGGCTCGGTGGGCAGCAGTGGCATCTCAATCGAGTGCGAACGAGCCGGCCCTGAGAACTCCTCCGCGACGGTAGACACCGACAACCACGCCCGTGCTTGTGGTGTTCGATCTCACCAGCGTTAGGCAAGCCGGGACGGCGCCGAAGGGCCTTTTCCCGGTGCCGTGGATCACCGGGAATGTCAGCAGTCTGTACTCGTCGACCAGGTCGTGCTCAATAAGCGTTTGGGCGAGGCCGCAACTACCGTGGACTTGAATCTCCCGTGGAAAGCGCTGCTTGAGCGCGACGATCTCTTTGACGACGTCTCGAACCAACTCGGTGCCGGACCAACGAAAGATGGTCTGCGTCCGCGAGGCAACGTACTTCGGAAGTGAGTTCAACGTGACGGCAATGGAATCGTCGGGGTTGGTGACTCTTGGTCAATGCCCGGCGAAGATGTCGTGGGTTTCCGCCCGAGAAGAAACGCATCCGCCTTCGAGAAGATCTCGACCATTGTCATCCCCATATCAGCGTCCGCGAGAATCAGACGTCGGCGTGTAGGCCGCATTCCCTCCTCACTGCCTGCCCTTGGCAAGGAACAGCGGCAGGCACCAGGCACGTTGAAAAGGAATGATAACCAGGTCTGCTCGGTGACGGCATAATAGCGAACGACGACGTACAAGTCAATGTCAAACGGCCTCACTCAGCTTTGCACTGTAGGAGAGCACTCCAGGGTGCGCAATACTGGCATTTGGAACCGTGCCGTGGCCGCGGATGAATTGAAGGTATCTCGATGAATGCTCTCCGATAGAATCCGCTAGTTCCACGGCCAATTGAGATCCGAGATAACAGAGGTTGCCAATTCTCTCCACCGGGCGTCGGTTTGCGGTCCGGCGCATCACGGGCATGGTCGGAAGCGAAGGATGGCCTGTGACCTGCAAGCCGGTGGAACGTATCTGGCGTCGGGAAGGACTGGAAGTACCACAGAAGCAGCCAAAACGTCGTCGGCTATGGCTCAACGGCGGGTCCTATCTTGCGCACGGCGCACAAGAACAGTGCCCGGATTTTCGACTTCATTTGCAGGCGGACCAGTGAAGGCAGAGCCCTTTGTTTGCTCACTATCGTCGACGTATACACCGGACAGTACCCGAAGATCCATGTCGCACGGAAGATCGCACTGCATGATGGTACCGACCATCTGGCGGAGCTCTTTGTCGCATGCGGGACACCGGACTATACCCGATCAGACAATGGACCGGAGTTCGTTGCCGAAAGCGTTCGCGGGTGGTTCCAACGGTTGTGTGTGAAGACACTCTTCATCAAACCGGGATGCCCTTGGGAAAACGGCTACATCAAAGCGTTCAACGGCAGATTCCGTGATGAGCTCTTGAACGGGGAGATTATTGGTACGATATTGGAGGCGAGGATCCTGACTGAGCAGTGGAGACGAGAATGCCTGCCCTGCCGACCGGCGAGCAGCTAACACCATCAGACCACACAGCTCGCCGGCTTGCTGGCCACCAGCACCAGAAGCAACGCAACCTCTTCAGCTCAACAGTGCCCGAAGAGAATAACCTCACCGTGGCAGTGGCGCGACCAATGGGGGCAGGTCAGGATCCCGAGGGGACGATGCCGGCGGTCCTTCCGCGGGTCTTCCTCCCCAGACCCAGACAGGGTGGGCTGCAACGATCCCCACCCGGCAAGTCAGGCTGCAGTTGATTCCAGCACGGGGGGCTACGTCACACAGGGTCTTTTTCGGAAGAGAGGAAGACCTGGAGTTCCGGCGTGAGACATTCGATCGATGGTTTTCTCCCGGCACACTCGAGCCCGCGACCACCTATTCGTGGCGTATCGACAAGGTGACCGCTGCCGGAATTCTGAACGGCCTTTGATGGTCGTTCACCACTCAACAAATCTCAACAGGCATTCTGCCCATGAAACCGTTTCTCACAGAACATTTCCTGCTCACGAACCGGACGGCTGTCAGGCTCTACAGGGAGTATGCGGAACACCAGCCGATTATCGACTATCACTGCCACCTCCCCGTCCGGGAGATAGCCGAGAATCGAATCTTCGACAATCTGACAAAAATCTGGTTGTATGGCGACCATTACAAGTGGCGTGCCATGCGCGCAAACGGCGTCGATGAGCGCTTCGTGACCGGCGATGCCTCCGATCGGGAGAAGTTTCAGGCCTGGGCGGAGACGGTCCCCCGCACTCTGGGGAATCCTCTCTACCACTGGACGCATCTCGAATTGAAACGCCCCTTCGGCGTGAAAGGGGTGTTGCTGAATGGGACAACGGCGGGGAAAGTCTGGAAGGCATGCAATGAGAAATTGAAGAGTGCGAAATTCTCGGCCCGCGGGATTCTCAAACAGATGAATGTCAAATGCCTCTGCACAACGGACGACCCCACGGATGGTCTGGAATATCACCGCGCAATCGCTTCAGACAAATCGTTCGAAATCGTTGTCCTGCCAACCTTCCGTCCGGATAAGGGGATGTCTTTGGAGAATCACGGGACGTTTCGTGACTGGCTGCGGAAACTGGAAGAAACCGCAGACATGGATATCGGAACATTCGACGAGTATCTCGCTGCTCTGGGGCGGCGGCACGATTTCTTCCATGAGAACGGCTGCAGGCTGTCAGACCATGGAATCGAAACGGCCTATGCGGAGGACTATTCGGGAGTTGAGATTGCCTCCACGTTCAGCAAAGCCCGGGCGGGGCAACGCCTAAGCCCGAGCGAAATCGTGAAATTCAAGTCTGCCATGCTCTATGAATTCGGGATCATGGACCACGAAAAGGGGTGGACGCAACAGTATCACCTCGGAGCGCTCCGCAACGTCAACTCTCGGATGTTCAGAGTTCTCGGGCCCGACACGGGGTTCGACACGATCGGTGACTTTGAAATTGCCCGGCCGCTGGCCAGAATGCTCGCACGTCTCGATGACCGCAACAGGCTCGCGAAGACGATTCTCTACAACCTCAATCCCGGCGACAACGCGCTGATGGCCGCGATGGTCGGCAATTTCCAGGACGGGACCTCGGCCGGGAAGATACAGTATGGGAGCGCATGGTGGTTCCTTGACCAGAAGAGCGGGATCGAACAGCAGCTTGACGCCCTTGCCCGGATGGGACTCCTCAGCAGGTTCGTGGGGATGCTGACAGACTCCCGGAGTTTTCTCTCCTATCCCCGCCATGAATACTTCCGCCGCATCCTGTGCAACATGCTGGGGGAACAGATAGAGCAAGGACTGCTCCCCAACGATATGCGGCTGGTGGGGGGGATGGTTGCCGACATCTGCTTCAGGAATGCAAAGGCCTATTTTGGATTTCCAGGAGTGTGACCGCCGGAACGACCGCGAGGCTCCGCGGGAGGGGGTTCAGACACCCGGACCCGACGATTCGGCCGAGACGGAATCGCGGATCTCGCTTCGCATCATTCGGGAGCGTCGGATGCTTCCGCACGACACTGCAGGACCGGTGCATGAAGAATGTGATGAAATCTACCGAATCATCGCGGCGAACCGCCGTAGTACTGGAATTCGCCCCGAAAACGCAGAACGGGCACCCATGAACGCATGGATGCCCGCCCAAGAACATGACTCTTCATCTCCAGCAGCTGGATGCGAGGAAAGCCGCAACCTATTCGAGCGGAATGCGGCTGGCGTTTCCCTTGAGCCAGCTTTCAAATGTTTGCAGCGCGGGGTTCAATGACCGGGAGACCTCAATGCTGCGTGCACCGGTGTAGACGTGTTCGAAGTCGCGCTTGAACTGGAACATGTTGCCCATATCCTCGGCACCCGGAAAGCCGAAGCTTCGATACACATCGGCGGGCACATCGTTGTACCGTACCTCGCGTCCCAGCGCTTTTGTGAGTGCCGTTGCCATCTGTGCGCCGGTCAAGTGCTCACCGGCAACGCCGACCGTCTTTCCGATGAATTCACGACCCTTCTTGAATATTCCGTACGCGCACTTGCCGATGTCCTCGGAAGCAATTCCCGGCAGCTTCTTATCACCCATGGGATATGTGAGGGCGAGCTTGCCGTCAGGTCCCTTCTTTGGACCCGCACCGAAGTAAATGAGGTTCTCCCAGTAAAATGACGTGAGGAGAAACGTCGTCGGAACGCCGAGGTCAGTAAACTCGTGGTCCGCTTCGCTCTTCGCATCAAAGTGGGCCACTTTGTACTTGCCCTGAAGTGTCGGCATGCGATTGTCGCTCAGCGGCACCCACTTGCGAGTGTCCTCGAAGGTGGACCAGATGGCATGCTGCACACCCGCAGCCTTGGCCGCTCGGGCCATGGCTGTCGCATTGGCTAGCTCCTTCTCCGGCGAAAAGTGCGCCCAGAAAAAGGTGACGCAATAGACTCCGTAAGCGCCTTTGAACGCGCGCTTCAAACTCTCTTCGTCATCGACATCAGCCGCGACAACCTCGGCGCCCAACTTCGCGAGCTCTCTTGCCTTGTCGGATTTGACGTCCCTCGTGATCGCGCGGGCTGCGAAGCCACCGTTTGGGTCGCTCAGTATGGCACGGACCAGACCGCCCCCCTGTGCGCCGGTCGCACCAACCACTGCAATGATCTTCTTCTCCGCCATAACACCCTCCTTAATCGTAATTGTGCGTTTCTACTCACTTTGTGAGCGGTTTTCATGATAACGCTCCGGTGGGCCAATTTGGTTCCCACCGATACCACGTATCCGGGATGGACTATCCGGTTTCAAACCGCCCGGCACCCAAATGGAGAACACGCGAAGCAAAAGAGAGAGGGCAGTTGACACTATCGTTGGGCGTGCGAGGCACCGGAACTGCAACTTTTCGACAAATTCGCCAGCGGAATTGTGCGAAGATCGATTGGTGCCGAAGGAGGTCGTGGCGAAAACGCCCGCCGACAGGTCCGACGACCTGTCCGCCGGAGCCCGATCTATCCGCCATAGCCCGACCTGTCCGCCGAAGCCCGCAGGGCGTAGGCGGGAGTGCGCAGGAAGTGCTCGGAAAGGGGAGGATGCCGGGCCGGAATTTGCAGCGCACGCAGTGTGCGTTCTCGAGCGTTCTGAGCGACTCTCCAGAAATCCAGCGGGGACTCACCTCTGAGGGTAACTGCTGAGATCGAGTCGCGCTGGCGGTTTCAGAGTTCTCCTGACGCTGATTTTTTCTGGTCTCAGGGTCAGGTTGGCTTCGCGTCTATCGCATCGTGCTTCCACAAACGCGTGGATCAGCTCTGCTCTTGAAGGACCTGTAAGGGAAAACCCATTCGAATTGACACAGAAAAGGGGGAACGCGACGGCCCGAGTAATACTGTTTGACTTTGTTGCTGCACTGTGGTACCATTCCGTTAGACGATCCTCGATGAGCCCCTCTACCCTTATATCGATCTGACATGCAATAATGGTCATTGTGTCCGTCCGGCAAGCAATATGCCTTTGGACGGATACATGTTGGTCGTGCCTTTGGAAAAACAGGGAGAATCACTTATGGCCTCCTTCACCTTTACGCTGAACGGCAAACAGACAGCCGCGGATGTGCCGGCCGGCACCCCGCTGCTGTGGGTGCTTCGGGATACACTCGGACTCACCGGTACAAAATACGGCTGCGGGAAGGGACTTTGTGGTTCCTGCACAGTGCACATCGACGGCGAAGCAACCCGATCCTGCGTCACGCCGATTGAGGCAGTGTCGGGGACTTCCGTCCTCACGATCGAAGGCCTCTCCCTCAATCGCTCGCATCCCGTGCAGCGGGCATGGATTCAGGATGAAGTCCCCCAATGCGGGTACTGCCAGTCGGGCCAGATCATGGCGGCGGTCGCCCTGCTGAAGAAACATCCGAACCCAACGGACGACCAGATCAACGAATCGATGAGCGGGATCCTTTGCCGGTGCGGCACGTACCAGCGTATTAAGAAAGCCATACACCGCGCTTCCGTGGAAGGAGGTGTCCGATGAAACCGACTTTCATTCCTGAACGCAGGGAGTTTTTCAAGCTCACATCCATCGCCGGCGCTGGTCTAGCGCTTGGCTTTCACCTTCCCTGGGGCCGGGAGCTCGCAGCATTGGCGCAGGAACCGAATTCCCCGTTTGCCCCCAATGCATGGCTCCGCATCGACAAAGATGGGACCATCACCATCACTGTTGCCAAATCGGAAATGGGTCAGGGAGTGCGAACGGCCCTCCCGATGATCCTGGCCGAGGAACTGGACGCCGATTGGTCGAGGGTAAAGGTAGAACAGGCTATTGCCGACAAGAAATACGACGACATGGGAACGGGTGGAAGCACAAGCGTGCGCACGTCATGGGAGACGCTTCGCAAGGCCGGCGCGACTGCACGAGCCATGCTGGTATCGGCAGCTGCGAAGACCTGGGGCGTTCCGGAATCCACGTGCCGCACGGAACAGTCTCTCGTAGTCCATACTCCGACAGGGCGGAAGCTCACGTATGGAGAGCTTGCCGGAGCGGCGGCGAAGTTGCCCGTCCCCGAACAGGTCACATTGAAAGATCCAAAGAGTTTTCGCATTGTGGGCAAGCGGATGCCGCGGATCGATACCCCCGGGAAGGTGGACGGGTCGGCACAATTCGGGATCGACATCCGGATTCCGGGAATGCTCTATGCCGCCGTCGCGCAATGCCCGGTCTTCGGCGGCAAGGTGAAGTCCTATGAAGAGAAGAAGGCCGCCGCAAGCCCCGGGGTGAAGCACATCGTCCGGATCAGCGATGGTGTCGCTGTTGTTGCCGACTCGACCTGGGCGGCCTTCCAGGGGCGCGAAGCCTTGCAGATCACCTGGGACGAAGGGCCGAACACGCAGGTATCAAGCGAGAGCATTCGGAAAATGTTCGTCGAGGCATCCAGGAAACCGGGGGCTGTAGGCGAGAAAGAAGGCGATTGTGATTCGGCCCTGGCGACCGCCGCCAAACGGATTGACGCCGTCTATGAGCTCCCTTTCCTTGCCCATGCTACCATGGAGCCGATGAACTGCGTTGCCGACGTGAAAAAAGATCGCTGCGAGATCTGGGCCTCGACACAGGATCCACAGGCCTTTCAGAAAAGGGCCTCTGAGCTTACGGGTCTTTCCGAAGACAAGGTCGTTGTGCATACCACGCTCCTCGGAGGCGGGTTCGGCCGCCGCGTCGAGTCCGATGCGCTTGTGCACGCAGTAGAAGTCTCGAAGGCAGTCGGGTCCCCCGTCAAGGTGACATGGACCCGAGAGGACGATATGATGCACGACTGGTATCGTCCGGCGAGCTATCACGTTCTGTCAGGCGGGCTCGACAAGAACGGCAGGCTGGTGGCGTTCAAGCATAAGATCGTCGCACCATCCATCTCTGAAATGAAGTGGCCGGGCCAAGTCAAGAATGGGCTCGACGAAGGGGCTCTGGAAGGTGCAGTGAAGCTGCCCTACTCGATCCCGCATTTCCTTGTGGAGTACGTCATGGCCAATACGCCGGTTCCACTCGGCTGGTGGCGCTCCGTGTACCCCTCCCAGAATGTCTTTGCGGTCGAGTCGTTCATGGATGAGCTTGCCCACGCAGCCGGGAAGGATCCGTTCGAATTCCGAAAAGATCTTGTCACCGGCATGCCCCGGATGAAGAAGGCGATGGAGCTGGCGGCCGAGAAGGCGGGCTGGGGGAAACCACTCCCCGCGGGACACGCCCTCGGTATCGCCCTGTCACCACCGGCTTTTTTCCGGACGCCGGTAGTTCAGATCGCTGAAATCTCCGTAGGACCCGACAAACGGATCAAGCTCCACCGGGTCGTCTGTGCCATCGACTGCGGGATCGTCATTAACCCCGATTCTGTCGAGGCGCAAATGGAGGGTGGGTTTGTCTACGGTGTGACTGCCGCGCTCAAAGGCAAGATCACCCTGTCGAAGGGACGCGTCGCAGAAGAGAATTTCGATGACTACCCAATTCTCACAATAGACGAAATGCCCGTCTTCGAGACAGTCATTGTCGAGAGCGGTGAACCACCAAGCGGTGCCGGGGAGCCCGGCCTTCCAGCCGCCGCTCCTGCAGTCGCAAATGCGTTGTTTGCAGTGACCGGCCAGCGTGTCCGGACTCTTCCCATCAAGCTCGCTTGATCGTCCGGAAGATGGGGGTCAGCAATCAGACCTTCCGCCGGTGGAAGGAATTGAGCTAGTGCTGTGCGTCACCGACACGCTGACTGAAGGTGAGCCCCTCTGCAGGCCTTCTGTCAACGAAGAGCAGGCCGATTCATCCCACGACTCTACGATAGAGCTGTTATCGTCGACTCCCGACGGGTCTCCGACCCGATCGGGTCGTAGACGTCAAGTGGCCTTTCTCTGCAACAGCGTGACCGCGCAGGAGGTGAACGGAAAACCCAATTTGCGCGCGATATGCCGTCATCTCCCCCTCCTCACGTTGAAGAGGCGGGCGGGGGCCTGCCCGCCATCTTTTTGGCGGGGAGGTCAGACGATCCCTTCTCGGTCGAACCTCTTGAGGGTCATGCGAGCCCAAAGAGGCATTTCACTTCGTCAATGAATTTCTGACACGCTAGCCCCGGCAACGATCATGTCCTATGAACGACGGGGTACTCGCTCCAACGTGAACTCTGTTCAAGGATGCGTAGCATTTGAAAATTTGAGCGGTACCAGTTGTTGAGGTCACCGTCGTCTGTGATCGGTAGACAAAAGGCTCGGATTACTCCGGGCCTTTTTCATGCGGCTCGCATGCTCCCCGCCAAGAGAACCGGCAGCGTGGTGGGCTGGATCCGTGACCGCTCGGCTGAGTCCTGGTCCCTGGCCGTACAAGTCACGTGCCGGAGCTGTCACGGCATGCCCCTCCTCCATCGGCGGTGTTGGTGGGATCCGTTACCGCCCGGCTAAGTCCTGGCCCCTGGCCGTCGCGGACCAGTCCGCGACGGCACACATGGCCATCCTTCCCAGGCCGTAGAAGTCACGTGCCGGAGCTGTCACGGCATGCCCCTCCTCCATCGGCGGTGTTGGTGGGATCCGTGACCGCCCGGCTACGCGGGGACCGCATGCCAACATCACTGATGCGAGGATGCAGTGTTCAAGGATATCCATGGTGTTCATGCAGCGAGATTGACCTGCTGCCATTGGTTGTACCAATGCGACTGCTGGGCGTGCCCTCCTTTTTTTGCTGAATCCGGCGGGGTTTGTCGGATTCGTTTCATGCCGCAGTAGTTGAGTACGTGGCATGGACGAGTGATGGCCAGGAAATCTCCCGGTAACAGGGTGAGCGCAGTTGCCGGAACAACCGTGAAGGCGGATAAACCTCGCACTACATCTTGACAGTAGTTCTTGCCTCGCCTATCTTTGCAGCATATCCATTCATCCGCTGAGAGTCTCTTGTCATGGGAGATTCCAGTCCTTGTTTGTTCTTAACCCGACCTGGACCACCAATGGACGCATTGGACGACAGGCCCCCCGCGCGAGAAGCATCCCGACCTTATAGGAAGGAGAATTTGCGTATGCATTCGTCTACTCTGGGGAGGCGGATCAACATGCGGCTCCCAAGCGTAGTGGGCTCTCTTCTTATTTCCGCCATTGCCCTTGCACAGCCTGTCAATGTCCAGGTCAACTCTCCGGCGAGCACGGACCCGGAAGAGGTTACGATCGCGATCAACCCGGTTGACCCGCAAAATCTCCTCGCCGGGGCGAACATCCGCTACTATTACTATTCTACGGACGGAGGGAGATCGTGGACGGAGGGGAAGTTGACTTCGGCCTACGGCGTCTGGGGAGACCCGTGTGTCATCTATGATGCCCAAGGGAAGGCATATTACGGGCATCTTTCGCGCCCACCGGCAGGACAGGGATACTTCCTGGACCGGATCGTCGTGCAACGATCGGCCGATGGTGGAAAGACCTGGGACGCGGGTGTTGGTGTCGGGCACAATCCGCCGCGCGCCCAGCAGGATAAGGAATGGCTGGCGGCCGATCAAACGAATTCTGCGTATCGCAATCGCCTCTATTGTGCCTGGACGCAGTTCGACAGTCTCGACAGCCGTCTAGCGAAGGACAGCACGAGGATTCTCTTTTCCCTCTCGACCGACGGCGGGGCGGGGTGGTCACCTCCCGTCCGGATCAGCGATACCGCGGGTGATTGTCTGGATGAGGACAACACCGTGGAAGGGGCCGTGCCGGCGGTCGGTCCAAACGGCGAGGTGTATCTCGCCTGGAGCGGGCCGCTGGGCATCATGTTCGACAGGTCTACTGACGGGGGGAGTACGTTTGGGAAGGATATTTTCGTCGCCAACCAGCCCGGGGGATGGGACTTCGGTGTTCCCGGGATCTACCGATGCAATGGTCTTCCTGTGACGGCATGCGACGTCAGCAGGTCGAAATACAGGGGAAGTGTCTACGTCCTCTGGTCTGACCAGCGCAATGGAATTGACAATACCGACGTCTTCCTGGCAAAATCGACGGACGGCGGCCTGACGTGGGGACCAGCGCGAAGGGTGAACGACGATCTGACCGTGACGCACCAGTTCTTTCCCTGGCTGGCTGTGGACCAGGCGAACGGGAATGTCTATGTCGTCTTCTATGACCGGAGGAACACCATAGGGAATATGACAGAAGTATATCTGGCACGGTCGACAGACGGAGGCGTTACCTTTTTCAACACGAAGGTCAGCTCGAGCCCGTTTTCCCCGATCTCTTCCGTTTTCTTCGGGGACTACACGAACATTGCAGCAGCCAATGGAAGTATCTACCCCATCTGGATGCGGCTCGATACGACCAGGTTGAGTGTCTGGACTGCTTTAGTGAAGGATACTCTAGCGGCCGGTGTAGCATTGGAACCGGGGATTGCGGGCGGTTTTTCGCTCGCGCAGAACTATCCGAACCCGTTCAACCCTTCGACAACAATCCGCTACGGCCTCCCTCGTCGTTCGAACGTGACGCTCACCGTCTTGAATATGCTCGGCCAGGAAGTGAAGACATTGGTGGTCGGAGAACAACCTGGAGGAGTGTATGAGGTTTCGCTAGATGCCAGAGGTCTGGCCAGCGGCGTTTACATCTATCGGTTGTCAGCAGGGGAGTACGTGGCAGCCCGCAAATTCGTCGTGGTGAAATGAGATTCATGTGTGTCTGATCTGCTCACAACAACGGAGGTAAGGAATGAAAACCAGGGCTCTTCTGTTGCTGGGATTGACGCTCGCAGCGGCGGGTCAGGCTTCGGGACAGTGGGTGCAGACATCTGGCCCTGAAGGGGGTTTTGCCAGCGCACTCCTGAACACAGGTCAGTCGATTCTGCTGGCAGCCGGCACGCTCTATCGATCCACGGACGACGGGGCAACATGGACTCCGAGCGCCACCGGTCTCGGGCCTCAGATGGGAGGAATAGCTTCACTCGCGATCAAGGGTTCGACGGTGTTTTGTGGTACCGGCAGGGATGGCATCTACCGATCCACCGACGATGGGATGACCTGGGTGCGATCGAGTGCCGGCATTGATGGGGAAGTCGACATCGGAAACTTTTCCTCCAACGATTCGGTCATGTTTGCCGCGAGCGAGTCACGAGGGGTATTCCGGTCCGTCGACAACGGCATGAGCTGGGTCCAGGTCAACAGCGGCCTCACCGACACTATTGTGGTGGCTGTCCTTCTTCGGGGATCTGATGTCTATGCCGCGACGTGGGATGGAGGCGTCTTCAGAAGTGCCAACAACGGCGCCAGCTGGAATCCGGTGAATGCCGGTCTCACGGGAGACGGATTGCGCTTGCTCTCACTTGCTGGCACTTCAACCTCGTTGATTGCCGGGACAAGAGCCGGCGTCTATCGCAGCACGAATGGCGGCACATCGTGGGGAAAGGCAACAAGCGGATTGACATCCGGGTCAGTGTACGTTCTGTTTCCAGGCGGCTCGGAAATCTTCGCGGGGACTCTTGGGTCTGGAGTCTATCGGTCCACGGATGACGGTGTCCAATGGGACACCGCCAGCACCGGTCTTGATAATCGCAACATCCGCGGGATCGCCATGAAAGGAACCTCGTTGTTCGTCGGTACATACGGCGGAAGGGTCCTGTACAAAAGCACGAACGGGGGAGCACAATGGACTCCTTCAGGAAAAGGAATCGTCAGCTCTCTCAACTACGCGATAACGGCATTGGCTGGCCGGGTAATCGTCGCGACCGTTGAGGGGATCCAGGCCACAACAAACAATGGTGATGCATGGTCCCGGTCGGATAGTGGTTTCGTCGGTCAGCCGTCGTATTCCCTTTACGTCCGGGGTGGAGATGTGTTCCTGGGATCGAACGGTTACGGTATCTACCGATCTGCCGACAGCGGTGTCTCATGGACTCCGGTGAATAGCGGGCTCAGCGGTGCGGCACGAATCGTCTGGTCGCTGACAGACGACGGCACGGCCTTGTGTGCCGGCACATCGGGCGGTGTCTACAGGTCCACGGACAACGGCGGGACATGGCTCCCCGCAAAGAACGGGCTCACCGACAGCATAACAATATCACTCCTCGCCACATCAGGCACGTTGTTCGCCGGGACGATGAAGGGTCTCTATCGCAGCACAAACCAGGGTACGAGCTGGACAGCGCTGGGCTCGGGAGCTCCTTCTCATTATGTCTCTGCCCTGGCGAGCACCAATTCCGTGATTGTTGCTGCAATGACCAGCGGTGCGTACAGGTCGACAGACAACGGCGAGAGTTGGACGCCCGCTATGGCAGGGATTCCACCGGAAGCGGGAAAGCCCTCAGCGCTCCTTGCGTACGGTGGCAATCTGTTTGCAGGGACGGGTCTGAGCCGTGCCTATCTCTCCAGCGATGCCGGGCTGAGCTGGACTGATATCAGCAGCGGCCTCCTTAAGCCGGGCATTGGGATACGATGCATGCTTGCAGCGAACGGATACCTGTGGGCAGCAACCACATCTTCCGGCGTCTGGAAGAGGAAGCTCTCGGAGGTTGTTGGAGCGGTCGGAGGCGGAAACGGGATCCCTGATGGTCCGGCCCTCTTCCAGAACTACCCTAATCCCTTCAACCCAACGACATCCATACAATTCTCAGTTGTGAATTCCCAATTCACAGTTCTTAAGGTGTATGATCCTCTCGGCCGCGAAGTGGCGACTCTTGTGAATGAGCGGAAGGTGCCGGGGAGCTACACCGTGCAATTTGACGGCTCGGGACTGGCGAGCGGTGTGTACTTCTACCGTCTTCAAAGCGGTGGTTTTGCCCAGACCCGCAGGCTCCTATTGTTGAAGTGAGCCCGCCCTCAATGCTGAGAGAGCGCCGCCCGATTGTCTGGGTCTCTGTTGCTTTGGTGCCAAGCCTGAAGCCTGTCATTTCGGCGCGGAGAGCGTCGCAATGGCCTCTTTTTGGCCCTTTGGGCAAGAAAGGCTGAAAAAGGGGGGAAATCCTCCCTCCCATGTTCATGGGATGGCGGATTCCAGGGGTCTTGACTACATTTCCGCCACACACCCTGGCGCCCGATGGTTCACTCGGCCACAGGAGCGCAGCTCTGGACCATGATCCAGATCCTCAGCCGTGGACCCCACCGCGACGACCCGCTGGCTTGCGAGCCACAGAGTCTCCTGATTGTAGAAAAGGTCGTGAGGATTCCATGAATAGAACGCTTCTCTTCATCTTCTCGTCGGCCGTTTTGACCCTCTTTGCAGTCTCAAGAAGTCCTGGCCAGACGATCCAATTGAATCCCGCCGGAAGTCTTCTTAATAACGAAGGCGACATCTACGCAGTGGCCATGAGCCGCGATGGCCATCTCCTGGCAGCGGGTGGCTCCGGCGATGACATTATCCTATGGGAAAATGACAGTGGGAAATGGTCTCTTAAGGAGAGGATCAAACATGATATGGACGACCTGTACTCGCTTGCCTTCAGCCCGAATGGCAAACTGTTGGCAGGTGGCGGGGGAGCGTTATCACGGAGCTCTGTTACGCTCTGGCTCATGAACGGAGCCGCGACAAAGAGCTCCGAGATTGCCAATTCGGGACTTATGGGAACCTTGTGCTTGATCTTTACCCCGGATGGGAGATCGCTATTAATCGGGGCTGGCAATGACGAGATCTATCAGCTCAATCCGGCAACGTCCGTCATGGTGGATCTCTTGAGTGGGCATTCCGACAGAGTCCGGTGTCTGGCAATCTCGCCCAACCGTGACCTTCTCGTGAGTGGCAGTGAAGACAAGTCGATTAAGCTCTGGTCATTGACGGAGAATCGACTCCTGGGATCACGTCTTGGGCACAGCGATGATGTGCACGCCGTTGCCTTTAGTCCGGACGGATCACTCCTCGCAAGTGGTGGAGCGGATAACAAGATAATCCTCTGGGCTGCTCCGGATTGGACAGTGCAATCCCAATTGCCGGGAGAAGCCGAATGTATGGCCCTTGCCTTCAGCCCATCTGGAAAGTATCTGGCCATCGCCGACATCAAAGGCAACGTCCAGATCGCCTCGGTCGAGAATGGCAAACGGGTGTACAGCGTTCAGCTGCACAACGCGGCGATTAGAGCACTCTGTTTCAGCATCGATGGGAAGTATCTTGTCAGCGGCAGTGAAGACGAAACACTGAAGTTGTGGTCGGTTGAGGGAGTCGGCGAACCGCTTGCGAAGATCGAGCTGGGGATGCCTGTGGAATCGGCTCCGACCTCCAGGATTATCCTTCTTGAACCTGCCGCCTCAAGGGGAATGAAGGCGGTATCAACCCGCAAGGAGCTTGTCATCAAGGGGAAGATACAAACCGACAAGGAACTCCTGAAAGTGCTGGTGAATGGCCGTGATGCAAAGCTCCTTCCCGGGGGCCAATTCTCCGTGCAGCTGGTCCTGCAGCCAGGGGACAATCGTGTGAATGTGAAAGCGGTCGACGGTGCGATGACTGTGATGGAAGAGAACTTTGTGATCTCGCGGGCTGATGCACTTGCGCCTGCGGATGCGCTGCAGCGCGGTGGCAAGAACTGTGCATTGTTCATCGGCATCGATCAGTACGACTCATGGCCCCGCCTGGCAAACCCCGTGACTGATGCACGTGCCGTTGCTGATGAACTCGGAAGATCCTACGGTTTTGAAACGGAGGTCGTGGAAGGCTTGACACAGACGGCAATGCTCTCCGTTCTTCGCAAATACGCCTCGCGGAAATATGGCGATGACGACCAATTGATGGTCTTCTTTGCCGGACACGGACAGTTTGATTCTGTTCTTGGGGATGGCTATCTGGTGGCGAAAGACTCCAAACTCAAGGACGATGTAAAGACGAGCTATGTTGCCCATTCTACTCTCAGCACAATCCTCAACAACGTTCCGTGCAAACACATTCTGTTTGTTGCCGATGCATGCTTCGGTGGAACGTTCGATCCCCTGATCGCTGCCAATGTCCGCGGCAATGATGAGTATTCCCAGCTGACGAAGACAGAGTTCATTGCCCGGAAGATGAAGTACAGGACGCGGCGCTTTCTCACCTCCGGCGGGAAGGAATATGTCTCTGATGGTCGTGTCGGTGAACATTCTCCTTTCACGCGGAGGTTTCTGGAAGCGCTGCGCAGCTACGGCGGCAAGGATGGTATCCTGACGCTTGGTGAGATTTCCGGCTATCTCGAGAAGCTCCGTCCCGAGCCGCGCATGGGAGAATTTGGAACGAACGAACCGGGCAGTGACTTCATCTTCATCGCGAGATAGCCGGCTCTCAGCCGAAAGGTCCCCTGCCATGAGATTCAACCATCGTCTCATCCTTGTCATCGTGGGATGCGTCCTATCGCTCGTCCCGCACCGGCTCCAATCCCAGATCCCGGATTGGGTCGCCCAGAACGGCCTCTCGCCTCGATTTCAACCGGGCGTCTACCTTACAGGCTTTGGCGCGTCAACACGAAGAGAAAATCAGGGCAATGCTGAGGCAATGCAGTCAGCTCTCACTCTTGCCCGCAAGAATCTCGTAGAGAGAATCCTCGTGAGGGTGACCAATACAACGGAATCGCGGACCGAGGAAACGGGACGGTCTTTTGTCAGCTCCTTCGGCAGCCTCACGCAGACCTCCTCGAGTCTGGAACTCTTTGGCCTTGAAGGTGAAACCTACTTTGACGAGGAGACAACGACAGGCTTTGGATTCGCCTGGGTGAGGAAAGACAGGATGGTCGAAGCGTATGGTGAACGACTCAAGGAGTACAGGAGCAAGATTGACGCATTTCTTGCCGAAGGGAAGAACCGGAGCGAGCAGGGCGATCGATCACGGGCTCTGGAGGCCTATCTCGCTTGCTACCCCTATCTGCAGGGAATTGAAGAAGCGCGAGCCGTATTGCAGGCAATCAGAGGAGGCACGACCACCGACAAGCCCTCTCCAGACACGCAAATCGACAACTCCCTGGCGGTTCAGGTGAGGGCAGGACTTGAATCTGCCATGAACAAGCCTGTCGCGTCCATCGACGATGCTGCCTCATACCTGGCCTATTGCCTGAGTCAGAGGACGATTCCCCCGGAAAAGGCTGTCTCTGTAAAGTACTTTGCCTTCCAGGATACACGAATGGGCAGCCGGTTCGCCAGGTATTTTCGAGACGTGCTCGCCCGCAAAGTGCTTGAAGTCGCACGATGGAAACCGGTAGCTCAGAAAGCGGATCAGGAAGACAGTGCGGAGTTCAGCCTGACAGGCTCCTACTGGCAACAAGAAGCCGGAGTCAGAATCCTCGCCAGCCTCCAGAACCGGAAAAGCGGACAAACCGTTGGGGGAGCGGAGGTGCTGATTCCTCCGAATGTGGTGAAGAGCTCAGGTCTGAGCCTTCTCCCCGCCAACTTCGCCGCGGCCTCGGCAGACCAGAAGAAGATCTCGAGCGATCAACTGCCCGCAGGTGGTATCGAAGTGGAGACAAGAACAAACAAAGGCGGCGACGGGAGCGTTTTCACCCGGGGAGAGCAGATGAGAGTATACGTGAAGGTCAATATGCCCTGCTACATAAGGTTTGTCTACCATCAGGCAAATGGGGAGCGGGTCTTGCTGCTGAACAGCGAGTATGTGAATGCGTCGAAGGTGAACAAATGGTATCCAGCCAGCAGAGTGTTTGAATGTGACGCCCCGTTTGGCGTGGAGTTCCTCCAGGTGTTCGCACGCACGGAGCCTTTCGAGTCAGTTAAGACAGTCTTCAGAAATGAAAGAGAGATCCTGGTAGAGGACCTTGGCGGGTTTCTCACCAGAACCCGGGGGTTCAAACCCGTCAAGCCGCGCGTGATGCAGTCGGAGCGCCGGCTTGTATTGACGACGTTGGAGAATCCCTAGACTGGCAACCGGGTGCCCATTTCTCTCCCCGGCTTTGGCCCTGGGTTGCTCCAGGTAGGGCGAGGCCTCGCAGATCATAGAGACGTGAGCGCCCTGGCCGACTGGCCGGGGCGCCCGTCTTTAGCTGTGCCGTCACACTGCAAATGTATGCTTTCAGCGCGGGGAGCGACGCACTGGCCTTTTTCCGGCCCTTAGGGCAAAAGAGACCGAAAAAGGGCGGAAATCCTCCCTCCCATGTTCATGGGATGGCGCATGTCGCTTTCCCGACGTATCCTTCACCAAACGAAACATGGTTCGAATACGGGTCTCCGCGGCTGACCTGGAAGCTACCCGTGTTTCTCGCGGGCACCATCTTCTCCTCATTCTGCTGTGAGGTTACCCGACACAGCCTCGCATGCATGGGCCCGATATGGGGGTCACGTGAAGATGAAAGTTCGAATTTCCCCGATGCTTCTCCTCACCGCTGTTATTGCAGCAAACGCAGCTGCACAAAACACCGAACACTATTTTCGCTTTACCGTCAAGCAGCGATCTGAACTTGATACGCTCACGCGCGTGGTGTCCATCGCAAACGTCGTACACGACACCGTCTATGCCTATGCGAACGATAAAGAGTGGGCGGCTTTTCAGTTCATGGGTTATGAAGCGATGGAACTGCCGCATCCTGGGAGTCAGTACGAACACAGAATGGCGTACGCGCCGTCTCAAATCCGCAAACAGCCAATCGAGTGCAGGAGAAAACATGAAATTCCTCTTTGCCATACTCGTGGCGTTTCTCGTCACTGTTGCTCTAACGGCAAGCACCACTGCCCAGGTTGTCGAGCGGTATTTCCGCTTCACGATCAAGGACAAGTCCGAACTCGATCGTCTCACGCGCACCATCTCCATTGCGAGGGTCAACCATGACACTGTGCACGCCTATGCCAATGAGAAAGAGTGGGCAACGTTCCGGAGCATGGGCTATGACGCTGTCGCATTGCCGTATCCACGCTGGCGATACGAGCGCGAGGTTTCGAAATCGCTGATGGCCTTGCAGGATTGGGATAGCTATCCCACCTACCAGAGGTACCTGACGATGATGGCACGGTATGCCACGGACTTTCCATCTTTCTGCAGGCTCGACACCATCGGATTGTCCGTAGAGGGTCGGCTGATTCTGGCACTGAAGATCTCGAGAATGGTGAACATCCGGGAGGATAGACCCCAGGTTTTCTACACCTCCTCGATGCATGGAGACGAACTTACCGGGTGTATTCTTCTCCTGCGACTGGCTGACTATTTGCTGAACCAGTACGGCCAGGCTACTGCCGAAGGTCAACGCGTAACAAAGCTTCTTGATAACGTGGAGATCTGGCTGAACCCGCTCTTTAACCCTGATGGCGCCTACCGCCTCGGTGGCGACACATCGGTAAGCAGCGCCACGCGGTATAATGCTCGTGGAGTCGATCTCAATCGCAACTTTCCGGATCGGATCCTTTATCCGGTCAATACGATAGACGGTCGGGAACCTGAAACGCAGGCAATGATGCTCTGGACGAGGAAGCACAATTTCACACTCTCAGCCAATTTCCACAGTGGGGTGCGAGTCGTCAATTATCCCTGGGACAACGGTGCAACAAGCGGTACGTATTCCCGATGCCCTGATGACCAATGGTTCATCCACGTCTCGCGCACGTTTGCAACGCCGAACCCGGACATAATGAATGGTGGATTTCGCAATGGAATCACGAACGGATGCGAATGGTATGTAATCTATGGGGGCAGGCAGGACTGGATGAACTGGTGGAACGGCGGGCGTGAAGTAACCATCGAGCTCGAAAATGATGGCATTCCGCCGGGTTCGTGGTTACCTCTCTATTGGTCGCACAACAAAGAATCCTTCCTTGCGTACATGGAAGAGGCGTTACAGGGCATCCGAGGAATCGTTGCCTACGCCGAGACACATCTCCCGCTCAAGGCACGCCTTGATGCTGTCGACCCTTTGTCCCTCCCCGTTTTCAGCGATTCAACCGTTGGGGACTATCACTACCTTCTCCTTCCCGGCACATACTCGATTGTCGTGCAGGCCCCGGGTTACGAACCTGACACGATACACAATATCGTTGTCGCTGAATCACTTGCGACGCGGGTAGACATTGCACTCCGGCAAATCGCAGTAGCGGTCGATGACGCTCGGTCAGAGTTACCAGGGCACGGGTGGCTTTCCCAGAACTACCCCAACCCTTTCAATCCAACGACAATGATCACATTTCAAATCCCAAATCCCAACTATGTCACGTTGAAGGTCTACGACATGCTGGGGCGCGAAGCAGCCGTGCTGGTGAACGAGAGGAGGGAGGCGGGAGTTCACACGGCGACCTGGAATGCGAAGGGGATGGCAACCGGCATCTATTACTACCGGATACTTGCGGGTGAATTCCATGCTGTGAAAACAATGATCGTGTTGAGATAGCCGATGTCATTACCAGGTCCCGCAAGGAAGTTCAGAATCAGAAGCGATGCTCGCCGGTCCATGCAAATCCTTGGTGCGAGTCTCCTGGCATGTTTGATTTGCACTACGACCGGTTGCGGTCCTTCGCGGGGAGTCGAATCAGATGCCGAAGCATTCCGTCTTCGTCTTGTTCGAGGCGTCAACTGGACTTCGGACACGCTCCGATTCGACCCCCGGCTTCCGGGGTACCATCTTAGGGGTGGGATCGGGACGATCGAACTCCACAGGGAACCGGAGACCAACAGCGGCCGTCTCGTTCTGGAAATATCCACCTCTCCCGGTATGCAACCAAACCTGGAATCGTTCACCCTTGGCTGGGGTGACACTCTCTTGAAGGTAGCACCGTTCGTAGCAGGCACCCCCGCTGAGGTCATTGCGAAGAACCCTGAGGGACGATGGAAAACCGTCTCGCAAAGAGACACTCAGGACTATTTCGAATTCCAGAGACGCGACTCAACGGTCATGGTGTCGTTCCTTCCAGCGGCTCTACAGCTCATAAGAAAAGAGTGCACGATCACGTGGATTGATTGGTATAGAAGATGACAGATCTCTCAACTATCAGGAGAATCACCCATGATGCAACTCCTGCTCCGTGAAACGCGAGGCGTACTGATTCTCTTCGCCTCCCTCTTGTCGATTCAATTGTTGCAGATCGCTCAGGCGGAAGACCATGACCCCTATGCGAAGATCCGGGTCCGGGTGTCGGACAAATCGGAGATCGTGCGGTTGCACCAACTCGGCGTTGAGGTTGAGCATTCCGGGAAGCCAGGGAAAGACGGCATTACCTGTATCGCTCGAGGCAAGGTTCTCGAACGGCTTCGTGGTGAAGGCATTCCATTTGAAGTCATGGTCCCAGATCTTGAACGATTCTATGCGGGCCGGCTTACACCCAGTCCGGTCAATGCGCTTGGGTTCGGTTATGGAAGCATGGGGGGGTACTACACACTCGGCGAGATTCGTCAGCAACTCGATTCGTTGAGACACGTCTACCCGGGTGTTGTCGGCATGCGGGACAGCATCGGCGCGTCTCTCCAGGGACGCCCCATCTGGGCTGTCAGGATGACGGCAAACCCGGATGTCGCTCCACAAAGACCTCAAGTGCTCTACTTCGCCATGCAGCACGCCCGAGAACCGGGGGGGATGATGACGCTTCTCTATTTCATGTGGTACCTGGCCGAACATTATGGGCAGGACCCCGAAGCGACCTACCTTCTCCAGAACCGCGATCTCTGGTTCATCCCGATCGTCAACGTCGATGGTTACGAAGCGAACCGTCGAATCAATCCCAACGGTGGCGGAATGCGAAGGAAGAACATGCGGAATGTGTCGTACGATGGAGATGGTTACGGCGTCGATCTGAACCGAAACTGGGGTGCCGAATGGGGATACGATGACCTGGGCTCGAGTCCCTACGCCCTCTACATTGACTACCGTGGAACTGGTCCTTTCAGCGAACCGGAAACCCGGGTAGTACGGGATTTCATCAAAGGCAAGTCGTTTCGGTTTGTAATCGAGTACCATTCTTATTGGAACACAACTTCTTGCCCCCCAAACTACATTGTTTCCGAGACTCCTGATTCCCTTCTCTTCCGTGCGTACATACGCGAATTGACGCGTGACAATCATTATGCAAACGGCATGAGCGGCGCAACCTATGTCCTCAATGGGGCTGCCAACGACTGGCTCTATGAGAATCCGCCCTCTCTGGGTAAGACGTTTCCGTTCCTCACGGAAGTTGGGGGCAACGATGACGGGTTCTGGCCTGCAACGTCCAGGATTCTGCCCATTGCGTCGGAGAATCTCAGGGCAAACCTCTTCGCGGCCTGGGCGGGCGGAGCCTATGCAAAACTGGAGAGTTCCACAATCGTTGATTCGAGCGGCGACGGCGACCTCTCACCCGGCGAACGATTCACGCTGCAACTCAGGTTGCGCAACTTCGGCCAGGATCCAACAACCAATACGAGCATTTCAGCATCTTCAGCGCCGCTGCAGATCAGTGTCCCGCCAATCGTCGTCGGAAATCTTGCACCACACGCGGACACAACGGTTACTGTCCAAGGGCGCGTACCACACGCTGCGAGTGAGGGTCTCCCGGTATCAATCATTGCGACCGTCAAGCCCGGTGGTCAGGTGCAAGAGCAGGACACAGTCAAGTGCATTATCGGTCGCAGCACGATCGTCTTCGCCGATGGAGCAGAGAGTGACACACTACGGTGGTCCTTATCAGGAGGATGGGGAAAGGCCGGTGTCTCGCATGCGGGGCATTGGTCCTTTACCGACAGTCCATCTGGCAACTACCCGAACTACAGTAATTCTTCGATGAGGCTTCTTACCCCCATACACATCCCGGAAGCGGGAGGGGTGACCCAATTGCGATTCTGGAGCAGATGGAATGTCGAACCGGGTTACGACTACGGCCAGGTTGGTGTTTCCAGCAACGGAGGCGGATCGTGGCTCAACGTGTGCGGGGAGCATGCATCAGTAATCGACAGGGTCTGCTACACAGGCTGGCAGCCGGAGTGGGTCGAGGAGAGTATCGACCTTTCAGATTTTGCGGGCAAGGACATCCTCTTGAGATTCGTGTTCCTCTCAGACGCGGGTACGAACGCCGACGGCTGGTATGTTGATGACATCACGATCCGCTCATACCCGTTGGCCAGTCTATCATACGCACATGATGTGCGCATCTTCCGCCAAAGCGTTGATACCATTCGGATTGGGGCGCGGGTCGAGAATCCCCTTTCCCACTCGCTCAAAGTGACTGCAACGCTCAGCAATGATGGAGGGGGGTTCATCGACAGCCTATCCTTGAAGGATGACGGCCTTCACGGTGACAGCCTTGCCGGCGATGGCCTCTGGGCGTGCAAGTATGGCCCGGCACAGGAGGGGACTATCCACGTCACTCTTCGGACGGATGATCTCACCGCGGGAACGTCACGAACGCTTCAGGATATCGCACAGATCGGTTTCACGCGAAAGTCTATCGTCAGCGTGAGCCTCACTACTGTAACCTTTGGCCTCATACCAGAATCCCTCTCATCCCGCGACACCTTGTTTACGGTGTCGAACACGGGCTTCGGTGGCGACTTGATTCACGTAACGGTCGACTCCGGCAATGTCTCACCTTCCGCGGCTCTCGCCGTGCGTCCCGCAACCTTTGCTCTTCAGGGTCAGAGCTCAAGAATATGCTCTGTCACCGTCAGCCCGGGGCTTCTGCCACGGAACACCACATTGGCAGCCAAGATCATCGTCGACTCTGATTCTGGCTTCGGGCAGACGCATTACGAGATTCCGATTCGATTCAGGGTCGTCACGGGCGTCCTTGCGGATGGTCCAGGACTGCCCACCGAGTATGTGCTGGACCAGAACTACCCAAACCCCTTCAACCCGTCAACGACGATACGTTACGGGCTGCCCCACAAGTCTCAAGTGTCACTAATGGTGTGCAATACATTGGGCCAATTGGTGTCACAGCTTGTGAATGATGAACAAGAAGCCGGCTATCACGAAGTTCACTTCGATGCCTCTGGCCTCGCCAGCGGTGTCTACTTTTACCGTCTGCAGGCTGGAACTTTCGTCCTGACGCGGAGGATGTTGCTGCTAAAGTAATGTTCTATCGTCAGGTTCCACGAGACGAATTAAGTTGCCTGGAGGGTGAGATGAAATCCTGTCGCATCGGTGTCGCACTCGTCTTCGCTCTTCTTTGCCCCCTCGCCTCTGCGCAGTGGACCCAAACGAGCGGGCCCTACGGAGGCATGGTTGAATGTATGGTGTGGGAAGGCACGAATCTCTATGCGGGAGCGTACACCGGAGGTGTCTTTCGATCGACGGACAACGGCGCGAGCTGGACGTCGATGAATGCCACACTACCGGATAGCTATGTCCTGGCGCTTGCTGCCATGGGTCCGAACCTGTTTGTGGGAACTGCCAGGGGGCTGTTTCTGACGACAGATAATGGGACGAATTGGAGGGAGGTCGACTCGGGATGGGCGAACTCGAATATTCGCGCTCTCGCTGTCTCTGCGACCGGCCTCTTTGCTTCCACGCTTAGCGGGGTCTTCTTTTCCAGCAACAACGGGTCAACCTGGACAGAGGCTGATTCGGGCTTGCCCGGTGCCTATGTGGAATCGTTTGCCGTGACCCCCGCTGCTGGCGGGTCCGGCACAAACGTCTTCGCAGGGACCCACGGAGATGGGGTGTTTCGCTCCACGAACAACGGCGCGAGCTGGACGCCCGCCAGCTCAGGATTGACGAGCACGTATGTTGTTGCTCTCGCTGCAAACGGTCCTCACATCTTCGCGGCAAGTAATGGGGGAGGGGTGTTCCGTTCGACCGATGATGGCACAATCTGGACAGCCGTCGACTCGGGATTGATAAATAGAAGGGTTCATTGTCTTGCGGTGCTCGGCTCCAACATCTTCGCGGGAACCCAGGGCGGGGTTTTCGTCTCGAGTAACAACGGCACGAGCTGGATGGCCGTTAATGCCGGTTTGACAAACGCTGTGGTGCTGTCCATGGCGGTCGGCGGAGGGGGTCTTTTTGCGGGAACAGACGGCGGTGGAGTCTTCCTGTCCACGAACAGTGGCACTACCTGGTCAGAAGTCAACGCAGGATTGGCCAATACGACACTTCAATGCCTGGCCGACGATGGGAACGGGATCCTCGCTGGAACCTACGGGGGGATTTTCGCTTCGACAAACAAGGGGTCAAGCTGGAGCGCGGTCAACGCAGGGCTTGGAGACAAGGATGTTCTCTCTCTTGTGGTCAACGGAGCAAATGTCTTTGCCGGCACCCAGGCTGGCGTCTTTGTATCAAGCAACTCCGGCACCAGCTGGACAAATGCCAGCGCAGGATTGACCGGGGGTGGGGTTCTGTCTCTTGCTGTTGCCGGTGGATCTCTCTTTTCGGGAACCTCGGAGGGGGTATTCCGCTCGACCGACAATGGCGCGAGCTGGAACGCAGCAAAGTCAGGACTGACGAATCTCTGGGTCTTTGCTCTTGCGGTGGGCTCCGCCACGGGCGGATCCGGCACAAACATCTTCGCAGGGACGGGCGGCGGCGTGTTTCTCTCAACCAATGAGGGTATGAGCTGGGTTGCGGTGAAAACTGGACTGACCGATACAACGGTCTATTCTCTTGCCTGCAGCGGTACAACACTGCTTGCGGGAACACGGAACGGTGTCTTCCGTTCCACAAACAACGGCACGAGCTGGACAGCCATCACAACGGGTTTGGGCTCTCCCGGTGTCTTGGCTCTCGCCGCATCCGGGATGGATTTTTTCGCCGGGACTGGCGGGGGCATCTTCGTCTGCTCGCACGGAGGAACCAGCTGGACGCCGGTCAACGAGGGGCTGACGATGAGGCACATCCAGGCCTTCCTGGTCAGCGGCACGGATCTCTATGCCGGCACGCGTCATAGCGGCGTCTGGCGGCGGCCGCTGTCGGAGATTACTTCAGTGAATGCCGAAACAGATGGCGTTCCGAACGAGTATGCGTTGTTTCAGAACTATCCCAACCCGTTCAATCCAGGAACGAGCATTCAGTATGATCTGCCCAAGGCGAGCCGTGTGCGAATAGAGGTATACAACATGCTGGGGCAGCGGATACGGATACTGGTGGATGGTCCTAAGTCAGGCGGATCGCACAAAGTAGACTGGGATGGAAGGATGAATACCGGAGAGATTGCTCCGTCAGGCGCCTACATCTATCGGATGGTGGCAGGAGACGTAATTACGAAAAAGAAAATGGTCTTGCTCAGATGAGAACTGCCTTTCTGTTGGTGGGCTGTCGTGCCTGCCCCGATGTCTTAGGGCGGAGGTCCCGGCCCCCTTCCGGCCAATGAAGAAGAAGAGACGAACTACAAATTACATAGATTGACACAGATGCGCACAGATTAGCAGGGAAGGGCGATTTTGAAGTTGTTGCGTCCAGGTGGCGATGGAACCACCCCAAGCCGACACTCCTCTAAAACAAATCTGTGCCAATCTGTGGATAGATCTCTTCTTTTGCCTCAGCCGTGACGACCCCAAAATAATCACTGGCAGTCTGTGGATAATTCTTTACCTTCCCCTGTCGTCATAACTCCACGACCATCTGTGTAGATTCCCGTCTGCCCTATGGTGTCAACTACGGCGGGCACGCCCCCACCTGACCATGAGAGCCGTGCAAGGCGGGCAGGCGACCGTCCCGATCAGATCCGCTGTCGGTCGGGACGGGCGGGCAGGTGTGTAGTATGTGGTTTCTTTTTTTCTATGGGCCCGCCGTGACGGCTCTCGATGTGCAATATGGACCCATCCTTGTCATGAATGGCCTGAACTTATGAAATGGAGGTTATGCGATGAGTGAAGAAGACGAAAATCAGAGTCGTCACTCCCGGCCCGGCAGCAAGATGGGTCTGGGAATCGCCATGGGGATCGCCATCGGAGTTGCTCTTGGAATCGGTATGGACAATATCGGTGCAGGCATCGCAATCGGCATCGCAATCGGCGCTGGCATCGGGACTGCGTTGACCACGCAAGAGAGAAGAGGCAAGCAACACGACGAGGGATGATGGGTGTCAGCGGCCGCTCCAAAGAGTTTGCCGTAAGAAATCGGTGTAATTCGTGTGACCTACAGAAGCGGGGCCCGGCGATGCCCACGTATAGTATATCATCGCAGGAGCTCTTCTCACTCCACCGTATCAGAAATTGATCATGACTCCCCGAAAAACACTCCGCTCACTTGCCGAATTATCGGAACTCCTCACGGGTTCTGATAAGCAATCGTCTACAGAACCGATCGTTTCCGGGGATACTCTGCATAACGGCAAAGGGAGATCTGTCAGGGTTTTGCTGGACATGAAGGGAAGAAAAGGGAAGACCGTGACGATTGTCGCAGGCCTCCAGCACAATCCCGAAACCATGGAGAAGATTGCACGGATACTGAAGCAACACTGCGGAGCAGGCGGTACGGTGAAAGAGGGTGCCATCGAAATCCAGGGGAACAATCGTGACCGGGTGGCAGAAAAGCTGCGTTCGATGAACTACGTGATCACATAGCAACCCTGCAGTCCGCGTCCCGGTCTGGAGGGCGGGCGGCGACGGTCAGGCCAGCCCGTATGACTCAGGAGCTTAGGGCTTCGACTCGGAACTCTTGCGATGGATTGTGAACACTCGATCATGAAATATGTGCTCGCTCAGCACCAAGCCCGGAGGGAATGCATTCGTCAGCAGATCTATGAATCGACGGTTTAAGGTGATCAGCCCCTTTTCTCGCTCCGCCGGTCGAAACCGCTACCCGGCTTGGACCGTACAACGAGTGGAAGGGAAGCCCCTTGCCATTCGTCCCGAGCGTCTGCCCCATCCCTGACAATCCCGACATTTCCCATGGTGGTTCTCCGGCGTTGTTTCGCGGTGGTGCTTCTCCTCTACATTGCCACCGGTGCTCTTGCCGTCGAGCCGTTCCGTCCCCTGAAAACCAGCCTTCCCCCCGTGATCGACGGACAGCTCGATGACCCGGCCTGGGCCTCTGCTCCCGTCGTCCGCGGATTCACCACCTACACTCCGGACTGGGGAAAGCCGCAGTCAGAGCAGACAGAAGTCCTGATGGCCTACGATGACGAAAACCTTTACTTCGCCTTCCGATGTCTTGACGTCGAACCCTGGCAGATCAAGGCGTCAGTGACGAGTCGCGACAATATGATGCGCGACGACTGGGTCTGCATCAACCTCGATTCATTCAACGACCAGCAGGGACTGTATGCCTTCTACGTCAATCCTCTCGGCATTCAGGGAGACTCCAGGGCCACTCCTACGAATGAGGACCGGAGCTTCGATCTCGTCTGGTATAGCGCGGGCGTCCAGACCGCCGATGGCTACACGGTCGAGATCTCGATCCCGACAAAAAGCATCCGGTTCTCAGAAAGGAAGCCCGTGCGAATGGGGGTCGTTTTCGAACGGTTCATTGCGCGTCGTACCGAAGGGGGAACGAACCCGGCTCTCGACCCGGCCAAAGGGACCGCCTGGCTCACGCAGATGCATCCCCTGGTGTACGACGACATCACGCCGTACCGGGTGCTTGAGATCCTTCCTGCGCTGACCTATTCCCACCGTGACCGACAAGAACAGGGATCTCTGATCTCTGAGGAACGGAAAGGGGAGTTCGGCATCACAGGGAAGTACGGAGTGACCCAGGACCTGATCCTTGATGCGACCTACAATCCGGATTTCAGCCAGGTGGAGGCGGATGCGGGGCAGGTGGACGTCAATCTCCGCTACAGTCTCTTCTATCCGGAGAAACGTCCGTTCTTTCTCGAGGGGAGTGATCAATTCGCCATGGCGGAGAACACCGACATTGTCTACACCCGGACCATCGCGTCTCCCCTCATCGGCGCAAAACTCTCGGGGAAACTCGCCGAGACACAGACCATCGCGGCACTGTACGCCCTTGATGAACCCGCCCCGACCGCTGGAGCGGGTAGCAATCCAAGGGCGCATTTTGGCATCCTTCGGTACAAGAAGGGGCTCGCGGAGGACAGCTACCTGGGGGGGCTCGGGGCTCTCAGAGAGACGAATGAACGCGGCAACCGTGTCGGCGGACTGGACGGGGTGATTCGTCTCGGGGAATCAAGCACCATCGCTTTCGCTGGATTTCTATCACAGACCCTCCAGAAGGGGGCGACGTCGGCGGATGGGGACAAGGCGGATGTAGCGTATCGCTATCAGGACCGGAGTCTCGGGCTCGGAGCGTCCGTGGCAAGGGTGTCCAACCTCTTTGCTGCGGACATGGGATTTGTCCAGCGGACGGGAATCTTCTGCATCGCAGGTACGGTGTCTCCACGCTTCTATCCATCGTCAGACATCGTTCGCCAGATCGTGGTGTCGCTGGACAGCAAGCAAACGCGGGACCTCCCAAGCGGGCTCTGGGAGACATCGAATATCCTTCGTGTGCAGTTCCTCCTGGGCGGAACGATTACAGCCATGGTGCGGGGAGACCTGGAGACCGAGGTCTATGCGGGTGGCTCCTTCAACACGAACGGCGTGATGGTCGGACTTGGGGGGCAGGTGACAAAGGACTTCTACCTGAGCTTGACTGCTACTCGAAACAACGCTATCTACTATGTGGAACCCTCCGACGGATTCCTGTACCAGGCGACCCTCAATGTCAGGTACCAGCCGTGGGAGACTCTGACGGGTGAGTACACGTTTACGTATGATGATTTCTTCAGAGCATCGAACCGGGAGAGGCTCTACCAGTACGCCATCCATCGGTTCAAAGGGACATATCAGCCCAACCGTTATCTGTTCTTTCGCGCGATTGCGGAGTACAATGACTTCCGGAAACAACTACTCACCGATTTCCTGGTCTCGTTCACCTACATCCCGGGGACGGTCCTCCAGGCGGGATATGGGTCGATTTATGAGAAGATCCTCTGGGAGAACGATCGCTATGTACCGGCGGACGGATTCCTCAGGACGAGACAGGCTTTCTTCTTCAAGGCTTCGTATCGATGGATCATGTGAGGTTCCAATCAGATTCCTTCTCCGGCCTCTGCAAGTTTTCCCGTCATATCACCATTGCCATTCCTCCCTCCCTTCGGGCCGACGAAAGACAAAAGAGGAACCACAGATTGATGCAGAAAAGGAAGGTGGTTGAGTCCAGATAGGCATTGTCACCACCCTCAGCCGTAACGACCCTACAAACATCTGTGACAATCGGTGTCAATCTGTGGATAGGTCTTTTCCTACCCCTGCCGTTACAGCTCTAAAACCATCTGTGTAAATTCCCGCTTTGTCGGATCAATCAGGGCGGGCATTCCGCAGTGAATCCTTTCCCATCCGGGCTGTCAGGGTCCCCGCCCGCCCTTCCGGCCCATGAAAGCGGGCGGGCAGCCTGTGACAGCTCCCCGAACCACCAAATCCCGGCTAGAATCTTGGTCGGCAGGCTCCCGTCGCGGCATGCCAGGCCGACATCTGTGGAGGGGGTGGAGCGGGGCCTGACCATGTGGCCGGTCACCCATTCTCTGTGAAAACTCGCAACAATTTCATGTGGCCTGACCAAATGGCCTGACCAAGTGGCCTGACCAAATGGCCTGACCAAGTGGCCTGACCAAATGGCCTGACCAAATGGCCTGACTAAGTGGCCTGACCAAGTGGCCTGA
>Ga0209253_10000420_pt1 | contig 36293 bp, 32 predicted proteins | sample FrelakmetBRP12BR_FD_187145 | JGI IMG/M metagenome (GOLD analysis project Ga0209253, IMG submission 187145) | Freshwater lake sediment microbial communities from the University of Notre Dame, USA, for methane emissions studies - BRP12 BR (SPAdes)... | ecosystem: Environmental > Aquatic >... | reverse complement strand
CGGCGGTGCTGCTCGTGCTCGCCGCCGGCGTGGGCGCGGTCGCCTTCGGGCCGCTGCCGCTCGTCATCGCCGGGTGCGTCTTCTTCGGCGTGGGGCTCGCGTCCTGGATGCTGCCGGTCGCGCTGCTCAACCGCGACGGCTCGGCGCAGCGCGTCGCGTGGCGGACCGCGCTGTACCGCGTCGGCGTCGATGCGGGCGTCTTCCTCGGTCCAGTGCTGAGCGGCCTGCTCGCGCAGCGTTCACTCCTCTGGGTCGTCGGCGTGGCGACCAGCGGCGCGCTCGTCGTGGTGAGCGTCGCGCTCTTGCGCGCGAGCGGCACCGAGCGGGCCGCGAGGAGCGCCCTGTAGACTTTCCCGCCGAACCATGACGCCTCGCCTCGCGCTCGCCGGGATCACCAAGCACTACGGCGACGTCGCGGCCAACGAGGACGTGACGCTGGCGGTGATGCCGGGCGAGATCCTCGCGGTGCTCGGCGAAAACGGTGCCGGCAAGAGCACGCTGATGAAGGTCGTTTACGGCGTCGCGCGGCCCGACGCCGGCACCGTCGCGATCGACGGCGCCGAGGTCGAGATCACGAGCCCGGCGCGCGCCCGCGCGCTCGGCATCGCGATGGTCTTCCAGCACTTCGCGCTGTTCGACACGCTCACGGTCGCCGAGAACATCGCGCTCGGGGCCCCCGAGCACCCGCTGTCGAAGATCGACGAACGCGTCCGCGAACTGTCGCGGCGCTACGGGCTCGAACTGCATCCGGAACGCACGGTGCACGACCTGTCGGTCGGCGAACGGCAGCGCGTCGAGATCCTGCGCGCGCTGATGTCGAGTCCGCGCATCCTGATCCTCGACGAGCCCACGTCCGTGCTGACTCCGCAGGCCGTCGATCGCCTGTTCGAGACGCTGCGCCAGCTCGCGGCTGACGGCGTCAGCGTCGTCTTCATCAGCCACAAGCTCGACGAGATCCGGCGCCTGGCCACCCGCTGCGCTGTTATGCGGGGAGGGCGCCTGGTGGCGACCGTCGATCCGCGCGAGCAGAGCGAAGCAGCCCTCGCGCGCCTGATGCTCGGCGCCGACCCGCCGTCGATCGCCGCGCACGACTCGCCGCCGGGCGCGGTCGCGCTCGAGATCGCCGGCCTCACGGTGCACGGCCCCGAGCGGCGCCACTGGCTGCACGATCTCGCGTTCTCCGTGCGGTGCGGAGAGATCCTCGGCATCGCCGGTGTGTCCGGCAACGGGCAGTCGGCGCTGATGGCCTCGCTGGCCGGTGAGTGGACAGGGCGCTCCGACTCCGTTCGCCTCTTCGGCGAGCCCGTCGGCCACCTCGGCCCCGCGGCGCGCCGCGCGCGCGGGCTGCGGTACATCCCGGAGCAGCGGCTCGGGCACGGCGCCGTCCCCGAGCTGTCGCTGCTCGACAACGTCGTGCTCACCGGGGACGCGCTGCATCGACGCGGCGTTTTGCACCGGGACGAGGCGACCCGCGTCGCCGAGTCCGTGATCCGCGCGTTCGACGTGCGCACCGAGGGGGTCGGCGCGCGCGCCGCGTCGCTGTCGGGCGGCAACCTGCAGCGCTTCATCGTCGGTCGCGAGACGCTCGCCGAACCGCGCGTGCTGGTGGTCGACCAGCCGACATGGGGCGTGGACGTCGGCGCGGCCGTGGCGATCCGCAACGCGCTGATCGGCCTGCGCAGCCGCGGCTGCGCGATCGTCGTCGTGTCCGAGGAGATCGACGAGCTGTACCAGCTGTGCGACCGGCTGATGGTGATCGCCAAGGGCCGGCTGTCACCGGCGGTCGGCGCGCACGACATCGGCGTCGACGAGCTCGGCCGCTGGATGGCCGGGCTGTGGCCGACCGGCGAGGAGGCGCGAGCATGAGCGCCGCACGGCCGCTCCGAAGGCGCTCGCTCCCCCTCGGGGGGACGGCGGCCGATCAGACGGCATGCCCTGCGGCATGCCGTCCGGCCGCCGTGTCCGCGCATGCACGCGCGGACGGCAGTCTGAGGATCGCGATTCGCTTCGCGACTCGCTCGGGCGCCAAGGGGGCACCTTGACCCTGCCGCTGGCGCTCGTGCCGCGCGCGCAGCCGTCGCGCGCACTCACGTGGCTGTCGCCGGTTGCGGCCGCCGTGCTGACGCTGCTGGCCGGCGCGCTGCTGTTCGTCCTGATGGGCCAGGACCCGGTCCAGGGCCTCCGCGTCTTTCTCGTCGAGCCGCTCGCGACCCAGCGCGGCTGGTCCGAACTCGCGCTGAAGGCCACGCCGCTGATCCTGTGCGCGCTCGGGCTGACGCTGTGCTTCCGCGCGAACGTGTGGAACATCGGAGCCGAGGGCCAGTTGATCGCCGGCGCGATCGTCGGCGGCAGCGTCGCGCTGCTGGCGACCAGCGCGACGTCGCGCGCCATCGTGCCCGCGATCCTGCTCGCGGCCGCGCTCGGCGGCGCGGCCTGGGCGGCGATCACGGCGTGGCTGCGCGACCGCTTCAACGCGAACGAAATCCTCGTCAGCCTGATGCTGGTGTATGTCGCGCAGCTGCTGCTGTCGTGGCTCGTGCACGGCGCGCTGCGCGACCCGCAGGGCTTCGGGTTCCCGCAGAGCAAGCTGTTCGAGAGCGTCGCGCGGATGCCGATCGTGCTCGCAGGCACGCGGCTGCACGTCGGCTTCCCGCTGGCCCTCGCCGTGACCGTCGCCGCGTGGTGGCTGCTCGCGCGCTCGCTGATCGGGTTCCAGCTGAAGGTGGCGGGCCTCGCGCCGCTGGCGGCGAGCTATGCCGGGTTCTCGAGCCGGCGCGTGCTGTGGTTCGTGCTGCTCGCCTCCGGCGCGTTGGCCGGCGTGGCGGGCGGTCTCGAAGCAACGGGGCCGGTCGGCCAGCTGACGCCGACGATTTCACCGGGCTACGGCTTCGCGGCGATCATCGTCGCCTTCGTCGGACGCCTGCATCCGCTCGGCGTCGTCGCCGGCTCGCTGCTGATGGCGCTCTTCTACATCGGTGGTGAGCTCGCGCAGTCGCGCCTCGGCCTGCCGTCGGCCCTGACCGGCGTGTACCAGGGGCTGCTGCTGTTCTTCCTGCTGATGTGCGACACCTTCATCGCGTATCGGCTGCAGTGGCGCGGCACTGCGAAGGCGATGGCGACGTGATGGAGAGCTTCGTCGCCCTGGTCGCCACGACGATGAACGCCGGCACGCCGCTGCTGCTGGCGGCGCTCGGCATCGTGATCAGCGAGCGCAGCGGCGTCGTCAACCTCGGCATCGAGGGGATGATGCTGGTGGCCGCGGTGCTCGGATTCACGGTCGTCCACTGGACCGGTTCGTACGGGCTTGGTTTTGTCGCGGGCGCGCTCGCCGGCGCCGCGCTGGCGATCCTGTTCGGAGCGATGACGCTCGGGCTGCTGACGAACCAGTTCGCCACCGGCCTGGCGCTTGCGCTGTTCGGCGCCGGGCTGTCCGCGTTCATCGGCCAGCCGCTGCAGGGCGTGACGCTGCCCGCTCGCGAACGCGACGGCATCCCGGGGCTGCAGGACATTCCCGTCCTCGGGCCCGCCCTGTTCGGCCACCACTGGCTCGTCTACGGTGCGCTCGCGCTCGCCGGCGCTGTCGCGTGGTTCCTGTTCCGGACGCGCGGCGGCCTCGTGCTGCGCGCGGTCGGCGAGTCGCCCGAATCGGCGCACGCCCTCGGCTACCCGGTGCGCCGCATCCGCTTCGCCGCGCTGGCCTTCGGCGGCGCGTGCGCGGGACTCGCGGGCGCCTACCTGTCGTCCGTGTACACGCCGCTGTGGTCCGAGGGGATGGTGGCGGGGCGCGGCTGGATCGCGCTCGCGCTGGTGACGTTCGCGACGTGGCGCCCAGGTCGCGTGCTGCTGGGCGCTTATCTCTTCGGCGGCGTCACGATGCTGCAGTTCCACCTGCAGGGACTCGGCGTTGAAGTAGCCACGCAAGTGCTGGCGATGACGCCTTATCTGGCCACCATCGTCGTGCTCGCGCTGATCTCGCGCAATCCGCGCTGGATCCGGCTGAACATGCCCGCTTCGCTCGGCAAGCCGTTCAACCCGAACGCCTGACGGCAAGGCGCCCCAGCGCGCGTTCGAGGCGCGGCAGCGCCGCGAATCCGAGCACGTAGTTGCGCTCCGAGTCCTCGGCCTTCGCGCGGACGAGCCGGACCACCTGTTCGCGCTCGGCGGCGCTCCACTGCGCGAGCGGCAGCATCGAGAGCACGGGCGCCCACGCGTCCCACGCGCGTCGTTCCTCCGCCGAGAAGCCGTCGAGCGTGGCGAGTCCGCAGCGGTCCATCGCGTCGGCACTGGCCCGCGCGACGGCGGCGGCCCGGTCGCTGCCGGCGAGTCGCGTCAGGTGACGCGCGGCGGCCAGTCCGATGCTCGCCAGAGTGATGAGCGGTGCCGGGTTGCTCGCATCCAGGTCGAGGAAGAGGTGATGCGCGGCCAGGGCGCGCAGCGTGTCCGGCTGCGTCCGGTGGCTCGTCGACCGCGCGAGCCGGGCGAACTCGCGCTCCGCCAGCGCGCGGCCGGCGCGCGCGCGCGGCCGGAACCCGAGCTTGGCGTAGAACCACCACGCGCCCGACGCGAGCCCCTCGTCGTTGCCCTTGCCGAGCTGGTACGGCTCGATGCTGAACGAGCGCGTGCCGAAGCCGTGCGCCAGCGCGGCCAGCAGCCGCGCGAACGTGTGGGCCGCTTCGCCGCCGCGGAACGTCTCGAAGGTGTTGAACGAGATCGCGGCGCCGCGGCCGACGAGGTCGCTCTGGTGGTAGCCGACCGGCACGCCGTTCTGCAGCGTCAGGCCGCCGTAGATCGCCGGCACGACCGCGCGGCGCTCACTTCGCATGCCGATCAGCGCGAAGGCGAGACCGCCGTCGTCCTCGATCCACCACGCGTCGCGCGCGTTGGCGTAGGCGAACGCGTCGAGGTCGCGATGGCGCGTGACCATCGCTTCGCGTGCGAGCGCGATCAACGCTTCGGCCTCTTCGGATGTCGCAGGCCGGAAGGCGCGCGGTGGTCGCGCGAGCTCCTGCGCGAGATCGGGACGCCTGCGGTGGAGCGGACCGGCCTGCCACACCGGTCGCACGCCTTGCAGCGCAGCGCGCGTCCTGCTTGGCGTGTCCGGTCCAGGCAGCAGTTCGCAACTTGGGTTGATGGCGTCGTAGTACGCCTCGCGCGTGCGCTCGTCGGCGGGCAGGGCACTGACGCGCCGGACGAGGAAGGTCGCGTCGGTGTCGCGGCCACGCACCGCGTCGAGCGCCTCGAATCCGGGCAGCTTCGACTCGCGCAGTCCGTGCGCCTCGACGGGCGTCAGCAGGGCAGGCAGCAGGTCCGCGATCGACTCGCCGGCCTCAGCGTCGGCGCGCTCCAGCACGAGCCGGGTCGGCCAGCGTTGCGCGAGCCACAGCGCGGTCGGGTAGAAGAAGGGAAACCAGATCGTCGTGCCGGCGATGCCCGAGTAGGCCAGCGCGTCGCGGTGCGCGCGCAGGTCGGGGCGCCGGTCGAAGCGGGCCAGCATCGCCTCCACCGCGCCGAGCACTTGGGCGTCGTCCGGGTAGGCGCGCATGAAGCACAGCACCTCGTGCAGCCGCTGCACCTGGTCGGCGCGCGCGAAGCGCGTGCGCGCGAGTTCGCGCAATCGCTTCAGCTTCAACAGCGCCGACGCGGGGTCGAAGCGGTCCCTGCGACGTTCGAGGTCGGTCAGCGCGGACGTCGCCATGGGTGTGTTTCCCGGTGTGAAGTTCAGGTGGACTGGCAGCGTGGTCCGCAATGTAAGCCTGAACGGGCAAGGCCACCGCGACGCGGGATCACGCTCCCGTAGAATTTCGCGCTTCAGAAGACCATCGACCACGGGGAAACCGATGCACGCCTCCGCCAGACTCGTCGCCATGACGCTGATCGCCGTGTTCGCTGCCGCCTGCGGCAAGCAGGAGGCGCCGCCCGCACCGAAGGCCGAAGCGCCGAAGGGCGCGGCTGCACCCGCGGCAGCAGAACCGCTGAAGGTCGGGTTCGTGTACGTCAGCCCGGTCGGCGACGCCGGCTGGACATCGCAGCACCACCTGGGCCGCGGCGAGATGCTCAAGGCGCTCGGCGACAAGGTGACGTCGACCTACGTCGAGAAGGTGCCGGAAGGCGCCGACGCGGAGCGCGTGATCCGCGACCTCGCGCAGCAGGGCCACAAGCTGATCTTCACGACCTCGTTCGGCTTCATGAACCCGACGCTGAAGGTGGCCGAGGAATTCAAGGACGTGAAGTTCGAGCACGCGACCGGCTACAAGACGGCCGCGAACGTCAACACGTACAACGCGCGCTTCTACGAAGGCCGTTACCTCGCGGGCATGGTCGCCGGCCGGATGACGAAGACGAACACGCTCGGCTACGTCGCCGCGTTTCCGATTCCCGAGGTGCTGCAGGGAATCAACGCGTTCGCGATCGGCGCGCGCAGCGTGAACCCCAAGGCGCAGGTGCGCGTGGTGTGGGTCAACACCTGGTACGACCCGGGCAAGGAGCGCGACGCGGCCAGCGCGCTGATGGGGCAGGGCGCCGACGTCGTGACGCACCACACGGACTCGACGGCGACCGTCGCCGCGGCCGAGGAGAAGGGCAAGATGGCCGTTGCCTACCACTCCAACATGGCCAAGTTCGGGCCGAATGCGCAACTGGTGGCCGTCACGCATCACTGGGGCGACTACTACACCCGGCGCGCCCAGGCGGCGCTCGACGGAACGTGGAAGGTCGAGCCGGTGTGGGGCGGCATCCGCGAAGGCATGATCAAGCTCGAGGGCCTGTCGGACAAGCTGCCGAAGGACGTGGTCGACGCGGTGAAGGCGCGCGAGGACGAGGTGCGCAAGGGCGCCTTCCACCCGTTCACCGGCCCGGTCCGCACGAACGACGGCAAGGTCGTCGTGGAGAGCGGCGCGCTGAGCGACGAGCAGTTGTCGAAGATGGATTACTACGTCGAAGGCGTGGTCGGGAAGGTGCCGGTCGGAGGCAAGTAGCCCGGCCTGCGCGCGGCCCGCCGTGGCGATCTCCATCGTCGAGGTCGATCCGCAAGGCGCCGAAGCACTGTCGCTGTTGCGCGAAGCGGCCGTCGAGGCGCGTGCGCTCTACCCGGAGCTTCAGGCGCCGGACGCGCCGTGGCCCACGAACGGGCCCACATCGCCGGGTGGCATCTACTTGCTCGGATATGTCGATGGGACGGTCGTTGCGTCCGGCGCACTGCGGCGGCTGGACGACGCTGTCGCGGAGGTTCGGAGGATGTTCGTCACGGCGTCTGCGCGGCGTGCCGGTTGCGCAGCGCAGATGCTTCGAGCGCTCGAGACGACGGCCGCCAGCATGGGCTACTCGACCCTGCGGCTCGAGACGGGTTACCGTCAACTGCCCGCCATCGCGCTCTACCTGCACAGCGGATATCGCCGCATCGACCCATTCGGGCCGTATGTCGACGATCCCACCAGCGTCTGCTTCGAGAAGTACATCGGCAGGGTGCGGTCGTCTCCAGCCTGAGTAAGCTCCGCCTCATGCCCCCAGTCGAAACGACCGACGTCATCGTCATTGGCGCCGGCATTGCCGGCGCGTCCATCGCCGCGGAGATCGCCGCCCACTCGCGCGTGCTGCTGCTCGAACGCGAGCGCCAGCCCGGCTATCACTCGACCGGCCGGTCGGCCGCGCTCTTCACCGAGACTTACGGCAACGAGGTGAAGCGCGCGCTGTCGCACGCGAGCAGATCGTTCCTCCAGCAGCCGCCCGCGGGGTTCTCCCCGACGCCGCTGCTGACGGCGCGCGGCACGTTGCTCGCCGCAACGGGGTCGCAGCTTGCGAAGCTGCGGCAGGTTGCCGACGATTGCGCCGGTCTCGTGGGCAACCTCGCGTGGTTGACCGAGGACGCCGTGCGCGCGCGGGTCGGGTGCTTCGCCCCTGGCCAGGTGGCGGCCGGGCTGCTCGAACCCGACGCGATGGACATCGACGTCGACGCACTGCACCGCGGCTACTTGCGCCTGTTCTCGGCGCGCGGCGGCACCCTCGTGAACACCGCCGAGGTGCGGGCGCTCGAATGGGCCGGCGGCGCCTGGCGAGCATCCACCTCCGCCGGCGAGTTCCAAGCCGGGCGGGTGGTCAACGCGGCGGGCGCGTGGGCCGACGAGATCGGCAGGCTCGCGGGTGCGAAGCCGATCGGGCTGGTGCCGAAGCGGCGCACCGTGATCACGTTCGATCCGCCGGCGGGCATGGACATCGGCCGCTGGCCCGCCGTGATCGACGTCGACGAGCAGTGGTACATCAAGCCGGACGCGGGCAGGATCCTCGCCTCGCCGGCCGACGAAACGCCATCGGCGCCATGCGACGCGCAACCGGACGAATACGACGTCGCCGTGGTCGTGGACCGTCTGAGCCGGGCGACGACGCTGCAGGTGCCGCGCATCGTCGCGCGCTGGGCGGGGCTGCGGTCGTTCGTCGAGGACAAGCTCCTCGTGGTCGGCTTCGACCCGCGGGTCCCGCACTTCTTCTGGCTGGCCGGGCAGGGCGGTCACGGCATCCAGACCGCGCCCGCCGTATCGCGCATGGCGGCGGCGCTGTTCGACGGCGAGCCGGTGCCGGCTGACATCGCCGACCTCGGCGTCCACGCCGCCACGCTCGCGCCGACCCGCGCCGAGCTGTCGGCGGCGTCGCGATGACTGCCTGAGGGCGCGACCGCCCGGCGGTCCGGACGGCCCTCGCGCGACCGCTCCGCTGCGAGCGGGTAATCCCGGAACCGCGCGTGAAACCCACCTCCCGGGCCGATGTCATACTTCCCGCGCCCTCCGAACGCCCCTTCCCCGATGACCTGGTCCCACCTGTTCCGACAGGCGTTACGCATGACCGTGCGCGACTGGCGCGCCGGCGAGTTGCGGCTGCTCGCCGCGGCCCTGGTGACGGCCGTGGCGGCGGTCACCAGCGTCGGCTTCCTGGTCGATCGCATCCGGCTCGGGCTCGAGCGGGATGCGTCGCAACTGCTCGGCGCCGACCTCGTGCTGAGTTCGGACTCGCCGATCGACGCGGCGCTTGCGGGGCGGGCGCGGGCCGCGGGCCTGCAGACCGCGAGCACGGTCGTCTTTCCCAGCATGGCGCTGAGCGAGAAGGACGGCGACCGCAACGCGCTGGCCGCCGTGAAGGCCGTCTCCTCCGGCTATCCGTTGCGTGGCCGGCTGCGCGTCAGCGAGGCGCCGGGCGCCGCCGATGCGCCGACGGCGGACGTGCCGGTGCAAGGCGACGTCTGGGTCGACACGCAGCTTCTGCAGTCGCTCGATGCGAGCGTCGGCGACCGCATCAAGCTCGGCGAGTCCTCGTTCCGCATCGCGCGGGTCATCGCGATCGAGCCGGACCGCGGCGCGCAATTCATCAACTTCGCGCCGCGCGTGATGCTGAACGTGGCGGACCTGCCGGCGACGCAGCTGATCGCCACCGGCAGCCGCGTCACGTATCGCCTGCTGATGGCGGGCGAGCGCGAGGCCGTCCGGGCCTTCGGCGCGACGCTGGACAAGCAGCTGGCGCGCGGCCAGCGGCTCGAAAGCCTCGAGGGCGGACGCCCGGAGATGCAGCGCACCCTCGAACGGGCGCAGCGTTTCCTCGCGCTCGTTGCGCTGCTCGCGGCGATGATCGCCGCGGTGGCCGTGGCGACGGGCGCGCGCCGGTTCTCGCTGCGGCACCTCGACTCGTGCGCGATGATGCGTTGCCTCGGCCTCGCGCAGGCGGACATCTTCCGGCTGTTCGCGCTGGAGTTCCTCGTGGTGGGCCTGGTGGCGTGCGTGGTGGGGATGCTGGCCGGCTATGCATTCCACTTCGGCCTGCTCGCGATGCTGGGATCGCTGATCAGCACCACGCTGCCGCTGCCTTCGCTGCTGCCGGCGGTGCAGGGCCTTGCGTGTGGACTCGTGCTGCTGCTCGGCTTCGCGCTGCCGCCGCTCGCGCAGCTGCGGCAGGTTCCGCCGCTGCGCGTGCTGCGCAAGGACATCGGGCTGCCGACCGGCCGGGCCGCGCTCGGTTATCTCGTCGGGCTCGTCGGGTTCATCGCGCTGCTGCTGTGGTCCGCGGACGACCTGAAGATCGGAGCGCTGACCGCGGGCGGATTCGCGATCGGACTGGTGGTGTTCGCGCTCGTCGCGTGGCTCGCGCTGCAGTTGCTGAAGCCGCTGCGCGCGATGACCGGCAAGCTCGGCATTTCCTGGCGGTTCGCGCTGGCGGCGGTGCAGCGGCGACCCGCGGCCACCGTGGTGCAACTGGTCTCGCTGGCCGTGGGCCTGATGGCGCTGCTGCTGCTCACCGTCACGCGCACCGACCTCGTCAACGCGTGGCGCAGCTCCGCGCCGCCCGACGCGCCCAACCGGTTCATCGTCAACATCCAGCCCGACCAGGTCGCGGCGCTGGGCGAGCGCCTGCGCGCGGCCGGAGTCGACGCCCCGATCAATCCAATGGTGCGCGGCCGCCTGGTCGAGGTGAACGGCCGGCCGGTCGGTCCCGAGAACTACACCGGTGATCGCGCGCAGCGCCTGGTCGACCGCGAGTTCAACCTCTCGTACGCGACGGACGCGCCGACGCACAACCGCATCACGGCGGGTCGCTGGTTCCGCGACGGCAGCGACGAACTGTCGATCGAGGTGGGCATCGCCGACACGCTCGGGCTGAAGATCGGCGACGCGATGACCTTCGACATCGTCGGGCAGCGCGTCACGGCGCGCATCACGAGCCTGCGCAAGGTGAACTGGGATTCGATGCGCGCCAACTTCTTCGTGATCATGCCGCCGTCGCTGCTGGCCGACAAACCGGCGAGCTTCATCACGGCGTTCCACCTGCCCACCGCGCGCGCCGGGCTCTCGGGGGACCTGCTGCGCGAGTTTCCGAACCTCACCGTGGTCGACACGACCGCGGTGTTCCGCCAAGTGCAGGCGGTGATCGACCAGGTCGTCGCCGCCGTCGAGTTCCTGTTCGTGTTCACCCTGGCGGCCGGCGTGCTGGTGCTCTACGCCGCGCTGGCGTCGAGCCGCGACGAGCGGGTGCGCGAAGCGGGATTGCTGCGCGCGCTGGGAGCCTCGCGGCAGCAGCTGTCGCGGGCGCAGGTGGCAGAGATGATCTGCATCGGCGGGCTGGCCGGCTTCCTGGCGGCCGCCGGCGCAAGCGGCATCGGCTGGGCGCTGGCGCGCTACGCGTTCGAGTTCGATTACGTCGTGTCGCCGTGGGTGTTCGTGTCCGGCATCGGCGGTGGGGCGCTGGCGGCCCTGATCGGCGGCTGGTTCGGCCTGCGCGGTGTGCTGAACACGCCGCCGCTCGCGACGCTGCGCGAAGCCTGATCCGTCCGGTTGACGGCGCATCGCGCGCGGGCAATGCTTCCTGCAGTTCCCAGTACGGAGTCTCCATGACGTCCCGCGTCGCGCTGCAGCGCGAGTTGCGTCGGGTCCGATCGACGTTCGGCGCGGCCGCGGAGGCCGGCAAGGAACGCCTGCTTGCGGCGCTGGCCGCGCAGGAACTGCGGACGCCGGCGCTGCTCTCGGCATATCACGAGGACCTGCTGTTCCTTGTCGCGTTTCCCGGTTCGGCGCAGGTGCGGGCGCGGGCCATCGAGCAGCTGAACGGCATTCCCCGGCGGGTCGCTTCGCTCGGTGCCGTCGGGCAGGCAGCCTTCGCGAACACCGGGATCGCCGGCAGCGTGACGCGCTATGCGATCGCGCACCCGATCGCCGCGGTGGTCTGCGGGGACGATCCCGCGGCGATCGAACTCGACTGGTCCAATGTCGAGGACCCGGCGCGGCTCGATGAGCTGATCGCGCGGGTCCTGAACGACGTCGAGCGCGAGTCGTTCGGCGTCGGCATGCCGACGCGCCGCTGGGTGGCGCTCGCGCGGCGGCGCGACGCCGCCTCGACACTGCAGTGGCTGTTGAAGGCAGGCGACGCCTTGCCCGCGGCCGAGCGGAGCGGATTCGCAGCGGCATGGGACCAGGCCGAGGTGCCGGTCCGATGGCGACTGAGCGCCTCCCCGCGCAGCGTGACGCTGAACCGGATCGACGTGCGCTCGCCGGTGTTGCGCACCGCCTTCCGTCGATTGTCCGTTCCACTCGCGCGCCACGCGATGGCGCCGCTCGACGCGATCGAGCGGCTGCCGCGCCGGCGCGCCGTTCGCGTCATCGACGTCGCCCGCTCGGCGCTGGCGGCGCGTTGCCGTGAAGTCCACGCGATGAACCAGGCGAACCCGGACGAGGTGTACCTGGCTGATCTCGGTGAAGGCGTGCAGCTGGCGGTGATCGGCGTGCTGCCGGCGCAGCGCCTGCTGCTCGAGGCCAACTACGGTTATGTGCTGCTGTCCAATGGCGTGCCGATCGGGTACGGCGGCGTGTCGCCCTTGTTCCGGCAGGCCAACACCGGCATCAACGTGTTCGATCCCTTCCGCGGCAGCGAGGCGACGTACCTGTGGGCGCAGACGCTGCGCGCGTTCCGCAGCCTGTTCGGCGTGCGCCGCTTCATCGTCAACGGATACCAGTTCGGCGCCGGCAATGCGGAAGCGATCGCGAGCGGCGCCTACTGGTTCTACTACCGCCTCGGATTCCGTCCGACCTCGCCGGAGCACCAGCGGCTCGCGGAGGCCGAAGCAGCGCGGCTGCAGGGCGATGGCGGGCGCAGCCCGGCGGCGACGCTGCGCCAGCTCGCGCAGGGTGACCTCGTGCTCGACCTGCCGGACTGGGACGACGCGGACGCCTTTGACGAGGCTTCTCTTGACGGCCTCGGAACGGTGGTGGCGCGGCAGCTGTCCGACCAGCCGCACTGGTCGCGCCGGGACGGAGCGCACGCGTTGGCCACCGAGGTCGCGCAGGCGTGCGGCCTGCAACTGCATCGACGCGCCGTTGCGGAACGATCGGCGTTCGAACGGCTCGCGCCGCTCGTCGCGGCGCTGCCGGGCTGGGCCTCGTGGCCGCGCGCGGAACGCCTCGCGCTCGGCGCCATGCTGCTGTCGAAGGGTGCGATGCAGGAAGCGCCCTATGCGCGCGGCGCCGCGGCGCGTCCGCGGTTCTTCCGCGAACTCGCGGACCTTCTGGCGGCAACCGGCGTCCGGCCGAAGGGAACACCGTGAACAGCGTGCCCCCTGTCACCGCGCCGTACGAACGCCTCGGCGGCGATGCGGCGGTGCGAACACTCGTCGACCGGTTCTACGACCTGATGGACCTCGAGCCGGAGTACGCGGACGTGCGCCGCGCGCATGGCTCGGATCTCACCGACGCGCGGGACAAGCTGTACTGGTTCCTCAGCGGCTGGCTGGGCGGTCCCGATCACTACATCGCGCGCTTCGGCCATCCGCGCCTGCGTGCCCGCCACCTGCCGTTCGCCATCGGCGTCCGCGAGCGCGACCAGTGGCTCGCGTGCATGAACCAGGCGATGGTCGAGTGTGGCGTCGAGGAGGACCTGCGCACGAGGCTGCTGCAGTCCTTCTTCCAGACCGCCGACTGGATGCGGAACCAGGCCGGCTGACGCCGGCGCGGTCAGGTCGGACCCGGGTCAGCGGGGGCCAGCCGTGGCTCGTCGCCTGAGCCTCGGGCGCCCGTATCATCGACCAGATGACCGAAACAACGCTCTTGATGGCCGCCCTCGGCGCGGCGCTGGTGCTCGCGCTGATCGCGCTGATCGTCGCGGTGCGCCGTGACCGCACTTCCGAGCTCGACGCGCGCCTCGCCGCGCTCGCGCAGGACAACGAGCGGCTCGAGCGCGAGCTGCGCGCGGCGGTCGAGAGCACGTCCGCGCAGGTGCGCGTCGACGTGAGCGCCCGGCTCGCCGAGGTCCAGACTGGACTGACGCAGCAGATGACCGGCGTGGCCGGCTTGCAGGGCCAGCAGCTGCTCGGCTTCGGCGAGCAGGTCGCGAAAGTGAACGAGGCGGCGCAAGCGGCGGCGCGCGCCAATCGCGAAGAGAGCGCGAAGCAGCTGAAGGACTTCGCTGCGCTGATGCAGCAGCAGCTCACCGACATGAGCCGCGGCATCCAGAACAACCTCGCCGAGGTGCGCGCAACGCTGCAGACGCAGCTCCTCACGCTGCAGCAGGGCAACGAGACCAAGCTCGACCAGATGCGGGCGACGGTCGAGGAGAAGCTGCAGACCACCCTCGAGGCGCGCCTCGGCGAATCGTTCCGCCTCGTTTCGGAGCGGCTCGAGCAGGTGCACAGGGGCCTCGGCGAGATGCAGACGCTGGCGGTGGGCGTCGGCGACCTCAAGCGCGTGCTGACGAACGTGAAGACGCGCGGCGGCTTCGGCGAGGTGCAGCTGGGGGCGCTGCTCGAACAGATGCTGACGAAGGAGCAGTACGACGTGAACGTCGCGACCCGGCCCGGCTCGAAGGACCGCGTCGAGTTCGCGATCAAGCTGCCCGGCCGCGGCCAGCCGTGCTGGATGCCGATCGACGCCAAGTTCCCGATCGAGGACTACGAGCGGCTGCACCAGGCGCAGGAGCGCGTCGACCTGCCGGCGGTCGAGGAGGCGGGCCGCGCGCTCGAGAACCGCATCAAGCTCGAGGCGCGCCGGATCCGGGAGAAGTACATCGAGCCCCCGCACACGACCGACTACGCGCTGCTGTTCCTGCCGACCGAGGGGCTGTACGCGGAGGTGCTGCGCCGCCCCGGGCTGGTCGACAACCTGCAGCGCGAGCAGCGCGTGGTGGTGACGGGCCCGACGACGCTGGCCGCCATCCTCAACAGCCTGCAGATGGGCTTCCGGACCATCGCGATCGAGCAGCGCTCGGCCGAGGTGTGGCAGGTGCTGGGCGCCGTGAAGACCGAGTTCGGCAAGTTCGGCGAGGTGCTGGCGCGGGTCAAGGACCAGCTGCAGGCGGCGTCCAACACGATCGAGAAGGCGGAGACCCGCACGCGGCAGATGGATCGCGCGCTGAAGACGGTCGAGGCATTGCCGGTCGAACAGTCGGTCCAGCTTCTACCGCCGGTCGTCGACGACCAGCCGTCACCCTGAGCGAAGGCAGGCCAGCGGCCGCGGCGCCGGTCGCACGCGTCGCAGGTGTCGCAGGTGTCGCTCCGGCGCGGCTCAGCCTGGGATGAATTCGGTGCAGCCTTCGGCGCGGCGCCGGGCTTCGAGCACCGGTGCTAGCTCGTCGCGCGCGCGCAGGAGCACGCTGCGCGTCGCCTCCCAGTCGATGCAGGCGTCGGTCACCGACACGCCGTACTTCAAGTCCGCGAGGTTCGCGGGGATCGGCTGGTTGCCGGCGTGCAGGTGGCTCTCGATCATCATGCCGACGATCGCCTGCGACCCTTCCTTGATCTGGTGCACGCAGTCCATCAGGACGAGCGGCTGCAGCGATGGATCCTTGAGCGAGTTCGCGTGCGAGCAGTCGATGACGATGCTGGCCGGCAGCTTCGCCTTCTGCAGCGATCGCTCGGCCAGCTTCACGCTGACCGTGTCGTAGTTGGGACGGCCGCCGCCGCCGCGCAGCACGAGGTGTCCGTACGCATTGCCGCGCGTGCGGACGATCGCGGTGCGCCCCTCGGCGTTGATGCCGAGGAAGCTGTGCGGGTGGGCCGCGGACTGGATCGCGTTGACCGCGACGTCGAGCCCGCCATCGGTGCCGTTCTTGAAGCCGACCGGGGTCGACAGTCCGCTCGCCATTTCGCGGTGCGTCTGCGACTCGGTCGTGCGCGCGCCGATCGCGTACCAGCTGATCAGGTCCGCGAGGTACTGCGGGGACATCGGATCGAGCGCTTCGGAGCCGGTGGGCAGGCCCAGCTCCGCGAGCTGGACCAGCAGGCGCCGCGCGGCGGTGATGCCTTCCTCGATGTGGAAGGAGTCGTCCATCCGCGGATCGTTGACGTAGCCCTTCCAGCCGGTCGACGTGCGCGGCTTCTCGAAGTACACGCGCATCACGATGAAGATCTGCTCCGCGACTTCCTCGGCCAGCGCCTTCAGCCGCGCCGCATAGTCCAGCGCGGCGGCCGGATCGTGGATCGAACAGGGACCGACCACGATGAACGGCCGCGGATCCCGGCGCTCGAGGATCGCGCGCAGCGCGGCCCGGCCGGCTTCGACCGTGCGGGCGGCCGCGGGCGTGACCGGCGCCGCCGCGTGCACGTCGGCGGGCGTCGGCATCGCATCGAGGCCGACGACGTTGATGTTCTCGAGCGCGACGTCGCGCCCGGTTGAGCTCGCGGCAATCGTCGTCATGTCGGTGTCCCGCGCTGCAGGCGCTCGAGCGCCGTTCGCAGGGTTTCGTCCTTCTTCGCGAAGCAGAAGCGGATCACCCGGTTCTCGACCGGGCGGTCGTAGAACACGGAAACCGGGATCACGGCCACGCCGTAGTCGACGATCATCTTCTGCGCGAACTCGGCTTCAGGCAGGCTGGAGACCGCACTGTAGTCCGCCAGCAGGAAATAGGTGCCGGGGCAGGGCAGGACCTTGAACGGCGTGTCCTTCAATCCCGCGACGAAGCGGTCGCGCTTGGCCTGGTAGAACGCGGGCAGCGTGAGGTAGGGCGCCGGGTCGTCGAGATAGGCCGCGAACGCGTGCTGCGCCGGCGTGTTGACCGCGAACACCATGAACTGGTGCACCTTGCGGAACTCCGAGCTGAGCTCCTTCGGCGCGCACGCGTAACCGACCTTCCAGCCGGTCGTGTGGAACGTCTTGCCGAAGCTCGAGATGACGACGCTGCGGGACGCGAGCAGCGGCGAGCGCATCAGCGACCGGTGCGCGACGCCGTCGAACACGATGTGCTCGTAGACCTCGTCGGACAACAGCAGCACTCCGGTCTCGGCCACGATGCGCTCGAGCGCGGCGAGATCGGCGTCGTCGAGCACGCGCCCGGTGGGGTTGTGCGGGAAGTTGAGCATCAGCAGCCGCGTCTTCGAGGTGATCGCGGCGCGGATGCGGTCCCAGTCGGGTGCATAGCCGCGCGCGGCGTCGAGCGGAACGAACACCGGACGCCCGCCGGCGAGCTCGATCGACGGCACGTAGCTGTCGTACGCCGGCTCGATCACGACGACCTCGTCGCCGGGCTGGACCAGCGCGAGCACGGCCGTCATGATGGCCTGCGTCGCGCCGGCCGTGACGGTGATCTCGGCGTCGGCGTCGTGGCGATGGCCGTACAGAGCCTCGTTCTTGCGGGCGATCGCTTCGCGCAACGCCGCGACGCCGGTCATCGGCGCGTACTGGTTGTGGCCGGTGCGCACCGCCTCGGCCAGCCGGGCCTGGAGGCGTTCGTCGCAGTTGAAGTCGGGGAATCCCTGGCCCAGGTTGACCGCGCCGTGCTTGATGGCGAGGTGCGACATCACCGTGAAGATGGTCGTGCCGACGCGCGGCAGCTTGCTCGAGGGAATCCGGGCGGCCGACACGGCCCGGGACGCGCGTTCGTTCACGAAGCGTTCTTGAGGAAAAAGGCAAGGACTTGAATGGGGACAAATTATACTTTCGCTCCCCTGTCCCGACCTCCTTCATGAAGCGCATCGACGACGCCGCACTCGACCCGTTGTTCCGCAACGCGCGGACGTACGACGCCTGGCTGCCTGGGCCGGGTCGCCCGGCACCATGACGATCGCAATCAGCAGCGCCTTCGACAGCGGGTCGATCGAGGTCCTTGCGCTCGATGGAGCGCAGGCCGATCTCGCGATCCGCCACGACCTCGCCGCCGACGGAACGCGCAGCGAGTTCCTGCAGTGGTTTCACTTTCGCGTCAGCGGCGCCGAGCGCGAAGGAGCGCGGCTGCGCATCGTCAACGCGGGCCAGACCACCTATGCCGGCGGGTGGCGCGACTACCGCGCGGTGGCGAGCTGGGACCGCCGGCGCTGGGAGCGCATTCCTGCGGCGTTCGACGGCGAGGTGATGACGATCGAGCTTCCGCCGGCGCCCGGTCCGTCGTACGTCGCTTACTTCGAACCGTACTCGTGGGAGCGTCACCTGGCGCTGCTCGCCGACAGTTGCGCGCGCGGCGCGCTGTCGCGCCGCCTCGGGTCGACGGTGCAGGGGCGCGACCTGGACGCGCTGGTGGTGGGCGAGGGCGCGCGGCCGGTCTGGATCATCGGACGGCAGCATCCGGGCGAGACGATGGCCGAGTGGTTCATCGAGGGGCTGCTGGCGCGCATGCTCGACGAGGCCGACCCGATCGGGCGCGCGCTGCGCCGGCAGGCGACCTTCCACATCGTCCCGAACATGAACCCGGACGGGTCCGTGCTCGGCAACCTGCGCACCAACGCCGCCGGCGCAAACCTGAACCGCGAGTGGCTCGAGCCCACCGTGGAACGCAGCCCGGAGGTCAGGGCCGTGCGCGATGCGATCCATGCGACGGGATGCGCCGCGTTCTTCGACATCCACGGCGACGAGAACCTGCCCCATGTGTTCGTCGCCGGGTGCGAGATGCTGCCGAACTTCGGCGAGCGCCAGCGCGCCGAGCAGGACCGCTTCAGCGCCGACTTCACCGGCGCGAGCCCCGATTTCCAGACCACGCACGGCTACTCGCCGGGCAAATACAAGGACGACGTCCTGAAGCTCGCCTCGAAGTACATCGGCCACACCTTCGGCTGCCTGTCCCTGACGCTGGAGATGCCGTTCAAGGACAACGCCGACGCGCCGGATGCGCGCTTTGGCTGGAGCGCCGCGCGCAGCCAGCGGCTCGGGGCGGCGATGCTCGATCCGGTGTTGCGGCACCTGCAGCGAACATGACGGTTGCCACCGGCTCGCGCGTGTCGATCCGGCGCGCACACCTGCAGGACCGGCCCCGGGCGTACGAGTGGCTCGTGCAGTCGGACCTCACGCCACAGGTCTACGGCCCGCTCTTTCCCGAGCGCGAGGTGCCCACGCCCGAGCAGTTCGCCGCGCGCTACGTCAATTCGTTCTTCGATGGCACCCGTCCTTATTCGGGCAGGATGTTCGTGATCGACGTCGGTGACGAAGACGTCGGTTGCGTGGCGCACGGGCCGATCGACCTGCTGAACGACGTCGTCGAACTCGACATCTGGCTCGCCGGATCGGAACACGCGGGACGCGGCGTCGCGTCGCAGGCGCTGGCCGTGCTGACCGAGTGGCTGCAGGCCAGCTACGGTGTCAACCGCTTTCTCGCCCGTCCGTCCCGGCGCAACGTGCGCGCGCTGCGCGCGCTGCGGCGCGCCGGATTCCGCGAGGCCGATGTGCCGGCGCGGGAGGTGGTGGCGAAGTTGAGGCTGCCGCCCGGCGAATGCGTGGACGAGGTGCTGCTGTTCCGCGTCCTGCCCGTGCCGTCTTCCAACTTGCAGCGCGAGGACGGGCGGACCTATGTCTTCATCGACAGCGAATTCACGAGCCTCCTCGAGCCTGAATTGATCAGTATCGGTGCCGTGGCGACCGACGCAACGGCGTTCTACGCGGAGATGCATGGCTGGAGTCCGGATCGAACCAGCGAGTTCGTTCGTGAGGTCGTGCTGCCGCTGCTGGATGGCGACGCGGTGCCGATGGAGATGGCTGCCGAGGCCTTCGCGGTGTGGCTGGACGAACGGGCCGGACGGGCGCCCACGACCATCATCAGCGATTCCGGGTTCGATCGCTGGGCGATCGCCGAACTGCTCGGCAGCGAGGATCTTCCGGCGGGGGTCGAGTGGAAGCGCGTGACGGTGGCGTACGAGCAACTCGACCAGGCGACGCAGGCGCTCGACCTGAGGCGCCACCATGCGCTCGACGACGCGCGCGCCCTGCGGCACGTGCTGCTCGGCCCAAGGGTTACGCCTCCGCCGGAGTGAGCGAACCTTTCCGGTGAGTCGACCCGGGTGGAGGTGGACCGGCTACTCGGCCGTGGTCGGGTCGATCATTGCGCGGACCTGCGAGACGCGATCCGCCCGTGCGCCGTGTCGCTCGCCAACGGCAAGGAATCGTCAGGCCGAGGGGCGGCAGTCGAGCACCGCGGCGCCGTGCACGCGGCCGCTGCGCACGGCGTCGAGCGCGGCGTTGGCTTCCGCCAGCGGGAACACTTCAACTGTGGTGTGGACCGGCACCCGCGCGGCGAGCGCGAGGAACTCCTCGCCGTCGCGGCGAGTGAGATTGGCGACCGAGCGCACGACGCGTTCGCCCCACAGGATGTCGTAAGGAAACGCCGGGATCGCACTCATGTGGATGCCGGCGCAGACGACGATCCCGCCCTTGCGCGCGTGGCGCAGGGCCGCCGGAACGAGCGCCCCGACCGGGGCGAAGAGCAGCGCCGCGTCGAACGGCGCGGGCGGTGCCGCGTCGGAGTCGCCGGCCCACGCGCAGCCGAGCGAGCGCGCGAACGCCTGTCCTTCGACGTCGCCCGGCTTCGTGAAGGCGTAGACCTCGCGCTTCTGCCAGACCGCGACCTGCGCAACGAGGTGCGCCGCGGCGCCGAAGCCGTAGATCGCCAGCCGCGGGGCGTCGCCCGCCATCGCCAGCGCGCGGTATCCGATCAGCCCGGCGCACAGCAGCGGCGCCGCGTGCACCGCATCGAAGGTTCCGGGCAGGCGGAAGCAGTAGTCGGCGCGCGCGACGACGTGATCGGCATAGCCGCCGTCGCGCGTGTAGCCGGTGAACTGCGGCGCGTCGCACAGGTTCTCGCGATGCTCGCGGCAGTACGGGCAGGCGCCGCAGGTGGCGCCGAGCCACGGGATGCCGACGCGATCGCCGATGACGAACGATGTGACCCCGGTTCCGAGCGCTTCGACGTGCCCGACGACTTCATGGCCCGGCACCAGCGGCAGGTGCGGCCGGGTCAGTTCACCATCGACGATGTGCAGGTCGGTGCGGCACACGCCGCAGGCGTCGACCCGCACCAGAACCTCGTGTGCGCCCGGCTCCGGCACGTCGTGCTCGACCAGCCTCAGCGGGGCGTGAGCCGCGGTGAGGACCATCGCGCGGGACCGTGGCTTCACGCGACGGCCGTCCCGAGTTCCGCGCACGCGGCGACCGGCGCGAGGATCTTCAGGCCGTCCCGGCGCGCCCGGCGCGCGAGCTTCAGCAAAGCCTTGTCCCTGGTGACGAGCCAGTCGGCACGCGCCGTGTAGGCGAGGTCGAGGAACTTCTGGTCGTCCCGGTCGCTGCACGCGAACGGCGCCGCGAAGACACGCTCGACAGGCGTCGCGAGGCGGTCCCAGTCGCGCAGGATGCCGAAGCGCGCATCGGTCGCGAGTTCGAACTTCTCGCGCATGATCACCTCGGTGAACTCGTCGACGCTGTCCCCGCTGCGCAGGGCGTTCACTTGCCCGCGCTCGACGGCGGCCCGCAATGGCCGCGATGCCGCATCGTCGAACACCCAGAAGTCGAGCAGCACGTTGGTGTCGATCACCACCCGCGGATGAAACGGCGTCATTGCAGGTCGAGCGCGTGCTTCGCCAGTTGCTCGAGGGTCACGACGTCGAGCGCGCGCTCGTGCGTGGCCAGCAGCCACACCGGCGGCGCGACCCCGGCTTCGTACGCCTCGCTCCATCGGGCCACGCACAGGCACCAGCGGTCACCCGCTTTCAGGCCGGGGAACATGTACTCGGGATGCGGCGTGACGAGGTCGTTGCCGCGGGCAACCGAGAAGTCGAGGAACTCCCGCGTCATGCGCGCGCACACCGTGTGCGACCCGAGGTCGTGCGGACCTGTGTGGCAGTAGCCGTCGCGGTAGAAGCCGGTGGCGGGGGACTCGCAGCAGCAGATCAGCTCGCCGCCGAGGACGTTGCGCGCCGAGGACCCGCCCTTGCTCGCGTCGCGCATCGCGCCTCCGCGGCGATCAGCGGGCCGGCGCCGCGGGCAGCTTCGCCGCGGACGCTTCGAGCCACGGCACGAGTTCGTCGAGCACGCTCGTCAGCGCCTGGCTCAGCGCCTCGACGGCGCCGCGCGCGTTCTCCTGGGCGACCGGCGCGGCGGCGGCGAAACGACGGCGCGCGACCAGGGTCCGGGTCGTACGGTCGACAAGCTCCACGGTCAGCTCCAGCCGCCCGCGCGCGGCCTCCGTATCGTGCAGGAGTTCGTCGACGGTCACGTTCAGTGTCAGGTCGCCGCCGACGCCGCTGCCGAGCTCCGCGACCGAGGTGAAGGCCGCGCGTGCATCGATGCGCCGTACGAGCAGTTGCACGACGCGGTTCGAGGGACGATCCGCCCACGACGCGGCCTGGTAGAGCGCGCGCTGCTGCGGCGCCCGCGAGTACGCAATCGAAAAGGTGTCGCCGATGCCGAGCGAGGGCATCGAGGCGACGACGAGCGAGCGCGCCACTGTCTTGCCCGCGGGACCCGGCGGCGGCGCGAGGTCGACGAGCCGGTACTGTGCCCGGACGTTGCCGTCGCTGTTGCCGACGTCCACGCTGATGCAGCCGGCGAGCAGCAGCACGGAGCAGCCGAAGATCAGGGCGGACCGGCGCGTGGCGGGCTTCATTCTCCGGGTCCTCTCTGCTTCGGCGTGGCGCCGAGCAACGCGGCGCGCGGATCCTGCAGCCGGTCGAGCACGCGGTTCATCGAGTCCACCGTGCGCCTCAGTTCGATCACCGCGGCCGTCACCTGCTCCTCGGTCGCGCTGGCCGCGCCGCCGAAGTCGCGCGAGAGGGCAGTGACCTGCTTGTCGAGCGACAGGGTGGCGGCGGAGATGTCCTGCAGCGTCTTTTCCGCCTGGCGGATCGCCGGGCCGAGGTCGCCGCCCGTGCTCTCCGCCACCTTCGCGATCCGGTTGCTGGAGCTGCCGATGTCGGCCATGGCAGCGTTCATCGCCGCCATCGACTTGTCGACTTCGTTCAGCCGCGCGTTCAGGCCGGCGGTCAGCTTGCGCAGGCTGTCGAGCGTCTCGGTGAGCGCCACGCGGTTGCGCGGCTTCAGGACGTCGTTCAGGTTTTCGAGGGTTTCCGCCGCCATGTCGCCCAGCTGGTTGACCTTGCCGGCCAGCGCGTCGAGGTTGGACTCGCCCTCCGGGATCACCGGGAACTTCTGGTCGTCGCGGATCTCGGAGAGCGGAGGCCCGAGCGGCTCGGGCGTGATCAGGCTGATCTTCGCGATGCCGGTCACGAAATTGCGCGTGACGATCGCCACCGTGTTGGTGCGCACGGGAGCGCGCCGGTCGGCGCGGACCGTGACCCTGACGCGGTTGATGTTCTCCGCCAGCAGCTGGTAGTCCTCGACGCGGCCGATCTTGATTCCGCGCATGTCGACGTCGGCGCCCAGCTGCAGGCCGTCGAGCGGCTGGCGCTCGAAGTAGATCGTGAAGTAGTTGAAGTCGGCGCGCGTGCCGGTCCGGTTCAGCCAGATGACCCCGGTCACCAGCGCAGCCACCAGGACGACCAGCGCCAGCCCGACGTACGTGTACTTGGATTCGGCTTCCATCGCGGATGGATTCTAGGACGGCTTTGCGCCGGAATTGCCGAGGAACCGTTCGATCACGAGCCCACCGTGGTGCGCACCGAGAAATAGGACCGGATCCACGGGTCGTCGACCGCGAGTATCTCCCGCACGGGGCCGTCGGCCAGGACCGTGCCCCGCGCGAGCACGATGATCCGGTCGACCACGGTCAGGAGCGTGTCGAGGTCGTGGGTCACTAGGAACACGGTGATCCCGAGGTCGTCGACCAGCGAGCGGACCAGCGAGTCGAAACCGCGCGCCGTGGTGGGGTCGAGGCCGGAGGTCGGCTCGTCGAGGAAGAGCACTTCGGGCTCGAGCGCCAGCGCCCGCGCGATCGCCGCCCGCTTGCGCATGCCGCCCGACAGCTCGCTGGGCATCTTCTCCGCCGCGTCCGGACCCAGCCCGGCCTGCGCCAGCCGCAGCCGGATCAGGGGCTCCAGCAGGCCCGGCGGCACGGACGCGTGCTCGATCAACGGCACGGCGACGTTCTGCGCGACCGTGAGCGAAGAGAACAGCGCGCCGTCCTGGAACATCATCCCGAAGCGCCGGCGCACCGCGTCGAGCGCCTCCGGCGTGCTCGACCACACGTCCGTTCCCAGCAGGCGGACGCGGCCCTCCGTGGGCCGCTGCAGCCCGATGATCTCGCGCAGCAGCACCGACTTGCCGGTGCCGCTGCCGCCGATCAGCGCGACGAGCGTGCCGCGCCTGACCGTGAAGCTGACGCCGTCGTGCACGGCCTGCGCGCCGAACCGCGTGACGACGCGATCGACCTCGATGACGACGTCGTCGCCCGCCATCAGATCCCGAGCTCCTGGTAGAAGATGGCGAAGGCGGCGTCGAGCAGGATCACCGACACGATGCTCTGCACGACCGTGGAGGTGGTCGCCATGCCGACCGCGCGCGTGTCGCGCTCGACCGTCATCCCCATGTGGCAGCCGATCACCGCGATCGCCAGCGCGAACACCGGCGCCTTCGACAGGCCGACGTAGACGTGGGAGATGTCGAGCGCGTCGCGCAGCCGCTCGAGGAAGGTCTGCGGCGTGATGTCGAGCATGGGTTCGGCGATCAGCAGGCCGCCGGCGAGGCTCATCACGTCGCCGATGAAGACCAGCAGCGGCATCGCGACCATCAGCGCGATCACGCGCGGCAGCACCAGCACGTCGAGCGGCGACAGGCCGAGCGTCTGGATGGCGTCGGTTTCCTCCGTCATCCGCATCGAGCCGAGTTGCGCGGTGAACGCGGCGCCTGAGCGGCCGGCGACGATGATGGCGACGATGATCGGCGCGAACTCGCGGGTGGCGCCGATGCCGATGCCGTCGACGACGAAGATATTGGCTCCGTACTGCTTCGCCTGCAGGCCGAGCAGGTAAGTGACGACAACGCCGATCAGCAGGGTCACGAGCGACACGACCGGGATCGCGTTCAGGCAGACCTGCTCGAACTGCGCGGACAGTTCGCGGATCCGGAGGCGTCGCGGGCGCAGGACGATGCCGACGATGCCCAGGACCGCGGCGCCGAGGAATGCGAGATGCCCGTGGCCGACGCGGGCGATGCCGTTGGCGCGGCTGCCGATGGCCTCGAGCAGGCTCTCGCGCCGGTGCGGCGGCAGTTCCGGCATTCCCTCGATGCGGCTCCGCACCTGCTCGATGATGCGAGCGTCGTTGGGGGCCAGGCCGCGCCACTGCACGGTGGGCGGCAGGCGGGACAGAAGCGCGAGGGCGGCCGCGCTGTCGAGCTCCGCAAGCTCGCTTGCATCGACCGTGAGGCGCGCAGGGAGCTGCAGGGCGCGCAGTTCGGCGTCGATGGGTTCGAGGCCCGCGAGGCGCCAGGCGCCGGTCAGGCGCAGGACGTCGCCGGACGCATCGGAGGCGCGCTCGATGTGCGCGCGCGGACGGAGATCACGCGGGGCGTCGTTCATGTGGTTGCAGCGCGCAAACGCCGATCGAGGGTATCACGCGCCATCGTCGCGATCGCTGTCGTCGTCGTGGTCCATCCGTCGGCTCCTGAAATGAAAACCGCCGCGCGGGGCGGCGGTTGCATCGGCTCGCGTGGCGGATCAGGCAGCGAGCAGCTGCCTGAGTACGTACGGAAGGATTCCGCCGTGCTTGTAGTACTCGACTTCGATCGGTGTGTCGATCCGCAGCTTGACCGGGATCTGCTTCTCGCCATCCTTGCCGAACACCAGCAGCATCAGGTTCATCTGCGGACGGAGCGCGCCTTCGATCTCGATGTCGAACATCTCGTCGCCGCGGATGCCGAACGTCTCCACGCCTTCGCCCGGCATGAACTGCAGCGGCAGCACGCCCATGCCCACCAGGTTGCTGCGGTGGATGCGCTCGAAGCTCTTCGCGATCACCGCCTTCACGCCGAGCAGCTGGGTGCCCTTGGCCGCCCAGTCGCGCGATGACCCGGTGCCGTACTCCTCGCCGCCGAACACGACGGTGGGAACGCCGTCCTTCGTGTAGCGCATGGCGGCGTCGTAGATCGACATCTGCTCGCCCGAGGGCTGGTGGACCGTGATGCCGCCCTCGACCCGCGAGCCGTCCTTCGGCGGGACCATCAGGTTCTTGATGCGTACGTTGGCGAAGGTGCCGCGCATCATCACTTCGTGGTTGCCGCGGCGCGAGCCGTACGAGTTGAAGTCGGCCTTCCCGACGTTGTGCTCGATCAGCCAGCGGCCGGCGGGCGACGTGTCCTTGATCGAGCCGGCCGGCGAGATGTGGTCGGTCGTGATCGAGTCGCCGAAGATGCCGAGCGCGCGGGCCGCCCGCACGCCGTTGGCCGCGGCGGCCGGCTTCATCTTGAAGCCGTCGAAGAATGGCGGCCTCGCGATGTAGGTCGACTTCGGCCACGTGTAGACCTGCCCCGAGACGCTGCCGACTTTCTTCCACAGTTCGCCCGGATCGGCCTTGACCTTGCCATAGTTCGTCTCGAACGCCTTCGGGTCCATCGCGAACTTCATCAGGGCGTGGACTTCGTCCGACGACGGCCAGATGTCGCCGATCCAGACGTCCTTGCCGTTCTTGCCCTTGCCCAGCGGCTCGGTCATCACGTCGACGAGGACGGAGCCGGCGATCGCGTAGGCCACGACCAGCGGCGGCGAGGCCAGGAAGTTGGCCTTGAGGTTCGGGTGGATGCGCGCTTCGAAGTTGCGGTTGCCGGACAGGACCGCCGCGCACACGAGGTCGTTCTTCGTGATCGTTTCGTTGATCTCCGGCGACAGGTCGCCTGCATTGCCGATGCAGGTCGTGCAGCCGTAGGCGGCGACGGCGAACCCGAGCTTCTCGAGGTAGGGCAGCAGACCGGTCTTCTCGAGGTACTCGGTCACGATGCGCGAGCCCGGCGCGAGCGAGGTCTTGATGTGCGGCTTGACCTTCAGTCCGGCCTCGACCGCCTTCTTCGCGAGCAGGCCCGCGGCCAGCAGCACGCCCGGGTTGCTGGTGTTGGTGCACGAGGTGATCGCCGCGATCAGCACGTCGCCGTCGGCGATCGCGACGTCATGGACGTCCACCTCGCGCTCCGGCTTGACCAGCGGGCGGTTGGCCGTCATCTCGGCGAGGTCGAGCGCCGCGCCGGCCGGACCCTCTGCCGCCTTGCGCTCGACGCGCCCCTGGGACCCCACCGGGAATCGCTGTTTCAGCCGCGCGGCCGGCTGGTTGAAGCCGTTCTCGGATGTGGGCTTCGAGAACAGGGAAGCGAACTGTTTCTTCACGTGACCGATCTCGATCCGGTCCTGCGGGCGCTTCGGTCCCGCCAGCGACGGCGCGACCGACGACAGGTCGAGGGACAGCACGGTGGAGTAATCGATCGAGCCGGCCTTCGGCACGCCGAACATTCCCTGCGCGCGGAAGTAGGCTTCGAACGCCGCGATCTCGTCCGGCGTGCGGCCCGTGCCCTCGAAATAGGCGATCGTCTTCTCGTCGACCGGGAAGAAGCCCATCGTCGCGCCGTACTCCGGCGCCATGTTGGCGATCGTCGCGCGGTCGGGCAGGGCGAGCGTGGCCGTGCCTTCGCCGAAGAACTCGACGAACTTGCCCACCACCTTCGCCTTGCGCAGCATCTCGGTGATCGTCAGCACGAGGTCGGTGGCGGTGACGCCTTCGCGCAGCTTGCCCTTCAGGTGCACCCCGACGACGTCGGGCGTCAGGAAGTAGACGGGCTGGCCGAGCATGCCGGCCTCGGCCTCGATGCCGCCCACGCCCCAGCCGACCACGCCGATGCCGTTGATCATCGTCGTGTGGCTGTCGGTTCCGACCAGCGTGTCCGGGTAGTAGACGCCGTCCTTCCGGTGCACGCCGCGGGCCAGGTACTCCAGGTTCACCTGGTGCACGATGCCGAAGCCGGGCGGCACGACGCCGAACGTGTCGAACGCCTGCATGCCCCACTTCATGAACTCGTAGCGCTCGCGGTTGCGCTGGAACTCGAGCTTCATGTTGAGGTCGAGGGCGTCCTTGCTGCCGTAGTGGTCGATCATCACCGAGTGGTCGACGACGAGGTCGACCGGAACCAGCGGCTCGATCGTCTTCGGGTCCTTGCCCATCGCGTCGGCGACGTTGCGCATCGCCGCCAGGTCCGCCAGCAGCGGGACGCCGGTGAAGTCCTGCAGCACGACGCGCGCGACGACGAACGGAATCTCGTCGACGCGGTCGCCGGTCGGCTTCCAGTTGGCCAGCTGCCGCACGTGCGCCTCGGTCACCTTGATGCCGTCGCAATTGCGCAGCACGGACTCGAGCACGATGCGGATCGAAACCGGCAAGCGCGAGATCTTGCCGACGCCGGCCTTCTCGAGCGCGGCCAGGCTGTAGTACTTGCCCTTCTTGGCGCCGATCGTGAAGTCCTGCAGGGAGTTGAACAGGTTGTGTGCCATCGGTTGCTCCGGGTTCTCTCGGTGTGTTCTCAGGTAGCCATCAAGTCGAATGAAGCGTGTACGGGCGTGGTGACGACCGCGGCCGGCCGGCCGCGGTCTCCCTGCCATGTCGAGGGCTGCGCGTGCCGCCGGGCCGCAAAGCGCCGCGCACACCGGCGACGCGACGTGTGCGGCACGCTCACCAGCGAACGCCGCCAGGGCCGCGCTCAGCCGAGCAGGTGCTTGACGCCGTCGCGCTCCTCGAGGAGTTCCTTCAGCGTGTTGTCCATCTTGCCGCGCGAGAACTCGTCGACCGCCAGGCCCTTGACGACTTCGTACTTGCCGCCCGCGCAGGTGCACGGCACGCCGTAGATGATCTCTTCCGGGACGCCGTAGCTGCCGTCGGACGGCACGCCCATCGTCACCCAGCGGCCGTTGGTGCCCAGCACCCAGTCGCGGATGTGATCGATCGCGGCGTTGGCGGCCGAGGCGGCCGACGACAGGCCGCGCGCCTCGATGATCGCCGCTCCGCGCTTGCCGACGGTCGGCATGTACGTTTCCCGGTACCAGGCCTGGTCGACCATCGGCGCGGCAGGCTGGCCGCCGATCGTGGCGAAGCGGAGATCCGGATACATGGTCGGCGAGTGGTTGCCCCAGACGATCATCTTCTCGATCGAGGCGACCGGCTTGCCCGTCTTCGCGGCGAGCTGCGACAGCGCGCGGTTGTGGTCGAGCCGCAGCATCGCGGTGAAGTTGCCCTTCGGCAGCGACGGCGCCGACTTCATCGCGATGTAGGCATTGGTGTTCGCGGGGTTGCCGACGACCAGCACCTTGACGTTGCGACTCGCGGCCTTGTCGAGGGCCTTGCCCTGCGCCGTGAAGATCTGGGCATTGGCGGCGAGCAGGTCCTTGCGCTCCATGCCCGGGCCGCGCGGACGCGCGCCGACGAGCACCGCGATCTCGGTGTCCTTGAACGCGGTCACCGGATCGCTGTGGGCTTCCATTCCGGCGAGCAGCGGGAACGCGCAGTCGTCCAGTTCCATCATCACGCCCTTGAGCCCCTTCTGCGCCTTCTCGTCGGGGATCTCGAGCAATTGCAGGTGGACCGGCTGGTCCTTGCCGAGCATCTCTCCCGAGGCAATCCGGAACAGGATGGCATAACCGATCTGGCCGGCGGCACCGGTGACGGCGACGCGGACGGGCGCTTTACTCATGGTGTTGATCTCCATAGGAAGGACGGCAAGGTGCTTCTGCGTGTCCGCATGGGGAACGGCGAGGGCGGGGAGCAGAGGGCACGATTCTTGTGCAGCGCAAGCCGATCGAGTGTACTGCCGCGTATCTGCGATTTCCTTGAGCCAGACCACCTTGCCGCGTCGGGAAACGGTTCATCCGGGCGTGACAGGCATGCGTTGCTTGATCTGCAGCGTATATCTTATATAAGACATATGATTTAATCCAGGTCATCCAAATGAGGCTGTGCTGAAATCCGAACCATGATCGATGACCGCGCCGGTGACGCCCCGCGGGCCGGACGGCCCGCCGTCTTTTCCCCGCTGTACCAGCAGATCAAGGACTTGCTGGTCCAGAGCCTCGAGCGGGGCGAGTGGAAGCCCGGCGAACTCATTCCCAGCGAAATCGAACTCGCCGCGCGGTTCCAGGTGAGCCAGGGCACCGTGCGCAAGGCCGTCGACGAACTCGCAGCCGAGCACCTGGTGGTGCGCCGGCAGGGCAAGGGCACCTTCGTCGCCACGCACCACGAGCCGCGCGCCCAGTTCCGCTTCCTGCGCGTGGTGCCGGACGAGGGCGATCCGGTTCCGGCCGTCAGCCGGGTCCTGGAGTGCAAGCGCGTGCGAGCGCCGTCCGACATCTCGCGCCTGCTCGACCTGCGAGCGGGCGACCCGCTCGTCTATGTTCGCCGCGTCCTCGCTTTCGACGGCATTCCGATCGTGCTCGACGACATCTGGCTGCCCGGGGCGACCTTCAAGGGACTGACCGCCGAGCGCCTCGCCGAATACAAGGGTCCGCTCTATGGTCTCTTCGAGACCGAATTCGGCACGCGGATGATCCGCGCCGAGGAACGCATCCGCGCAGTCGCCGCCGAACCCGAGGCGGCCAGGCTGCTGCAGGTCGGCGCCGGCGACCCGCTGCTCCTGGTCGAACGCGTGTCCTACACGTATGGCGAACGTGCGGTTGAAGTGCGGCGCGGCCTCAGCGTCACCACGCGCCATCACTATCGCAACACGCTCACCTGATTTTGTCGGCGTCGCCAAATCGTTCAGAATACAAAGTCACTCCACGGGCCACGATCGAAGAGCACAACCGGATGAGCACCCCCGCTGCCGCGCCAAGAAGAAACCGCCCCGAGTTCCGCAACATCCACGTCACGCAGATCGTTCAATACCGCATGCCGATGCCGGCGATGGTGTCGATCCTGCACAGGATCAGTGGCGCCGCGCTGTTCCTGGCGCTTCCGTTCCTGCTGTGGTTGTTCGACCTCAGCCTGATCTCCGAGAGCACCTTCGATCGAATGGCCATGGTCGCGTCCAGCTGGTTCGTGAAGCTGGTGCTGCTGTTCCTGATCTGGGGCTTCCTGCACCACCTGGTGGCCGGGATCCGCTACCTGGTCCTCGACCTGCACGTCGGCCTCGACCTGCCGCAGGCGCGCAGGAGCGCGCTCGCGGTCTTTGCGATCAGCCTGCCGCTGACGCTCGTTGCGGCGCTGAAACTCTTCGGAGCGTTCTGATGGCCTTCGCCACCCCTCCCGCCGGAATCGGCACCAGGCGCCTGGTCGTCGGCGCGCACTACGGCGTCGGCAACTTCCTGCTGCAACGACTGACCGCGCTGGTCCTCGTCGTCTTCTTCGCGATCCTCGGCCTGCGCCTCGCCCTCGCCGGACCGCTCGACTACGTCGCGTGGGCGTCGCTCTTCGTCCCGATGTGGATGAAGGTCCTGACGCTGGTCGCGCTGTTCGCGCTGCTGTACCACGCGTGGATCGGGGTGAAGGACATCTGGCTGGATTACGTGAAGCCGGTGTGGGTGCGCCTGACGCTGCAGACGCTCACGGCGTTGTGGCTCCTGGCCTGCGCCGTCTGGTCCGTTCAGATACTTTGGAGAGTGTGAGCATGGCTGCTTCGAAAGTCGCGCGCCGTCGCTTCGACGCCGTCATCGTGGGTGCCGGCGGGTCCGGCATGCGCTGCTCGCTGCAGCTCGCCAACGCGGGCATGAACGTGGCCGTGCTGTCGAAGGTGTTCCCGACCCGTTCGCACACGGTGGCCGCGCAGGGCGGCATCGGCGCGTCGCTCGGCAACATGACCGAGGACAACTGGCTCTGGCACATGTTCGACACCGTCAAGGGCTCGGACTACCTCGGCGACCAGGACGCGATCGAGTTCATGTGCCGCGAGGCGCCGAAGGTCGTGTACGAGCTCGAGCACTTCGGCATGCCGTTCGACCGCAACCCGGACGGCACGATCTACCAGCGCCCGTTCGGCGGCCACTCGGCGAACTTCGGCGAGAAGCCGGTGCCGCGCGCGTGCGCCGCCGCGGACCGCACCGGGCACGCGCTGCTGCACACGCTGTACCAGCGCAACGTCGCGTCGCGCACGCAGTTCTTCGTCGAGTGGATGGCGCTCGACCTGATCCGCAACTCCGACGGTGACGTCGTCGGCGTGATCGCGCTCGAGATGGAAACCGGCGAGCCGATGATCTTCGAGGCGAAGGTCACGGTGCTCGCCACCGGCGGCGCCGGCCGCATCTTCGACGCTTCGACCAACGCCTACATCAACACCGGCGACGGCCTCGGGCTCGTCGCGCGGGCGGGCATGCCGCTCGAGGACATGGAGTTCTGGCAGTTCCACCCGACTGGCGTGGCCGGGGCGGGCGTGCTGATCACCGAAGGCGTCCGCGGGGAGGGCGGCATCCTGCTCAACTCGAACGGCGAGCGCTTCATGGAGCGCTACGCGCCGACGCTGAAGGACCTGGCGCCGCGCGACTTCGTGTCCCGCTCGATGGACCAGGAGATCAAGGAAGGGCGCGGCTGCGGCCCGAACAAGGACCACGTGCTGCTGAAGCTCGATCACCTCGGCGCCGAGACGATCATGAAGCGGCTGCCGTCGATCCGCGAGATCGCGATCACGTTCGCCAACGTCGATCCGATCCGCGAACCGATCCCGGTGGTCCCGACGATCCACTACCAGATGGGCGGCATTCCGACCAACTATCACGGCCAGGTCGTCGTGCCGAAGGACGGCAGGCCGAACGCGGTGGTCGACGGTCTGTATGCGATCGGCGAGTGCGCCTGCGTGTCCGTGCACGGCGCGAACCGGCTCGGCACCAACTCGCTGCTCGATCTCGTCGTGTTCGGCCGCGCGGCGGGCAATCACATCGTCGAGCAGGGCTTCCAGAAGCAGGGCCACCGCACCTTTCCGGAGCACGGCGGCGACGCGACGCTCGCGCGCCTGGCGGCGCTCGACGGACGCGACAAGGGCGAGCGCGTGCAGGACGTGGCCAACGGGATCCGCAAGGCGATGCAGGCGCACTGCGGCGTGTTTCGCACGGGCGCGCTGCTGGACGACGGCGTCCGCAAAATCGACGCGCTGGCCGAGCAGGCACGGCACGTCGCGATCTCGGACAAGTCGAAGGTGTTCAACACGGCGCGGATCGAGGCGATGGAACTCGACAACCTGGTGGAGACCGCGCGCGCCACGGTGGTGTCGGCGGCCGCCCGCACCGAGAGCCGCGGCGCGCACGCTCGCGACGACTTTCCGGAGCGCGACGACGGCCAGTGGCTGCGGCACACGCTGTTCTATTCGGAAGGCAGCCGGCTCGAGTACAAGCCGGTCAACATGAAGCCGCTGACGGTTCCGACGTTCGAGCCGAAGAAGCGGACGTTCTAGACACCCAGGGCAGGCCGAAGTTACCGAGGTAGACGCATGACTGCGAACAGCAATGTCGAAACGAGCGCGGTGGCCGGAGCGGCGACCGGCGCGCGGACGGTCCGGTTCGAGATCTATCGATACGACCCGGACAAGGACGCGCGGCCGCACATGCAGAAGCTCGAGGTCAGGCTGCAGCCGAACGACAAGATGCTGCTGGACGCGTTGATGCGCATCAAGAGCGACTTCGACGACAGCGTCTCGTTCCGCCGGAGCTGCCGCGAAGGCGTGTGCGGCTCGGATGCCATGAACATCAACGGCAAGAACGGCCTGGCGTGCGTCACGAACCTGCGCGACCTGAGCGAGCCCCTCGTCCTCAAGCCGCTGCCCGGGCTGCCGGTCATCCGCGACCTGATCGTCGACATGTCGCAGTTCTTCAAGCAGTACAACTCGATCAAGCCCTACCTGATCAACGACACGCCGCCGCCGGAAACGGAACGGCTGCAGGCGCCGGAGGAGCGCGAGGAGCTCGACGGCCTGTACGAGTGCATCCTGTGCGCGTGCTGCTCGACCAGCTGCCCGAGCTTCTGGTGGAACCCGGACAAGTTCGTCGGCCCGGCGGGCCTGCTCCAGGCCTACCGCTTCATCGCCGACAGCCGCGACCAGGCCACGAGCGAGCGGCTGGACAACCTGAACGACCCGTACCGCCTGTTCCGCTGCCACACGATCATGAACTGCGTGGACGTCTGCCCGAAGGGCCTGAATCCAAGCCGGGCGATCAGCAAGATCCGCGACATGCTGGTGCGGCGGGCGGTCTAGGGCCTGTTAACGGGCCCTAGACCCGGCCATGTCCGAGCCGCCGTTCATCGGCGACCTGGAGCGCCGCCGGCTGCGGTGGCGGGCCCGGCGGGGCATGCTCGAGAACGACCTCATCGTCAGCCGCTTCCTCGACCGGGAGGGGGATGGGCTTGACGTCGCCGAAGTCCTCGCCCTCGAGGCGCTGCTCGACCTCCCGGACAACGAATTGATCGACCTTTTGCTGGCGCGCAAAGACCCCCAAGGTGCGCTGGACAACAATGCCGTGCGCAGCCTGCTACGGCGGATGCGGACGACCTGAGACAACGCCAACCGGGGACGACAAGTCATGGCTCTCACTCCTTCGACCGAAAAGGCCACACTCACATTCACGGACGGCACGGCTCCGATGGACCTGCCGATCTACAAGGGCTCTGTCGGCCCGGACGTCATCGACATCCGCGCGCTGTACGGGAAGACCGGTAAGTTCACCTACGACCCAGGGTTCCTGTCGACCGCGTCGTGCAACTCGACCATCACCTACATCGACGGCGACAAGGGCGAACTGCTGTACCGCGGCTACCCGATCGAGCAACTCGCCACCAAGTGCGATTACCTCGAGACCTGCTTCCTGCTGCTGAACGGCGAGCTTCCCAACCCGAAGCAGAAGGCCGACTTCGTCAAGCGCGTGACCAACCACACGATGGTCAACGAGCAGATGCAGTTCTTCCTGCGCGGCTTCCGCCGGGATGCGCACCCGATGGCGGTGATGACCGGCCTGGTCGGTGCGTTGTCCGCGTTCTATCCGGACTCGATGAACCTGAACGACCCGTGGCAGCGCGAGGTGTCGGCGATCCGCCTGATCGCCAAGATGCCGACGCTGGTCGCGATGGCGTACAAGTACACCGTCGGCCAGCCGTACATGTACCCGCAGAACGACCTGTCGTACGCCGGCAACTTCATGCGCATGATGTTCGCCACGCCGTGCGAGGAGTACAAGTCCAACGAGGTGCTGGTGCGTGCGATGGACCGCATCTTCATCCTCCACGCCGACCACGAGCAGAACGCCTCGACGTCGACGGTGCGCCTGTGCGCGTCGTCGGGCACCAACCCGTTCGCGGCGATCGCCGCCGGCGTGGCGTGCCTCTGGGGTCCGGCCCACGGTGGCGCCAACGAGGCCTGCCTGCAGATGCTGGAAGAAATCGGCGACGTTTCCCGCGTCCCCGAATACATTGCGCGTGCCAAGGACAAGAACGATTCCTTCAAGCTGATGGGTTTCGGTCACCGCGTGTACAAGAACTTCGATCCGCGTGCCACGCTGATGCGCAAGGTATGCAACGAGGTGCTGGGCGAACTCGGCCTGCAGAACGACCGTCTGTTCAAGCTGGCCATGGAACTGGAAAAGATCGCGCTGGAAGATCCTTACTTCGTCGAGAAGAAGCTCTACCCGAACGTCGACTTCTACTCCGGTATCGTCCAGAAGGCGATCGGTATCCCGACCGAGATGTTTACCTGCATCTTCGCGCTGGCCCGCACGGTCGGCTGGATGACGCAGTGGGAAGAAATGCTGACCGACTCGGAATACAAGATCGGTCGTCCGCGTCAGCTCTACGTCGGCGCCGCCAAGCGCGACGTCGTGCCGCTGGTCAGGCGTGGTTGATTGGATGGAAGGGCGGCCGGCTGGCCGCCTTTTTTTTCCCGTCGCAGAGTGATTCCGCGGCTCATCGCCGCGGAAATATAAAACAACCTTGGGGAGAGACCCATGACTACGATGAATCAATTGTTTGACAGCACGATGTTCTTCGGTGGCAACGCGCCCTTTGTCGAAGAGCTCTACGAGACCTACCTCGACAATCCCACTGCCGTTCCTGCGGAATGGCGTGACTACTTCGACCGCCTGGCCCAGATGCCGGGCTACGTGGCACGCGACGTGCCACACGCGCCGGTCGTCGCCGCCTTTGCCGAACTGGGCAAGGATGGCGGCTTCCGCCCGGTAGCGCAGGCGGCGGCCGTGGAGGACAAGAAACAGGTTTCCGTTCTCCAGCTGATCAACGCGCACCGCATTCTCGGCACGCGCTGGGCCGAACTCGACCCGCTTAAGCGGATGGCGCGTCCGGACATTCAGGAACTCGAACTGTCTTTCTACGATTTTGCGGATGCCGACCTGAACCATACCTTCAACGCCGGTTCGTTCAAGGGTACGCCCGAGCGGGCAACGCTCGGCGAGATCGTCGGTGCCCTCAGGCAGACCTACTGCAGTTCGGTCGGCGTCGAATACATGTACATGAGCGACTACGTCGAGAAGCGCTGGCTGCAGGAGCGCCTCGAGACAATCCGTTCGACCCCCGCCTACAACGCCGACCAGAAAAAACGCATTCTGGAGCGGTTGACCGCAGCCGAAACGCTCGAGCGCTACCTGCATACCAAATATGTCGGCCAGAAGCGTTTCTCTCTGGAAGGCGGCGAATCGCTGATCGTCGCCATGGACGAGACGGTGCGCGTTGCCGGCGGCATGGG
>Ga0209253_10000419_pt1 | contig 36294 bp, 32 predicted proteins | sample FrelakmetBRP12BR_FD_187145 | JGI IMG/M metagenome (GOLD analysis project Ga0209253, IMG submission 187145) | Freshwater lake sediment microbial communities from the University of Notre Dame, USA, for methane emissions studies - BRP12 BR (SPAdes)... | ecosystem: Environmental > Aquatic >... | reverse complement strand
CCCACCACCGGTACCGGCTCCGTCATCCGTGGCGCCATGGCAGTTCCCGCGGGAGCCGGCCCCTTCTTCAGTCCCCCGGAATCCTTCCCGGGTATGGCCGGAACTGAAAGGATGAAAGGAGCATTGAACTCGATGACCAGCCTCATCTGGACGGCATCGAGATCCGAGAGGATGCCCCCCACCGCCTGGTCACCCAGGCGGGTGATCGTTTCCCATGCACTGTCACCGGCCTGCGGGGGATACTCCGCCAGGATCCGTTTCACCTCGCTCACCACCGGTGGAATGGCGCTGCGCACAGCGGGTGACAGCTCTGTCCCCATCTCCTGGATATCCGCGACAGAAATCGTGATAAGATGAATGTCGGGGAGTTTCCCGACGAGGATGGCGGATTCGATCAGGTCGCGGAGTCCGATGTCGTGGGCGCTGAGGGCGCGCGGAAATTCCCGGGCAAAGCGGGGGCGCAGCACGCGCACCGTTCCCGGAGGCTGACCGTCCATGGTTGCGTCAATCAGCACGACGACAGGATAGTCCTGCAGATAGGAGAGCAGATGGAATCCTCCCGTTCCGCCGTCCACCAGCGCGACGTGAGGCGGGAGGGTCTCGCGCTCCAGTGCATGGACAACATGGACCCCCACACCTTCATCCCCCAGAAGGAAATTGCCGACACCGAGGATGAGCACGGACGGCATGGATGGCATGGCGGTGTGGTACTTTCGGACCCGGCGGAGGAAAGCCCCGGGGGCGGACCCGCACTGCGGGCCCGCCCGGCCGTGGTGGATTACTTGGCTTTGGTGTGAAACCCCTTCTCCACGAACTTCCATCCCCCCGCCATCGACGAAAGAATCCCGCGTCCTTCCACGTAATCATGGTAGAACACGAGATAGACGTGGATGATAGAGAAGAGAATGAAGAACCACATCATCATATGGTGCCACTGGCGGACGGCGAAGTCGCCTCCCATGAGCGGGACGATCCAGGCTAAAGCCTGCGGCAGCAGCGCATGGCTCATGGCTGCATACATGCCGAAGCCGGTGACGCACTGGAACAGAAAGGCCAGGAATGTGAGGAAGTAGGTGAAGCCCGCCACGGCATTGTGGCCGATGGAATCAATCGGTTTCGTTGCCGACTGGAGGATGTCCACCTTGAGCACATCGGCGGCCTCCCGGATCTGGGCTTTGCGGAAGGGCAGAAAGTTCTGCCAGCGTGCAAAGGCATTCCCCACAAAGCCCCAGTAGATCCGGAAGACAAAGTTAAAGAAAAAGAGAAATGCCGCCAGGAAGTGGATAAACCGGACCGTGCCAAACCAGTAGCTGTAGGACGCCTCGGCTGCGTTCACGATGGCCAGGGGTTTGCCGATGATATAGCCCGTGATCGCAAGAGCCAGCACGGCAAGCGCGTTCAGCCAGTGGTAGAAGCGCACCGGAAGCTCCCAGACATAGACGCGACGGATGGAGGTGTTTTCCATGGCGGTCTCCTAATACGCGTCGATGTGATGGACGTAGGTTCCCTTCTCGTCGTACAGATGCACCGCACAGGCGATGCAGGGGTCGAACGAGTGGATTGTCCGGAGGACCTCAAGCGGTTGTTCGGGATTGTTCACCGGTGTACCCAGCAATGATGCCTCGTAGGCGGACCGCTGCCCCTCGGCATCGCGCGGCGATGCGTTCCATGTGCTCGGGACGACCAGCTGGTAGTTGTCGATTTTCTTCTCCTTGATGACGATCCAGTGTGCCAGAGCGCCGCGCGGAGCTTCGGTCATGCCGACCCCCTTTGCTTCAACCGGCCAGGTGTCAGGATCCCACCGCGCGTTGTTGAACATACGTGTATCGCCGTTTTTGATGTTGGACAGGAATTGCGTGTAGAATTCCTTTGCCCACCCGGCGATGAGCTGTGTCTCAATCCCCCGTGCCGCGGTGCGCCCGAGTGTGGAGAACAGCGCCGCCACCGGCACGTCCAGGGCTTTCAGTACGCCGTTGACCGCCTCCTTCACCTCCGCATGCCCCGACGCATAGGCGACGAGAAGGCGGGCCAGGGGTCCCACTTCCATCGGGTGCCCTTTCCACCGCGGGGTTTTGAGCCAGCTGTATTTCTTTGTCACGTCCAGGTAATCGTATGGCGGTTTGGGGCCAGTATAGCGGAGTTCGGTTTCACCCGACCAGGGATGCAGACCCGTGTTGTCGCCGGCGGAATACTCGTACCAGGAATGGGGGATGAACTCCTGTATCTGCGCGACGTCCCTGCAATCCACCGGGAGCACTTCGGCGAGATTCCGGTTCATGATGATCCCGCGCGGGAACTTGAACTTCGAAGGATCGCCGTAGCCGTTCATCGGCAGGTCGCCGTATGCCAGATAGTTTTCGAGTCCGCCACCGATTGCGCCCCAGTCCTTGTAGAACCCTGCCACGGCCAGCAGATCGGGAATATAGACCTGTTCCACGAAGGCAACCGCATCCTCGAACAGTCTGCCGACCAGCGCCAGGCGCTCGGCGTTCAGCGCATTGGACTCGTTGATATTCACCGAGCAGGGAACGCCGCCCACCAGGTAGTTCGGGTGGGGATTCTTGCCGCCGAAGACCGTATGCACTTTGACGATCTCCTTCTGCCACTCCAGTGCTTCCAGGTAGTGCGCCACACCCAGCAGATTCACCTCCGCCGGCAGTTTGTACGCCGCATGTCCCCAGTACCCGTTTGCGAAAATGCCGAGCTGTCCGCTCTTGACGAATGCGGCGATGCGCTTCTGGACGTCCGCAAAGTACCCCGGCGAGCTCTTCGGCCAGCGGGAGATGCTCTGGGCGATCTCAGAGGTCTTTTTCGGGTCGGCGCCGAGCGCGCTCACGACGTCCACCCAGTCCAGCGCGTGAAGGTGATAGAAGTGCACCACGTGGTCCTGCAGATATTGCGCGCAGAACATCAGATTGCGGACCAGTTCGGCGTTGGGGGGCACGGTGATGCCGAGTGCGTCTTCGACCGTCCGGACGGAAGCAAGTGCGTGCACAGTGGTGCACACGCCGCAGGCGCGTTCGGTGAATGCCCATGCATCGCGCGGGTCGCGCCCCTTGAGAATACGTTCGAACCCGCGCACCATAGTGCCCGCACTGTACGCGTCAACGATTTTGCCGTCCTTCACTTCAATCTCGATGCGGAGATGCCCCTCGATGCGGGTGATCGGATCGATAACGATGCGGTTGGACATCAGGCACCTCCTTTCGAATCGTCATGGCCGTGTTGACTGCTCTTGATTTCTCCCTTGATCAGTTTACGCTTCCTGATATTGGTGGAGACGGCATGAGCCGCGATGCCGGCAGCGGTTGCCACGCCCAGGGCGAGGCCCACATCATCCGCCGTGGTCTCGATACCGAAGCCCGGGAATGACGCAAGATGCCGGTAGAAAGGTCCGTTGTCCCAGAAATTGGCCTCGCTGCAGCCGATGCAGCCATGACCCGACTGAATGGGATAGCTCACGCCGTTGTTCCAGCGCATGACGCCGCATGCGTTGTAGGTGACCGGACCCCTGCAGCCGACCTGATAGAGGCAGTATCCCCGCTTCGCATTTTCGTCGTCAAACGAATTCACAAAGAGCCCCGCATCGTAGTTCGGCCGGCGGTAGCAGGTGTCGTGCACGCGGCGGGAATAGAATGCCTGCGGGCGCCCGAGTCCGTCGAGCTGGGGAACGCTCCCGAATGCAAGCAGGTGCACGATGGTGCCGGCCATGACTTCCGCGATGGGCGGACAGCCCGGAACGTTGATGATCGGCTTTCCCGTAATGATCTTGTGTACGGGAGTGGCGCCTGTGGGATTCGGTTTCGCCGCCTGGATACATCCGTTTGAAGCGCAGCTGCCCCATGCGACAATGGCCTTAGCTCCTTCGGCGGCCTCCTTCACAATATCCAGTGCCGTGCGGCCGGCGATGCAGCAATACACACCGTCCGCTGCGGTCGGAATGGATCCTTCGACCAGCATCAGGTATTCCCCCTTGTACTTCGTCATCGTGGCATGCAACGCTTCTTCTGCCTGCTTTCCGGCTGCGGCCTGCAGAGTTAACGTGTAGTCGAGAGAGATCTTGTCCAGCACAATGTCCGACACGATCGGATGGGACGACCGGATGAAGGATTCGCTGCAGCAGGTACATTCCTGGAAATGAAACCAGACGACCGGGAGACGCGGTTTGGTGTCGAGCGCTTTGATGACCTGTGCCAGGCCCGACGACTGTATGCCGGCGGCCGCGGCGATCCATCCGCAGAACCTGATGAAGTCACGCCGCGAATACCCCTGCAACTGCGCATGCTCCCAGATGGTGAGAGGCGTTTCGCTCATAAGGACCTCCTTGGTATGAGAGAGTAATCAGAAGCCAAAACCGTCATTCGGGACCCGCGGTTCGAGCCAGCGGTGTTTGGGAATCACGTGCAGAAACTCCGGGCCGGAGAAATGCGGCCGGCAGGTTGGAAGACCCGGAAGCCCTAAAGGTGCAAGCAAAAGGAATGCCACTTCAAATGCCCCCGTTTCATGCAGACTCAAGGGGTGCAATGATGCAACCTGCGGTTTTCCGCAAGTTGCTGACGGGATCCCGTTAGGAAACCTGTTCTCCAAAGACGCTACTGTACAGATTTCCGGCGTCTGGTCGTGTGTGCTGGAGGGGGAGGAAACAACTCCGGGTTCACCGTCAAATGAGCGTGAAGGATATCTCCTTCCACTTGGAGAGCATCTCCGAGATGTGCCGCATCAAGGGTTCTGGTGGGAATTTCGACGTCTCCCCCCGTGATGGTCAGGCGCAGGAGATGTACTCCGTTGACCTCAAACGACTCAATCACTCTGCCGCGCAAGCGGCATGTCCCGCTGTCTCGTTGTCTTTTCATCGGTATGGGGTATCCATAATATCAGGAGGAAAACACACTCTGTGCCAGAAACAAGCAGTGTGACCCGGAGAGAGGGCGAAACGTGGTCAGGAGACGGAGTCGGCGTGGTTGTCCAGATCGTACTTCTTCAGCTTGTCGCGGAGTGTGGAGAGGCTCATGCCAAGCTTCCGTGCGGCATGCGTCCGGTTCCCGTGAGCCTCCTCCAGTGTTCGGCGGAGCAGATTCATTTCCAGGCAGGAAACAACCTCATCAAAGGTCATGTTGCCTTCGACGAAACAGCGGTCGCACATCTTCATCATCATCCCCAACGGGTTCTCTTCGCGGATTTCAGGTGGAAGATCTTCAACCCGTACGCGGCCGTTTCCGAACAGCAGTATCCTCTGAATGGTATTTCTGAGCTCACGAATGTTTCCGGGCCATGAGTAGTGAACAAATGCCTTCATGGCTTCATCATCCACAATAACGCTGGCTTCCGGCGAAAAGCGGTGGATAAAATGCTCCACAAGAGCCGGGATATCCACAGGCCTGTCGCGCAACGGCGGGATGACGAGGGGGACGACGTTGATCCGATAGTAGAGATCTGCGCGGAACAATTTCTGTTCCACAAGACTCCGCAGGTCCACTTTCGATGCGGTGATCAGGCGGACGTCAACCGGGATGGGTGTCGTCCCGCCGACGCGCATGAGCTCGTGCGATTCAAGGACCCGGAGAAGCTTCGACTGCAGCATGATGGGGAAATCGTCGATATCGTCCAGGAAGATACTCCCCGTGTGCGCAAGTTCGAACAGTCCCTTTTTTTCGTTCGATGCACTCGTGTAGGCTCCCTTGTCGTGCCCGAACAGCTCACTCTCGAGGAGATCCGGCGGGAGAGCTGCGAGGCCGACCTTAATAAACGGCCGCAGGGCACGGGGACTGGTGTGATGGATGTATTCCGCAAACAGCTCCTTGCCGACGCCTGTTTCGCCGATAAGGAGAACCGACGGATCCGCCGTGGCGATGGTGTCGATCCGGGCGACGATTGACCGGATCGCCTCGCTCTGGGCGATCAGGGATATGGTGTGCACGGTGCGCATGGGAGGGTTCCCCGAAACATACGCAAAGAGCCGGCTCAAGTCAACTGCGCCGGGAGGCAGAACCTGCAGGGGTTGTATCTTCCTTCCCCCTTCGGTACATTATTGTTGATACGGAAATCTCCTCCCATTTTGCGTCTCCTCCCCTCCGGGGTGAGTATCAGGCAACCTTTGACGCGCGTGATCTGGCATCGGGTACCTATTTCTGTCGCCTCCGGACCGCCGGAGGGATGCAGACCCGGAGGATGTTGCTGGTCCGTGAGTGCCGGCTTCATCTCCCTGAACTTCTCGTAGACAATCATCGATTCGATCGCTCGGCATACACGTTCCATTTCAGAAGGACCTTCCTCATGAACAGAAGATTGCTGGCGCTCATCGTCATGTGCTCCATGTTCGTTCTCCCTTCATTTGCCGGGGGTCTTCCCGGCTTCAACGGCAGATGGGAGTACATTCCTCACAAGAGCACGGACATCGACCTCTGGGGTACGCTGTCCGTGGAGATCCGGCAGTCCGACGGGGTGGTCACGGTAATCAACACCTGGGGGAAAGGGAGGAGTTTCAAGGACTCACTCCGCCTTGCCACGGACGGTTCCCACACGACGGTTTCCGTACACAACCGGGTGTTCCCTTCGAATGTCTTCATGGGGTTGATGATGCCGGCGGGAACCACCCGCAAGATGACGGCTTCATGGGAAGACAAAGGCACGGTTTTGAAGGTGGATGAAGAATTCCGCCTGCGCGGTTCGCAGGGAGAGATCGGTGCCCGCGCAGTTCACCGCTATGTGCTCGCCGGTGATGGCGAAACCATCACCTACACCATCCAGCGGTCAACCCGCACAACGGGCCCGGAGGTCCGGTATGTGCTGAAACAGGAGGGAACAGCACAGGCGTATATGATGCGGATCGAAGACAACTGGGAGATCGACGGAAAACTCCCCGTCAATGCCTTCCTCATCAGCATGCAGGGACTTGCCAATCTCGGGGGGCCGCGGCTCTACTTCGTGTATCCGGAAAAGTGGGATTTTCTCTACACCCCTTCGGTTCTCGACTATTATAAAGAGAAGCGCAACTACACTTTCACCGAACTCCGGTCGCCGGAAGCGGTTCTGAAAACGTTCAAAGACCGGGTGAAGGGATACGTGGTGTGGGACAAGAGTGTGCGGACGTCCCTCATTGTGGCCTACACCCTTGCAGGGCTTGAGCAGGCTGCTGTGGTGAGTGAAGAGCTGATACCGATGATGGAGCGGGAGGGGATCAAGCCCGTAGCGGATTTCCGGGGGAAGTTCACCGGGAAAAGCGATATCGAAATATACACCTGGGCATACGACGCGTATTGGAGCCGGTGCAGCAGGGACTACATCGTCTGGCTGGGAGGTGAGGCCGGCAAAATCATGAAGCCCGGCGTGGCGGATTTCGGCATCTACAAACATGCCTTCTTCACCGATCTTTCCACCGAGCCCGTCGACACTGCGGAATACCTGCTGTCGAAAAAGCTCCTGAGCGAAATGAAACCCCTCTCCATGGTCATGGGCTGGCATTCGTACGCCAAGGACAAGGAACGCGACTATGTGCGGCTCACGTCCCAGAATACGCTGCGGGTTGAAGGACTGCACACACTGCCGAATATGAGTTTCTCCTGCCAGACGCCGGCATCAAAAGGATTTGTATGGAAGAACAACCACAACGTCGCGGCGGGAAAGACGTACACGCCGGAGAAAAAGGTCTACATCGCCCTGGTGCAGACGGACGGCATGGGGCTGGGCGCGTGGTTTAAACCGGGCCGTGGAGTGATTCCATGCGCCTGGGAGGTGACAATGAACTGGCAGTGGCTTGCACCCGCAATGCTGGAGTATTTCTACAGTATGGCGACGCCGAATGATTACTTCGTGGGAGGACTCTCCGGCCCGGGCTACATGTATCCCAAAGCAATCCCTGCTGCCACTCTGCCCAGGATTGTGGAAATGACACGGCAGATGACACGTGACCTGGATCTTCCGGTCTTTGAGTTCATGGACTATTCCGAAGGGGCCACGGTTGAAGGGAACAGCGATCTGACAAAGGAAGTTGTGGATGCTTATTATAGAGGAATGCCCGAGGCGACGGGATTCATCAACGGGTATGCCCCCTCGTATACATTTGCGGTGCGCGACGGGAAGCCCCTGATCTCTTTCGACTACTACCTGTCGGAAGTCCGCCCCGAAGCCGATGCGGCCGCCGACCTTCAGGAACTGGCACGGGTGAATCCGAAGCGTCCCTACTTTCTGTTGATCCACATCCGGGAATACAGCGATTTGCAGCGGACGAAGAACATTCTTGACCGGCTGGGGCCGGAGTTTGAGCTTGTGCCCCTGGATCTGTTCCTCAAGCTGGCCGGCACGGCCCCGACATTTGAAGAACGATTTCTGCAGAAATGATCGTGATACAGCCAAGGCTTGATTCAAAGCCCTCCGAATGGTATTTTCATAGGTATGTATTTCGCAGCCTGCGGTCGGATGGTACAGAGACGGAAACCCCCCTGATTCTCCGCACGTGTATACTCATTGCCGCCTGTGACACCACCAGAGAGTTGAATAATTCACAACACACCATTCTACAAGAAGGAAGACCACAATGAAACGAATCTTGGCCCCCGTCGGGCTGGTGCTGGTAGCCCTGCTCGTGCTGTTGCCCGGATGTAAGAAAGATACACCCGGACAGGCACAGCTCGGTGATCTCAAAGGAAGCGTGGCAGGCATTGAGTGGGGGGTGCCAAAACGGTGGACCGCGATGCCCGCGCGGGAGATGCGCGTGGTCACGTACGCCGTGCCCAAAATGGAGGGAGACACCGAGGACGGTGAATGTTATGCAGCGTTTTTCCCCGGTTCGGGAGGGAACGTCGAGGCAAACATCGAACGGTGGGTCGGTCAGTTCGAATCCGCCGAGGTTTCCGGGAAAGAATCAAAAGAAATCAACGGGCTCAAAGTGAGCACCGTGCAGGTGACGGGCACCTACTCCGGGATGGGCGGGGGGATGATGATGGGACAGGGCGTGAAAAAAGAGCACTACCGGCTTCTGGGCGCGGTTGTTGAAGCCCCGCAGGGCCTTGTGTTCTTCAAGTGCACGGGCCCGGCCAAAACGGTTGCCGCCGCCGAGGCGGAGTTCAATACCTTGCTGCAGTCTCTCAAGAAGTGATCTGACAACGCACGCTGCCCCCTCCGCACGTGCAGGAGAGGGGCAGCAGCGTGCATTGAGAATCCTCACGCGTATCCCTGCAATCCTTCCAGAGCACTCCCTCTCCAGGGGTTTCAGCGGATGCGGGTGACAATCCAGAGGCCTGCAAGGATGATTGCGCCCCCCACCAGTGACCCGCCGGTGATCCGTTCGCCCAACACACCCGCTGCGACTCCCAGGGACACCAGGGGTTCCAGATAGAGCAGTGCTCCGACCTTTGATGCGGGGAGGACTTTAAGGGCATCATACCAGAAGACGTACGCAACACCGGAGCACAGCACACCGAGAAAGAAAAGCTTCTTCCGGGTGCATCTCTCCGATTGCTTCCGTATCTTCCTTAAAGAGAACCTTTTCTCCATGCCCATTCTCGCCGCCATCGATGTTGGTTCCAACGCCATGCGTCTGGCCGTCGCTTCCGTCGACGCCGACCGGCGCATCGCTCTTCTGGATGTCATCCGGGAGCCTGTCCGGCTCGGCCAGGATGTCTTCACATCCGGTCTGATTGAAGAGCGAACCATCGACACCACAACGGAAGCCTTCCGGCGTTTCCGCGAAACGATGAACCGGCATGGCGTCCGGCTGACCAAAGCGGTTGCCACCAGCGCCATGCGCGAGGCGATGAACCGGGAGATACTCCTCGACCGGATCGCGCAGGCATCGGGCATCGAGATCGAGGTCATCGGGCCGGAGGAAGAAGCGCGTTTGATTCACCTGGCGGTGAGCGAGAAATTGGTCCTGAAGAACCGGATCGCACTCCTGGTGGATATCGGCGGGGGGAGTACGGAAATCACGCTGGCATCGGATGGCAGCATCCTGTCCACCGAGAGTTACCAGATGGGATCCGTTCGCCTGCTCCGCACGCTCGGCAATCAGGTGCGCGGAGAGGGACACGTCCACCAGCTCATCCAGGAGTATGTTGACGCCACGCAGAAACGCATTCGCCGGGAGATCGGTGACCGCCGGATCGATGTGTGTGCCGGGACCGGCGGGAACCTGGAATCGCTGGGAGACCTGCGCCGGGAAGTACTGGGGAAAGACAGTGACACGGTACTGCTGGCGTCCGAACTGGACCAGCTTGTCCACACACTGCTCGGCATGTCCTTTCAGCAGCGGATGCAGGACCTCCGGTTGCGGCCCGACCGGGCCGATGTGATTGTGCCCGCTGCCTTGGTCATCCAGAAAATCCTGCAGATCGCCGGTGTGCCGGAAGTTGCCATCCCGCGGGTGGGCTTGAAGGACGGACTCCTGCTGGACATGACCGAGGAGTTGTACGGGGACCGGAAACGTCTCCGGCGGGACCAGGTTATTCCGCTCACGATGCAGATCGGCCGCAAATACCAGTTTGACGAGCCCCATGCGGTCAGTGTGGCGCGGTTTGCGACACAGCTTTTTGATGAAACACGATCCCTGCACAATCTCGGGGCGGAGGAGCGGTTGTTCCTCGAGGCCGCCGCCCTGCTGCACGACATCGGCGGATATATTTCCGCGACGGATCACCACAAGCACAGCCAGTATCTCCTGCACGCGACGCCGATCATCGGCCTGAGCGAGAAGCAGATGGCCATCGTGGCGAATGTCGCGCGGTATCACAGAAAGTCGATGCCGAAGCCGCAGCATGAATTCTACCGGGCGCTCTCCTCGCGCGACCGTGTGATCGTCTCGAAACTTGCCGCGCTTCTGCGCCTGGCCGATGCGATGGATACGGAACATGCATCGAAAGTAACGAACTTCGAAGTGGAATACCGGAAGCCGCGCTTCAGCATCAGGCTTCACGGTGAGGGGGATTTGTTGCTCGAGAAATGGGCGCTGGTACGCAAGGCACAAATGTTCGAGGACGTATATAGTGTCAAACTTGCCATCGAAGAATGAACGGGTGTCCGGGAGGAAGCGGAGCAGCGCGCGGAACCGTGGGGCGGGGCCGGATGGCTGTGTGCTCCTGAGCAGCGTGCTCGAAGAGCGGCGGCGGACGTTTGTGGCGCAGCTCGCCCGCTGTCAGCGGCGTGCAACGGAGCCTGCTCTTCATGATCTGCGCGTCGCGACGCGGCGTCTGATTGCCGTGATGGATCTTGCCGACGGCATTGTGTCTCTCGACGGAGGCACGCGTGCACGCAGGGGACTGCGGAAATACCTGAAGGGGTTCAATGCATTGCGGGATGTTCATGTCCAGATCCTGGCCGTGCGGAGGCTGCATCGGTCGTTCAGGTCTCTCGGTGCGTACCAGAACTCGCTGCGCGTGCGGGAGCGTCAGCTGTTACGTGAGGCGGGAAAGCACTGCGCCTCGGTACAGACGGAGGCACTCCATCGCCGCGTACAGGATCTGCAGAACGCACTGCTGGCCATCGGCGCCCATCCGGCACTCGCGGCGGCCGCCCGGTCGGCTATTCTGGGCGCGGCGGCCGGGGCGTTTGCACGGGTCGCGGCAATGCGGCAACACGTCGCGCCGGATGATCCGCGGTCGATTCACCGTCTGCGCGTGGCATTCAAAAAGTTCCGGTACATACTTGAGATCCTGAGCCCCCTGCTGCCGTGGGTCACCCCTGCACTGCGCAAGGCGATGAACACTTTTCAGACCGCAATGGGGGAGGTGCAGGATAACGAGGTATTCCTGGCGGCCGTCAACGCGTATGCCGCATTGCCGCGACGGGTGCCCGGACCGTCGTTGCTTGACGTGCGCGAGTATCTCGCCCGCCGCAAACGGGAAACGATCGAGGCGTTTCTGCAGAAGGCCGATGAAGCCTATCGATTCTGGCAATAACAGCGCATCACGGCTTCCCCCCCCCGTCCGCCTTCTGTCCGATCTGCTCCTTTTTTCACCTCCCGGTTGCGCTGTGCACCAGCCCCTTTTCCAGGTTGAGAAGCCACTGTTTGCGCCACACCCCTCCGCCGTATCCGCCGAGCTTCCCGTCCTTGTTGACGACACGGTGACAGGGGATCACGATGCCGATCCGGTTGAGGCCGTTGGCATGACCCACGGCACGCTGTCCGCGGGGAACGCCGACGCGGCGGGCCAGATCTTCGTACGACAGTGTCGTACCATAGGGAATGCCGAGTAAGCCCTTCCACACGCGGCGCTGGAACGCACTCCCCGGAAATTCCAGCGGCACGGTGAACGTCCGCAACGATCCCGCAAAGTACCGCTCCAGTTCCCCGCGGAGTAGAGTCAGGACGCCGTTTTCCCCGGGCACCATCGCGCGTCCGAATACCCGTCCGAGCGTTCGCAACTGCGCCTCCAGCATCCGCCTGTCGGTGAATTCCAGGAGCACCAGGCTCTTTTCTGTCGCGCCTGCAATAAGCGGACCAAGCGGACTCTCGATCCAGGTGACGGTGATGCACGCTGTCGTGTCCGCTTTGCCCGGCGGCGTGCCGAACGTTCTGGCGAACGCTTCCCGGAATCCGCTGTGCGATTCGTACCCGTGGCCCAGCGTAACGTCGTCCAGCCTCGCGCCCCGGCGGATCTGCTCGAACGCCTTGCCGAGACGGCGCCCGCGGCAGTAGGCCTGAAAGGTCATTCCGTAGTGTGCCTTGAAGAATCGCCTTGCCCGCGCCGGATCGATCTCCAGTTTTCGGAGAACCGCATCGCTGAATCGTTGTTCAGGCGAACGCTCAACCGTCGAGAGGAGGCGCTCCACCCATTCCGGCGGCCGGCCGGGAGCGAGCAGGGGCTTGCAGCGTCTGCAGGGGCGGTATCCGGCAAAAACCGCCTCGCGGGCACTGGCGAAGTAGTCGACGTTGCGCGCAAGCGGCTTGCGCGCGCCGCAGGAAGGGCGGCAGAAAACGCCTGTGGTACGGACGCCAAGATAGAAGATGCCGTCGTATGCGGCGTCGCTCTGCTTGTACGCCCGTTCCATCTCCGGACGGGGGGGAAGGATATTCATCGTGTCACTCCTCTTCTCTGTAGCCTGTACGGGATGCCGGCAACAGTCAACTCTCCTGTTGCATGGCGTCTAGCCGCGTACACGTTTGTTCCGCCGCAGGTCGGCCCGTATCCTGCGTGGGCAGGGTCCGGCATGAGCTTTCTCCGGCCATGACGGATGTTCCGGTCTGTCCACAATACGTGAACCCCATGTCGAATGCCACCGGAAAATCAACACTGATGTGCCGGAGGACGTCAACCGATTCTGCCCGCGCGTGTCCAATGGATATCACCGCTCCCGCCGCGCAGGTACGCCGCTGCATCACGTGTGAGCTTCTTTATTTTTTCCGGCATTTTTCGTATCATTAATGCTCGAATAACAGTCACGTTCCTTGCATCACCCGGAGGTCGCATGGCATTCGATATCAAGGCCATTAATGAGAAAATCCAGCGCGAAAGCGCGTTTGTGGATCTGCTCCAGATGGAAATCGGAAAGGTGATCATCGGCCAGAAATACATGGTCGAACGCCTTCTGGTAGGACTTCTTTCCAACGGCCACATTCTGCTGGAAGGCGTCCCGGGGCTCGCAAAAACCCTGAGCGTGAAAACCCTTGCCTCCGCCATCCAGGCGAAGTTCCAGCGTATCCAGTTCACCCCCGACCTCCTCCCGGCCGACCTTGTCGGCACCATGATCTTCAATCAGAAGGACGCCTCCTTCCAGACCCGGAAGGGTCCGATTTTCGCCAACTTCATCCTGGCGGACGAAATCAACCGTTCTCCTGCCAAGGTCCAGAGCGCATTGCTCGAGGCGATGCAGGAACGCCAGGTGACCATCGGGGAACAAACCTTCAAGCTCCCCGAGCCGTTCCTGGTCCTTGCCACGCAGAACCCGATCGAACAGGAGGGAACCTATCCTCTTCCCGAAGCGCAGGTGGACCGGTTCATGCTCAAGGTCAGAATCGGCTATCCTTCGAAAGAGGAAGAGCTGCTGATCATGCGCGCAAACGTCAACGCCACCGCCGGAACGGTGAACACCGTGGTGAATCCGGCGGACATCCTCCGCGCGCGCGGAGTGGTGGGCGAGATCTACATGGACGAGAAAATCGAGAAGTACATTCTGGACATCGTCTTTGCAACACGGAACCCGAAGCAGTACAATCTGACGAATCTGGCCGAGCTTATCAGCTACGGTGCTTCCCCGCGTGCTTCGATCAACCTCGCAATCGGCGCCAAGGCCTACGCCTTTATCAAACGTCGCGGCTACGTGATCCCCGAAGATGTACGGGCGATCTGCCTCGATGTGATGCGTCACCGCGTGGCTGTCACCTATGAAGCCGAAGCAGAGGAAGTCACCTCGGAACAGGTTGTGCAGGAAGTGCTCAACAAAATCGAAGTTCCCTGATCCAGCGCGAGACAACGAACCTTTGGACACCAGAGAGCTCCTCAAAAAGGTCCGGCAGATCGAGATCAAGACCCGCGGTCTGGTCAACCATGTCTTCTCCGGCGAATACCACTCCGTCTTCAAAGGCCGGGGCATGGAGTTCTCCGAAGTGCGCGAGTACCAGTACGGCGACGATATCCGGAGCATCGATTGGAACGTCTCGGCGCGGTTCAACCATCCCTTCATCAAGATTTTCGAAGAGGAACGCGAACTGACGGTTATGCTCCTGGTCGACTTCAGCCGTTCGGGGAGTTTCGGCAGTGTGTCGGCAACCAAGAATGACATCGCCGCGGAAATTTGCGCGGTGCTCGCGTTCTCCGCTATCAAGAACAATGACAAAGTCGGTCTCATCCTGTTCACCGACCGGATCGAAAAATTCGTCCCGCCCAAGAAGGGGCGGGCCCATATTCTCCGTATCATCAGGGAGCTCATCTCGTTCGAGCCGACGGGAACGGGCACCGGCATCCGGCAGGCACTCGAGTATTTCAACCACGTGCACAAGAAGCGGACGATTGCCTTCCTCATTTCCGATTTCATTGACGACGGCTACGATCAGATCCTCCGCATCATCAGCCGGAAACATGACGTCATCGCGGTGGAGGTGTCCGATCCGCGCGAGGAGACGCTTCCGGACTCCGGGCTGATCAAGCTGCGTGACGCGGAGACCGGACGCGAACGATGGGTGGACTCCGGGGACGACCGTCTCCGGGCTGCGTTCCTGCACTACTGGCACCAGCGCCGTGTGGAGCGGCGCAACCTGTTCATCCGCAGCAAAGTGGACTCCATCCCCATCCGCATCGACCGGCCGTATATCAAGCCGATCGTGGATTTCTTCAAAATGCGGGAGCGGCGGTTGTGAGGAACGACCGCACACACACAGTCCCGCGCCGGCCCGTGATAGCCGTGCTCGCCCTGGCCCTGGCCGCACAAGCGGGGCAGGCGCAGGAGCTTGGCGTGCGTGCCCGTGTTGATTCCTCGATCTACCTCGTGGGCGACCGGATCACGGTTCACGTGGACCTCCGGCACACAAAAGGCCTCACGATACAGCCGCTGGCTGCGGATTCCCTGGGCGGATTCGCGTTGCTGGGACGTACGCCGCTGCAGCCGACGACGGACACCACCGGCACGATCGACTTTGTTCTCGCCCGGTATGATTCCGGGGATGCTGTTGTTCCTCCGATTCCCTTCATGTATTTCGTCGGCGGGGACACCGCTTCCCGTGTCGCCCTCACCAACCAGCTCCGGGTCACCATTACCACCGTTCCGCTGGACACGACGGGCGATATCAGAGACGTGAAGCCGCCGTTCTCCATTCCGCTCTCCCTTGAAGAGATCGCCCTCTATGCCGGCATCGTTCTCCTGACGGCTGCCGCCGTCTTTTTCGGCTACCGGTTCTGGAAGAAACGCCGCGCCCGGCAGAAGGGAGAGGTGTACGTCCCTCCCCCGCGTCCGGCGCACGCCATCGCGATGGAAGAGCTCGCCCTGCTGAAAGAGAAGCAGCTCTGGCAGCGGGGCCTGGTCAAACAGTACTATTCCGAGCTCACCGAAATCCTCCGCCGGTATTTCGAGAACCGTTACCGCCTTCCCGCGCTGGAGGAAACGACGGACGAGATTGTGGCCGGGCTCTGGAAACAGCCGGTCGAAGGGCTCGTTGTGGCATCCGCGGAATCGATTTTGCGCCGGGCGGATCTGGTGAAGTTTGCGAAGTATCAACCGGTGATGGCCGATCACGAGGAGTCGATCGCGGGGGTGTACCGCATTGTCGATCAGACCAGGGCCGTCGAGATGACCCCGGTGACCGCGCAGGAAGCGAAAGGACAGGCCGATGTGGAATCCTAACACCACATTCGCCAATCCGGAATTCCTGTGGGGACTCCTCCTCCTTCCCCTTCTGGCGTTCTGGTATGTCCGTCGTCAACGGCAGGCGACGAGCGATATCCGGTATTCAACACTGCGTCCCTTCGCATCCGTCCGTCCGACATGGCGGGAACGGCTGCGTCATCTGCCGGCGGCCCTCCGGATGCTCGTGATCACCGCGGTCATTGTCGCACTGGCCCGGCCGCAACTGACATCGCAGGGCGAAAACATGTATACCGAGGGGATCGATATCGCCCTGCTTCTGGATATCTCCGGCAGCATGCTCGCGGAGGATTTCCAGCCGAACAGGATACAAGCCGCAAAAGAGGTCGCCCAGAACTTCGTCGACGGGCGCGCCAACGACCGGATCGGCCTGGTCATCTTCGCCGGCCAGAGTTTCACCCAGTGTCCGATGACGCTGGACTACCGGGTGTTGAAAAACCTCCTGCGCCAGGTGAAGCCGGGTGTCGTGGAAGACGGGACGGCGATCGGGATGGCCATTGCGCAAGGGGTGAATCGCCTGAAGGATAGTCAGGCCAAGAGCAAGGTGATGATTCTCCTGACGGACGGGGTGAACAACCGCGGGGAGATTGATCCGAAAACCGCCGCCCAGATTGCCGAGTCGTTCGGCATCCGGATTTACACGGTCGGTGTGGGGACAATCGGCGAAGCGCCGTATCCCGTGCAGACGCCGTTCGGGATTCGCTATCAGAATGTCCCGGTGGACGTGGATGAAAAAACACTGAAGGCCATAGCCGAAATGACCGGGGCCGAGTTTTTCCGGGCCACGAACAACCGTGCCCTCAAGGAAATCTATGCGCAGATCGACAAGCTGGAAAAAACCAGGATTGAAGTGAAATCCTACCGGTCCTATACAGAAGTCTTCTATCCCTGGGCATGGCTTGCGCTGGGCTTGCTCCTGTTCGAAATGGCCTTCGCAGGCGGCGTGCTGAGGAAACTGCCGTAATGCTCCGCTTCGTCAATATCGACACTCTCTGGGTGCTGGCACTTGTGCCGGTGCTTGTCGTGCTGGCATGGTTCGTTCGCCGCGTGCGCAGGCGCGCCATGGACCGGTTCGCCTCGCCGGGGATGATGGCACGGCTCGCGCCGCAGGCAAGCTCCCTGAAACGAACGCTCAAATTCCTCCTCCTGCTGCTTGCCCTGGTCCTGATGATCGGCGGTCTGACAAACCTCCAGATCGGTACACGGCTGGAAGAAGTAAAGCAGGAGGGGGTGGACATCTTTATCGCCATGGATCTTTCGACGAGCATGAAGGCCGAAGACATCAAACCCAACAGGCTCGAGAAAGCAAAGCTCGAAATCCGGAATCTGATCGGCCGGCTCGGCGGAGATCGTATCGGCCTGGTGGTGTTCGCGGGCGAAGCCTACACCCAGTTCCCGTTGACCACCGACTACAGTGCGGCGAACCTGTTCCTGGAGGTCCTCGATGTGGACGCGGTAGCGCTCCCCGGCACGGCGATCGGCTCGGCTATTGAACGCGCGCTGGAATCGTTTGACTTCAAAGAACAGACTGCGAAGGTGATTGTCCTGATCACCGACGGAGAAAACAATGAAGGAGACGCCATCGGTGCGGCGGAAGAGGCCGCAGGCAAGGGGGTGTTGATCTACACGATCGGCATGGGATCACCCGCGGGTGCGCCTATTCCTCTCTACGGGTCATCGGGACAGCAAACGGATTTTAAAAGGGATCGCGTCGGCAATGTGGTGCTCTCAAAACTGGACGAGACGACGCTGGAGAAAATTGCGGCGATCGGGAACGGCAAGTACTTTCTCGGTACCACGTCGCAGGATGAACTCGATGCGATCTACAAGGACGTCAGTGCCCTGCAGAAGAGGGAGTTCGGCGTCAAGCAGTTCACCGACTACGAAGACCGGTTTCAGTGGTTCCTTGCTCCGGCTCTGCTGCTGTTGCTGGCGGAGTTCCTCCTTTCGGAGAACAAGAACCGCCGTTACTCGCTGGCGAAGTTGATGCGCCAGGGGGAGCAGAAAGCCGCATGAGAACACACCTCGCCCTGATAGCGCTGATCGTTGCGGGGATGTCTGCCGCGCCGGGCCAGTCCGTCCGCTCGCTCGTCAACGGAGGGAACGACCTGTACAAGAATCAGAAGTATACCGACGCGGAGGTGAACTACCGGAAAGCCCTGGAGAAGGAAAAGGAACTTCTGGAAGGCCACTTTAACCTGGGGAATGCACTGTACAAGCAGGGGAAGTTCGGGGAGGCGGCGAAAGAGTACGAAAACGCCATCCAGCGGACCGAAGAGGCGCGGGTGCGTGCGGATGCCTACTACAATATCGGCAATGCGTTGCTGAAGGGGCAAGAATACCAGAGTGCCATCAAGGCGTACATCGAGGCTCTCAAGCGAAATCCCGAAGATGCCGAGGCGAAACACAATCTCTCCTATGCTCTCCGGATGCTGCAGCAGCAGCAACAACAGCAACAGCAGCAACAGAACAAGAACGACAAACAGCAACAACAGAAGAAGCAGGACCAGCAACAACAGCAACAGAATCAGCAGCAAAATCAGCAACAACAGAACCAGCAACAGCGTCAGCAACAACAACCAGAGCGCCAGGACCGGCAGATCTCCAAAGCCGACGCCGAACGCATCCTTGAAGTGCTGAAAAACAATGAGCGGGAAGTGCAGAAGAAACTGCGGGCCCGACAGGCCGTACGGCCCCGGGGCGAAAAGGATTGGTAAGATGAAGGTGCTGACCGTTACCGGAATACGGCTGACTGCGGCCCATCTCCTGATGGCCGTCACGCTGCCGGTGTATGCCCAGAACGCGACGTTTGAAGCAACCCTCGACCGTTCTCCTGTGGGGCTGGGTGAACAGTTCACGCTGTCATTGACCCTTTCCGGTTCAGCGCTGGGTGGAGGCAAGAATCTTCAGCTGCCCGATCTGAACAAATTCCGCGTCATGTCGGGCCCCAACCAGTCCACAAGCATGCAGATCATCAATGGCGCGGTCTCGTCATCCGCCACATACAGTTTTGTGCTTCAACCGAAGGAGATCGGCACGTTCACCATCGGTTCTGCATCCATAGAAGAGGGGGGGGTGGTTCACAAGACCCAGCCGATCAGCATCCAGGTTGTGAAGGGAGAGCCGAGAGCGAATGCACCCCCCGCGCCGGCGGATCAGACTGTCCAGCTCGGAGACAACCTGTTCCTCCGGGCGATCGTCGACCGGACGCATGTGACGCAGGGGGAGCAGATCAATCTGGCGTTCAAGCTGTACACCCGTGTGTCCGTTGTCAACTACGCCGTTTCCAAGAATCCGGCGATGACGGGCTTCTGGAGTGAAGATACGGAAACAGCCAAGAACATCACCTTGACCACTGAGACGATCAACGGGAAGTCGTACCGCGTTGGGCTCATCAAGCGTGTGGCCCTTTTCCCGACGCAGGCGGGGATGCTGGATATCGGCCCGATGGAAGTGCAGACCACGGTCCAGATGCCCTATGGACGGTCTAACGACCCATTCGAATCGTTTTTTCGGGATCCTTTCGGCAGGAACACAACCTACAACGTCTCCAGCGAGGCCCTCAAGATCAAGGTGGATCCCCTGCCTCCCGGCGCGCCGCCGGACTTCAAGGGAGCGGTAGGGCAGTTTGCGATGAGTGTGGCGGCGGACAAGAAAACCACACGGACGAATGAACCGGTAACGCTCAAGGTCACCCTCTCCGGCACCGGCAACGTCAAATTGCTGGAAGGGCCGTCGATCGAACTCCCGGCGGATTTCGAACAGTACAGTCCCAAGTTCTCGGAGTCCATCAACCGGCAGAACAACCGGATCAGCGGCAGCAAAACCTTCGAATACCTGCTGATCCCGCGCTATCCGGGGCTCAAGGTGATCAAACCCGTGACCATGTCCTACTTCGACCTGGTCAAGAAAGCGTACGTGCGCCTGCGTTCGCCCCAGATCGAACTCAACGTGGAGCAGGGCACGGCCGCCGCGTCCCCCACAATCTCAGGTGTCGCACGCGAGGACGTCCGCATGCTGAGCCAGGATATCCGGTTTATCAAACTGACAAACACATCCTTTCTGCGCATCGGTGAACGGCCGTTTGCAGGTCCATTCTTCATCGTGATGGTCCTTCTCCCCCTGGCCGGACTGGCCGGAGCGTTCGTGTACGTCCGTCAGCGCCAGGTCGTAATGATGGACCAGGCGGGCTACCGGTATCGGAAAGCCATGAAAGTGGCGCAGAAGGGACTGAAAGAGGCGGAGTATCTGCTGAAAGAGAAATCGGGGAAAGACGGGGGTCCGTCTTCGAAGCAGCGTCTCCGGTTCTACTCCGAGATCTCCCATGCCTTTGCGAAGTATCTGAGCGACAAACTGAATCTGCCGCAGGCCGAGTTCTCTCTGGAGTCGGCATCGGCGGCATTGCACGGTCGGGGGGCGGATGATCGTCTGGTGCAGGCGATGCGTGGCGTATTGGAGGTGTGCGATATGGCCCGGTTTGCGCCCACGAGCATGGAACTCGCCACCATGCAACGCACCTACGACGAGGCGCGCCGGGTGATTGTCGAACTGGAACGGACCCTGAAAACACGATGAGACGACTGAAGAAGACTGTCATGGTACTCTTCTGTGCATGGAGTGCGGTGCTCGCGCAGGGACCGGAACAGGCATTCCAGCGGGGGAATGCACTCTATCAACAGGGGAAATTTGCCGAGGCCGCCGGTGTGTATGAGGAGATCATCAAGAGCGGATTGGTGAGCGGAGAACTGCTGTTCAACCTGGGGAACGCCTATCACAAGACCGGGAATATGGGGAAGGCGATTCTCCAGTACGAACGCGCCCTCCGCCTGATGCCCGGCGATGACGATCTCCGGCACAACCTGCAGCTGGAGAACCTGCTGATCGTGGACAAGATTGAATCCACCCCGCGGCTCTTTCTCTGGGACTGGTGGGATGGGATCAAGGAGGGGCTTTCCCTCCGTGCCTCTACCTGGGTGGCCTACGGGGCATATGTGCTGCTCATTGTTTCCATCGCGCTTGTTGTCCTCGCCCGCAGCTTTGCCCTCCGCAAGGCGGGGGTCATTGCCGTCTTCTGTACCGGTGTGCTGTTCGTCCTCCTGCTCAGCGTGCTTGTGGCAAAGGGAATAGACGCCGGGCGGACCGACGAGGCGGTGGTTATTGCGGGCATCACCACGATTAAGAACTCTCCGGATGCCGCCAGCAGTGATGCGTTTGTCCTCCATGCGGGAGTGAAAGTGCGGATCACCGACAGTGTGAACTCCTGGATCAAGATCCGCCTGGCGGACGGCAAGGTGGGGTGGATGGAGAAGAGCGCCGCGGAAGTGATCTGACGCCGGGAAAGAAGGCGAGCACGCTATCGCCGGTAGATCCACGCCGGATCTTGATACCGTTCGCGTGCGAGCCGGCGAATACGATCAAGAGGAGGTGCCGCGCCCGCAGCGGTTGCGTTCCAGCAGCGGCGCAGGGCCCCGCTCACATCGGCTGCCGCAGCATGCAGGTTCGTGAGAAAATCAGCATGGCTGCGGCCGTGACGGTAGCCGGGCTGGGTGGACGGGAGGGAGAGCAACCGCTCGATGATCCGGATGTCGAAATCGAGCAGCAGCGTGCCGTGAAAGAGAATGGAATGCCCCCGCCGGCGTTGAGCATTGCCGGCGAATTTTTTTTCACCCAGAGCCAGATCCGTGTGCCCCCGCATGGCCACCTCCCGCCCCAGAAGAGACGTAAGTGTGGCGGCGAGACGGCCGAGGACGAAACGATTCGTTCCTGTGATGGTTGCCAGCGCGGGATCCATTCCTTGCCGCATGATCAGGGCATAATTGAAGCACCCGGGACCCTGAACCACCGTGCCCCCCCCGGTTGTTCGACGGAAGAGGGGTATCCCGGCCTCGGCACAGGCCGCGAGATCAACCTCCCGTTCTGCCTCGTTGGTGTACCCGACGACCACAAACAGCTCTTCCGGAATCCAGATCCGGAGGACCTCATCCCCCTTTCCCTCCTCACAGAGGTCCAGGAGAACGTCGTCGCAGGCGAGCTGTTCCGCAGGCGTTGTGTATGCCGTGTCAAGAAAGTGCATGGTCGAAAGTCCTTGCCGGAAGTCCAGGAATCACGTACATTGTGCTTCGAGTTTAACAGGTGAGCAACGTGAACACTGAACATACAAAACCCCCGGTTCCGCCGCAAGTCGGTGCCGCTGAACAGGATCGCTGGCTGGACTCGCTCGAGCTTGTTCTGGAATCCGTCCTGAAGGATCAGAAGGCGGTGAAGCTGCCAATCCTGATCGAGCGCTTGAAAGAGCGGTTGCGTGAAGCCGGGATGCCGGTGCCGGAATCGGTGAGCACGCCGTACCTGAATACCATTCCGCCCGAACACGAGCCGCCCTACCCGGGTGACCGGGAGATCGAACGGCGCATTAAGAGCTACATCCGGTGGAATGCGATGGCCATGGTGGTGAATGCCAACCGCGCGCACGGCGGATTGGGAGGTCACATATCCACATTTGCCTCGTCGGCGACCCTGTACGAGGTTGCGTTCAACCATTTCTTCCGCGGCCCCGGAGGGGACCGTCCCGGTGACATGGTGTACATTCAGGGTCACGCTTCTCCGGGCATCTATGCGCGCGCGTTTCTCGAAGGGCGCCTTACGGCACAACATCTTCACAATTTCCGTCAGGAACTGTCGAAAACCGGCGGCCTTTCATCCTACCCGCATCCCTACCTGATGCCGGACTTCTGGCAGTTTCCCACGGTGTCGATGGGCCTCGGCCCGATCATGTCCATTTATCAGGCGCGCTTTAACCGCTATCTCAAAGCACGGGGATTCCTGAAGGGAGAAGAGCCGCGTGTCTGGTGTTTCGTGGGCGACGGAGAGTCCGACGAACCGGAAACATTGGGAGCACTGACGCTCGCCTCGCGCGAGCAGCTGGATAATCTGATCTGGGTGGTGAACTGCAACCTGCAACGGCTCGACGGTCCGGTGCGCGGCAACGGGAAAATCATCCAGGAGCTTGAATCCGCGTTCCGCGGCGCCGGATGGAATGTGGTGAAAGTGATCTGGGGCGGCGATTGGGATCCACTGCTTGCCCGGGACGACGACGGCTGGCTGCTCAAACGCATGAGCGAGGCGGTCGACGGGGATTTTCAGAAGTATTCGGTGGAACCGGGGAGCTATACGCGCAAACACTTCTTCGGAAAATACCCGAAGCTCTTTGAGATGGTGAATCACCTTACCGACGACCAGATCCGGAAACTCCGTCGTGGCGGTCATGATCCGCAGAAGGTGTACGCCGCGTTCAAGGCGGCAGTTGACCATCGGGGGCGCCCGACGGTTGTGCTGGCGAAGACCGTGAAGGGGTACGGACTCGGGGAGGGGGGCGAAGGCAGGAACGTCACCCACCAGCAGAAGAAGATGAACGAAAAGGAACTTCGCGAATTCCGCGCCCGGTTCGGCATTCCCATCAGCGATGAAGATGTGGTGAACACCCCGTTTTATCGACCGCCGGACGACAGTCCGGAGATGCGCTATCTGAAAGAGCGCCGCAGCGCGCTCGGCGGCTCGCTTCCCCGCCGCATGCCAAAGGCGGAAAAACTCGAGGTTCCGGCGCTTGACGGGTTTGCGGAATTCCTGAAAGGCTCCGAACGTTTCGAAGTCTCCACGACCATGGCCTGGGTTCGGATGCTGGGAACCCTTCTCCGCAACAAGAAGATCGGACGGCATATCGTGCCGATCGTCCCGGATGAAGCCCGCACGTTCGGTATGGACCCGCTCTTCCGCGAGATCGGGATCTACTCGCCCAAGGGGCAGCTGTACGAGCCCGTGGACAGTGAATCGTTGCTGTTTTACCGGGAGTCCACCGACGGACAGATCCTGGAGGAGGGAATTACCGAGGCCGGAGCCATGTCGTCCTTTGTCGCCGCCGCGACGTCGTACGCGAACAGCGGCGTCACCATGATTCCCTTCTATGTCTACTATTCCATGTTCGGCTTCCAGCGTATCGGTGATCTCGTGTGGGCGGCAGCGGATATGAAGGCGAAGGGCTTCATGCTTGGCGCCACCGCCGGGCGGACGACGTTGAATGGCGAAGGCCTGCAGCACGAAGACGGCCACAGCCATCTCCTTGCCGCCACGGTTCCTTCGCTCCTGACCTATGATCCCGCGTTCGCCTATGAAATCGCCCTCATCGTTCAGGACGGTCTCCGCAGAATGTATGCGGAGGGCGAGGATGTGTTCTATTATCTGACGTTATATAATGAGAACTATCAAATGCCCCCCATGCCCGAGGGTGTGCAGGAGGGTGTGCTGAAAGGGCTCTACAAGTTCCGGAAGGGGCAGAAGGGTTGTAAACACTCCGCCCAACTGTTCGGCAGCGGTCCCATCCTGCGTTTTGTGTTATCCGCCCAGCAGATCCTTGCGGAACGATTCGGCGTTTCGGTGGATGTCTGGAGCGCAACCAGCTATAAGGCCCTCCGGGCAGAAGCGTTGAATGCACAGCGCTGGAACATGCTCCATCCGGCCGAACCCAAACGTACATCCTACCTGGAACAGGTCCTGGCCAAAGAGCAGGGTCCGTTTGTCGCCGTCTCGGACTTCATGAAGCTGGTGCCGGACCAGATTGCGCCGTGGGTACCGGGAGGCCTCTTCACACTGGGGACCGACGGGTTCGGCCGCAGCGACACGCGTGCGGCATTACGCCGATTTTTTGAAATCGACACCGAATCCATTGTCATTGCAACCCTGTACGCGCTTGCGGAAAAGGGAAAACTCAAGAAACAGGTGGTCGCGGATGCCATCAAAGCGCTGGATGTGGATCCGGAGAAACCCTTTCCGGTGATTGCCTGAAGCGACGATCATCCGGTGTACTGGCTTCACGTCTTCGCGTCAGGACACCGGCATGGTCGGCCGGTGTTCCCGGCAGAGTACTCTGTAGGACAAGGAGAATCCATGGACATACGACTTCCGCGGCTGGGTGAAGGAGCAGATTCCGGCACGGTCGCGAGTATTTTTGTGAAGGAGGGCGATCAGGTAAAGAAAGATCAGCCGATCCTTGAACTGGAAAGCGAGAAAGCGGTGGCGTCGATTCCCGCGCCGGAAAGCGGGACGGTATCGAAGCTTCACGTGCGCGAAGGGGACACGATCAAAGTCGGTCAGCTGATCCTGACCCTTACCGGTGAAAGCGCGTCCGCCGCGCCGACGCGTGCCGAATATGTGCCGGATCGTGATGCGGACGTTGGACCGCCGGAACCGCCCCCCCTGCCGCCGGCCGCGACGCCCGGGCCGGTCTCCGCTGACGCCGGTCCGTATTCCACCCCTGCTCCGGAGGGACCTCCACCGGCTGCATCTCCGACCATCCGCAAGATGGCACGCGAGCTGGGGATCGATCTCCGCCGTGTGAAGGGGAGCGAGCGGGGCGGGCGAATCGTGATGGATGACCTTCGCCGCTATGTGGCGTGGCTGCAGGAGACGGCGTTCAAGCCGAGGGCGGCGATGCCGGCGGAGACACCTTCCGGTCCTGCACCGTCTCCGGCGGTCGACTTCTCACGCTGGGGGACTGTCCGGGTGCAAAAGCTGACCACATTGCGGCGCACGATCAGTAACCGGATGGTGGAATCCTGGACCCGCGTGCCGCACGTGACACAGTTTGACGAGGTGGATGTCACACGCATCCTTGCCCTGCGCAAGGCCTATGCGTCCGTGTACGAACAACAGGGTGCAAAACTGACCGTCACGTCGTTTGCCCTCCGGGCGGTGACGCAGGCGCTCAAACTGCATCCGCTGATGAATGCCAGTCTCAATGAGGCAGCGGGAGAACTGGTCTTCAAGCAGTACTACCACATCGGTCTGGCGGTGGATACCGAACACGGCCTGATTGTGCCGGTCATCCGCGACGCGGATACCAAGAGCATGAAACAGCTCTCCGTGGAAGTGCAGCAGCTCGCCGACAAGGCGCGGCAACGCAAGCTTGCACTCGAAGAGATGCAGGGAGGAACGTTCAGTATTTCCAATCAGGGGGGTATCGGCGGCGGAGCCTTTACGCCGATCATTAACGCACCGGAAGTGGCCATTCTGGGGATCGGGCGGAGCGTCGCGCGGCCCGTTGTCCGGGAGGGGAAGATCGTGGAACGGACCATCCTGCCGCTCGGGCTTTCCTACGATCACCGCGTGATCGATGGCGCGAATGCCGCACGCTTTATGGTGGATCTTATCCGTGCGTTCGAACAGTTCGACGAAGAAACCGTGAAGATCTGACGAGGACGAAGGTGAATACACTGAGAACAGAGATCGTGGTGATCGGAGCCGGCCCCGGCGGTTACGCAGCGGCATTCTATGCGGCCGACAAGGGGAAGAAGGTAGTTCTTGTGGAGCGTGACGAACGGCTCGGCGGGGTCTGCCTGAACCGGGGGTGTATACCCTCCAAAGCGTTGTTGCACGCCGCCAAGCTCATCAGCGAGGCGGAGGAGTCCGGATTCCGCGGGATTCACTTCGGGAAGCCGAGGATTGATACCAACGCAATGCGGGCATGGAAAGAATCGATCGTGGTCAAACTCGCCAACGGCATTGCGGGGCTCGCACAGAAACGGAACGTGCAGGTGATGCACGGCAAAGCCTACTTCGAAGACTCCGCCACACTGCGCGTGGAAACGGCCGCAGGACAGGAGTTTCTCAAATATGACCGCGCAATTATCGCCGTGGGTTCTGTGCCGGCCATGCCCGCAGCTTTTGACCTGGGCAATCCACGCATCATGACTTCAACCGAAGCGTTGAATATTGAATACATACCGCCTTCCCTCCTGATTGTGGGAGGAGGCTATATCGGAATGGAACTCGGAACGGTGTACGCGACCCTCGGCAGCAAGGTCGTGGTAGGGGAAGCAATGAGTGAGGTGCTTGCCGGGGCCGACCAGGATCTCGTGCGTCCGGTGCTGCGCCGCGCACAGCAGAGCTTCAAGGAAATCCGCACCGGCGTTAAAGTACTGAAAATGTCGACCGCCGGGAAACAGATCAGCGTTGAACTCGAGATCGGCGGGGAAAAGAGAACGGAGCTGTATGACGGCGTCCTGGTCTCCGTCGGCCGTTCGCCGAACTGCGGCGATCTCGGGTTGGAGAACACCGGGGTGGTGCGCGATGAGAAGGGCTTCATTAAAGTGAACGATCGCCAGGAAACCGGAGATTCGAAGATCATGGCCATCGGTGATGTCGTCGGGGGCGTCCTGCTCGCACACAAGGCGACGAAGGAAGCGCGGATCGCGGTTGAGGTGATTGTGGGCGAACCAAGTGCGTTCGAAGACATTATCATCCCCGCTGTGGTGTTTACCGATCCGGAAATCGCCTGGTGTGGTCTGACAGAAGACGAAGCGCGGGAACAGGGGAAGAAGGTGGAGGTGGCCAGGTTCCCGTGGTCCGCGTCAGGGCGTGCGTTGAGTTTCGACCGGACGGACGGTCTGACAAAATTGATCATCGATCCGGAGACGGAGCGGATTCTGGGAGTGGGGATCGTGGGTGCGGGAGCCGGCGAGCTGATCGGCGAGGGTGTTGTCGCGATTGAAATGGGAGCAACAGCGCGGGACATGGCGGAAACAGTGCATCCGCATCCGACGCTTTCCGAAACACTCTCCGAATGCGCCGAAGCATATTATGGATATGCGACGCATACCCATTCGCGGAAGAAGTGACGAAATACAACGACCCCTCCCGGAGGGAGGGGTCGGCTGACCGGATGCAGAAAACACTTTCTGCTACTGGAGCGCAGCCTCCACCGCAGTGGTCATTTCCTCCGACATCGGGCCGACACCCGAAGCGAATTTTCCTACCACATTTCCCTGCCGGTCCACCAGATACTTGGTGAAGTTCCATTGCACATCGCCGGCAAACTTCCGGTTGGTGCTGTCCGAGGTCAGAAACGTGTACAACGGATGCTGATCGTCACCCTTGACGGAAATCTTCGAGAACATGTCGAAGGTGACGCCATAGGTGGTGGTGCAGAATTGTTTGATTTCGGCATCGGTGCCCGGTTCCTGTTTCTTGAAATTGTTCGCCGGGAATCCAAGAATGGCAAACCCCTTCTCCTTGTATTTCCTGTACAGCGCTTCCAGATCCTTGTACTGAGGTGTATGGCCGCACCGTGATGCGACATTGACGATCAGGAAGGCTTTTCCCTTGTAGCGGGAGAGCGGCACATCCACGCCGTCTATATCTTTCATGGTGTACCCCAAGACACCATTTGCGTCGGCGTTTTTCCCTTGCGCGCCCGCAACTGTCATTCCCGCTGTCATGAAAACCATGAGACTCATTGCTGAAATCCTCAACATTTTGAACCCTTTTGTTAAGATATAGACAATATTCATTTTACTACACTTCTCATCAACCTTAAAATGAGCCGCAAAGTTCCTCGATTCTGAAAATCCGCTGATTTATGCGGAAATTGCTTGACTTTTTGTTCTGTTTTCTTAACTTGACTCCCAGGCAGGGCTTAGTGCGGTGCGCGTTTGCGTTCTTTGATCGACGATGGTGTGGAGGTACAGCCATGAAGAAGAGCAAGCGTGTTATGCGGCGCGCGGTTCTCGCCAGTCTGTACGACCATGTACAGGATGCGTACGGCGTGGATTGGGCGAGAGAAGCATTTGTTGACGGCCAGCTGTCGTTGAACGAACTGGACGCCCTTCTGGCGTTCAAGAGCGATCAGCGCATTGACGAATTACGCGGTGCGCTGGACCGGCTGCAAAGCGGAACGTTCGGGATCTGTCTTGCCTGCAAGGGTCGCATTGATCAGGAGTTGCTGGATGTTGATCCTGCCCAGCGGTTATGTATGCAATGCGAACAGTTGTACAGTCACATGTTCGTTCGCACCTATGCTCTCCCGCAGGCTCCGCACATGTAGATGAAGGCGGAGCGGCTGCCGCCTTCATCCGGCCGTTGTCCCTTCCGTAGCATTTCCCGTCAATCTTGCACAACCGGTAGAGCGCCCATGAAGCGTGATCTCGTTTCGTTTGCCCTCTGGAACAGGGAGGATCTTGAAGATGTGTTCCGTCTGACGCGTATGCTGCAAGCTCCCGATGCCGCAGGGTGGCGTCCGCTTGAAGGCACGACGGCTGCTCTGGTCTTCGAGAAGGCTTCACTGCGTACGCGTGTGTCCTTTGAAGTCGGCGTCGTCCAGCTCGGCGGCCACCCCCTCTTCCTGCAGCAGGAAACCATCGGTATCAGCACACGCGAATCGGTGCACGATATCGGACGAATTCTCTCCGAGTATTGCGCCCTGATTGTCGCGCGCACGCTGCGCCATCAGACGTGCGCACAGCTTGCCGACAGCGCAACGGTTCCGGTGATCAATGCGATGACGGATCTGGTCCACCCCTGCCAGATCCTTGCCGACGTCTACACGCTGATGGAGCGCGGCCGGTTCACTCCCGCAACCCGTGTGGTTTTTCTCGGCGACGGGAACAATATTGTCAATTCCTGGCTCGAGTTTGCCGCGAAAATCCCGGTGCATCTGGTGTGCGCGTGCCCGTCGGGGTACGAACCCCACCCGAGGGTGCTCGAAGAGGCACAGTCGACGGGTGTCAGCCGTATTGAGATGACCGGTGATCCGGTGGAGGCGGTCCGTGATGCCGATGTGGTCTACACCGATGTGTGGCCGCAGAGCGGACCCGGGGTCGATGAAGGCCGCCGGGTGAAGGTCTTCAAACCGTATCAGGTGAACAAGGCGCTCCTCAAACACACGCACAAAGATTGTCTGGTGATGCACCGGCTGCCGGCGAACCGGGGCGAAGAGATCACCAGTGATGTCCTGGACAGCGCGCGGTCGGTTGTGCATCAGCAGGCCCGCAATCGTCTTCATGTGCAAAAAGGAGTCATCCTCAAACTCTTGAACGTGTCACGGTAACCTCTGTGCGCAAAAGTGTGCAATGACCAGGATAGTGGACGGCATGCACAGTTTTCTTGCCGAAAACCGCACAAAAGCGCCTCTTCCGTGATGGCACGCCGATTGGTGCATTTCCTGTTGGCGGATGGAACCACGACGGTGATGAGGATACCTTGAAACGACTGCCGGTATTTCTGACTCTTGCGCTTCTTGTAATTGCTTTGCCCTTCGGTCAGCCAGCGGCAACTGCCGGCTTCGGCGCCACATTCGGCGTTTTTTATTCCTCGCTTGCACCGCACGGAGAGTGGATCCCTGTTGATGGCGGCGTTTTCGCGTGGCGCCCCGTGGGCGTTGACGGCGCGTGGAGGCCGTACTGGAACGGACAATGGATATGGACGGATGACGGCTGGTACTGGGATTCCGACGAACCCTGGGCCTGGGCCACCTACCACTACGGGCGCTGGTACTACGACGACTACTACGGCTGGTTATGGCTTCCGGGATATGACTGGTCGCCTGCATGGGTGGAGTGGCGGTACGGAGGTGACTATGTCGGCTGGGCGCCGCTCGGACCGTATGCGGTCTTCGATATCCATTTCGGCGTGTACTACCGGCGGCACTGGTTGACTCCCTATCACTACTGGTCCTTCGTTGATTGCGGCTCCATGGCCAGTCCGGGCATCCACCGCTATGTGTACCGCAGCGAGAACAACACGCGCCTTATCGGCCGGACGCGCACGGCGGGGAATGTGCGATATGATGGAGGGCGCATCATCACGCGCGGACCGGATGTTTCGGACGTCGAACGCCGGGGAAATATCCGGATTCACCGGTCGGAGTTCGTGGACGCGAACAGCACCGATGACGCGCGTGCGCTGCGGAACGGCGAACGCGACAGGATCGGCGTCTATCGTCCGCGTATCGAAGAGCGTGCTGGTGATCAGCGTCCGGAGCGTCCTGCGGACGTGCGGGACAGGGAGCGCGTACCGTCGCTTGATACACGCGACATTGATGCCCGCCGCCGGGAAGAGGTGCGGGGGTGGGGGCGGGAAATCGAGCGGATGCAACAGAACCGCCCGCAACGGCAGCTGGGAACAAACCCGGAGACGCGCGACAGCCGGTGGAATGAACGGGGACGTCTGGATCAATACCTGCCTGACCCTTCAGCCCGGATCCGTCTCCGCGATGAGGAACGCCGCCCGCCGGAAGAACGCGCACGGCGGTATGAACCCCGTCGGGACCGTGCGCCGACAGGGAACAACGACGAGAGTGTGACGCGGCAACGGGAGCCGCGGGACGGGCAGCCGGGCTCCGACCGTCCCGTCATGAGATCGCCCGGCGAGAGCCGTCCGATGACCAGGCCGGAAGGACGGGAACAAAGCCGGCCCCCACCTCGCTAGAAATCGTTCTTCCGCTTCAACACCTGCCCCGCCTTCCATTCCTGCACGCTGAACACCTGGGGACTCCGCGATGTTCTCACCAGATAGGTGGTACCCGGGGAGTATTTGTGGAAACGTATCTGCACTCCCTGGACTTCCACGACCGCAGCAAGCGGCGGATCCACTGTCAGGGTTGAGTCCACAAAGTCATCGGCAAGGAAATTCGTGAGAGACCCGAGGAACCCGCGGACCTGGTCATCGGCGGCCGGACTGCCGTCGACGCGCCAGAGGCTGTCCGGCCTATCGAGCGTGAAGGTCGTATCACCGTAGCGGAATTGCACGGAGGTGACCGTTTCCAGGGAGGTCTTGAAGATCGTTTTGTCCCGCCAGTCACGTGCCTGCCTGGCGAATAGATAACCCAGCATTCCCTCTGCAAGGAATACTTCGTTGTCGTTCTCCCGCCGGACGTATGTTTCGGTGTATGCGGGGCCGGGTTTCCCCACCCGGAAGGCGGCGAGCGGAACTCCCTTTCCCAGGAACTTCACCGATGTTCCGGTTGAGTCGACCTGAAAGAGGGTCTGCTTTGCCGGATTGGAGGAGACGACACCCTTCAGGATGATGGCGTTCCCCTTGCCGATGGTGGATGTGACAACCTCCACGTCGGCGATTGCCCGCAAAGGCTCGGTCAGCATCCAGTTCGTGCCTTGCTTTTCGAGAGTCACGCGGCCACCGGCGGATCTGATATCGATTCCGTCGACTGCCGCGGAATCATACCTGACAAGGACCTCCCCGCTTGCCTCCGTCGTGCTGAGTTCTCCCGGTTTCTGCAGGACGAGGAACACGCCCGCGACGAGGAGAATGAGGATACCGAGAAGAATCAACGTGTTCCGTTTCATTGCAGCTCCAGTGCTTTCTTCCGGGCTTTGCGCATCCGCCAGCGAATCGCGCCGTAGGCGAGCACGAGCAGCGGCGGCAGCGCAAGGTTTGCGTATTTGACGAGTTTCTTTGTCCCGTCTGACACCTGCTCCAGCGGCGGCAACGTCGCGTCTTTTGACCGGATCGTGATCAACCCTGCATCGTCGACCAGGTAGTCCACCATGTTGGCGATAAAGGCCATATTGTCGCGACTGCCCCCCATGAACTGGTCCCTGGCAAAATCCCCGTCGCCCACGAGCACAATGCGTGTCTCCGGGCTGCCGGTCAGCACTGCTGCCGGCGGCGGAACTGCTCCGGCGGAGGTATCAGCGGGTGCGGGGCGGCCTGCATACAGGCTGGCGAATCTTCCTTCCACCAGAACGGCCAGCGGGAGCCCTCGTTCCTGGAATTCTTCGCGGGTATACTGCTGCAGCGGGTCAAAGGTGAATGACCCGGTTTGCCGGCCGCTCTGCTTGGACGACATGGCAAGAACTTCCGCGCGCAGCCCCTTTGCCGCCGCCGCCGCCGTGTCGACCGAGCTGACGAAGAACATCACAAGGTTCTGAAGGTCTTTCACCATCATGTTCCCCTTGCTGAATGCATTGACCAGAGGCAGATAGGGAAAGGGGACCTGAGACTGCATGTTGAAGCCGTACTGTTGCTGGACGATGGTGACGCTTGCGCATTGCAGATCGCGCACAAGGTCGGCATTGATGCGGAGGCCGTACGCCGCCAGCAAGTCATCCATGTTGAGTTCGACAGGACGCCCGAACCGGTTCTGCAGGTTGGCGTCAACGCGGTTCAACAGGAAGGCGACTTTGCCGCCCCGCATCAGGAATTGGTCAATCTGGAACTTGTGTGCCTCCGGGAGCGGGCCACCCGGAGCAAGAACAATCAGTGCTGCAACGTCAGCGGGAACAGCGGCGCCCTTGCTGACATCCACAGGCGTTATCTCGTACTGGCGGCGAAGCAGTTCCTGCACGCGGGAGAGTTCCTGCAGTCCAGGTTCACCATGGCCGGTGAGGAACCCGATCTTCCGCTGCGTGCGCGTGGTCAGCCGTTTGATCGTACTGCTGATTTCATACTCCAGGGTGGCGGTATTCTGGATGACCGGCAGCACTTCTTTCCGGTCTTCGTACAGGAAGACCATTCCCATATACGCGCGTTTGACTTCGAACTTATCTTCCTTCACGACCTGTACTTGAACCGGGGCGATCCCCTGCTGCTGGGCCTCCTGTTCCGTCTTTTCGGCGCTCGGGTCAAAGAATTCGAACTGCAGGTTGCCCCGCGCGTAGGCGCGGTATTCGTTCAATTGATCCAGCAGCTGGCGGCGGTGGTTGCTGTAGGGCGCCGGCAACTCCTCCGTGAAATAGACCTTCACCGTGACCCGGTCATCCAGCGATTGCATAAGCGTTTTGCTGGCATCCGACAGGGTAAAAAGGCCCGTGCGGGTCATGTCCATCCGGCCAAACCACCGCACGGAAATAAAATTCAGGAGGATGAGAATCGCCAGGACAATGCCCAGGCGGATCAGCGTCTGTGTTTTTGTGGATGTTGTCGTCATGGCGCGTTCACCACTTCCGTCGTTCAAGGGAAACCGTAGCCAGATACAGCGAGAACCCGAGCAGCGAGGTGAAGTACAGAATGTTGCGCGAGTCGATCACCCCGCGGGCGATGTTGGAAAAATGTGAGTCGATGGCCAGGAACTCCATCGTGGAAGCGAACGCTTCCGGCACGTAGATGAGGACTTTGTCCATCAGGAACAGGGCGAGGATGATCAGGAAACTCAGGATAAAGGCCACGATCTGGTTTTCCGTCAGACTGGATGCCAGGATACCGATCGCGATATACACGCCCCCCATCAGAAGCAGGCCCAGATAGCCGGTGAGTACCGGGCCCATGTCGAGTGATCCGAGTGCAGCAACGGTGATCACAAACAACAGTGTCGGTGCCATTGCGGCGGCGAGCAGCGTCCAGGCGGCCAGGAATTTGCCGAGCACGATCTCGACGTCGCGCACCGGACAGGTGGTGAGCAATTCCAGTGTCCCCGACTTCTGCTCTTCGGCAAGGAGGCGCATGGTAATGGCCGGGACAAAGAACAGGAATATCAACGGGACGAGTTCAAACACCACCCGCAGCGAGGAGACGTTCATCAGGAACAGGTTGCTCGTGAAGAACCATCCGATGATGCTGAGGAAAACGATGATCACGACGTATGCGACGGGGGAGTTGAAGTACGAACGCAATTCCCGCCGGAAAATCGGACCGACATTGGAGAGACCGAGAGAGGTCATACAGCTCCCGATGATTAAGTGGTCGTCAGTTTGTGGAATACTTCTTCAAGCGTGGTCGCTTTGCGCTGCATTTCCAGCAACACCCATCCGCGGCTGACGGCGAGCCGGAACGCCGCTTCACGTACATCCGACCCTTTCTCGGTGAACAGTTCAAATCGGGAAACGCCGTTCTTCTCGCCCAGGAGGGTCACGTCGGTGACGGACGCCAGCGTGCGCAGATGCGGGGAGACTTCCTGGAGCGGATCGCCGCCGCCGGTCCTGAGTTCAAGCGTCAGGGATTCGTTGCTGTGAAATTCCCGCTGCAGGTGCTCCGGCGTGCCGTCTGCAACAATCTTGCCCTCATTAATGATGAGCACACGGTCGCAGGTTGCCTGGACTTCAGAGAGAATGTGGGTGGAAAGAATGACCGTCTTGGCGCGGCCGAGCCTCTTGATCAGATTACGGATTTCAACGATCTGATTCGGGTCCAGACCGCTTGTGGGTTCATCGAGGATCAGCACTTCAGGGTCATGGATCATGGCCTGTGCGAGACCGACCCGCTGACGGAACCCTTTGGACATCTCTCCGATGTCCTTGTGCCGCACGCTCTCGAGTCCGCATACCTGCACCATTTCCCGTATGCGGTGCTGCACCGCTCCGCCCCGGAGTCCGTGCAGCTGTGCCGAATATTCGAGGTAATCGAGCATATTCATTTCATGATAGAGCGGGTTCATCTCGGGAAGATAGCCGATCTTGCGGCGTACCGCGAGAGAATGCTCGACCACGTCCAGTCCATCCACCTCAGCCGAGCCCGCGGTCGGGGGCATGAAGCAGGTGAGAATCTTCATGGTCGTGGTCTTCCCGGCACCGTTGGGGCCGAGGAAGCCCAGGATCTCACCGGTCTTGACTTCGAAGGAGATGTCGTCGACCGCTGTCTGCTCGCCGTATGTTTTGGTGAGATTTCGCACTGCAATAGACATGTGCATCCGGGGTTGTGAAGGTAGAATCGGGAAGTTAAGTGCATCCGCAGGGTAAAATATACAAAGTGGACAGCTCTGAATCAAGTCCGCACCGGCTCAAGGCCGGCACAAGTTGAGGTTTGTCCACGCAATTGGTATGTTGTAGTGACACCTCTCACCAACAAGGTGACGAACCATGGTCCATCTGCGCAAAGAACTTGTCATCGTCGGCGACCGGGTCCTGTTGAAAATCGACGACGACCAGGACAAGACCAAATCCGGCCTCTATCTTCCACCCTCCGTCCGGGAACGGGAAAAAGTGGCAATGGGGCGCGTGGTGCGTGTGGGCCCGGGGTACGCCATCCCTAATCCCAACTACAACGAGGACGAGCCGTGGGCGGCGCACAGAGAACCGATGCGCTATATCCCGCTCCAGGCCCAGGAAGGGGACTATGCGATCTTCCTCCGCGAACAGGGGATCGAAGTCGAGTTTGAAGAAGAAAAGTATCTGATCGTTCCGCAGTCGGCTGTGCTGATGCTGGTGCGGAGGGAGCTGCACGAATCGTAGGCTGGAACATCGGGCGGTCCGGCTGGAACGGGATTGCTGCACGGAGAACGGGCCGGCGGGG
>Ga0209253_10000418_pt1 | contig 36295 bp, 32 predicted proteins | sample FrelakmetBRP12BR_FD_187145 | JGI IMG/M metagenome (GOLD analysis project Ga0209253, IMG submission 187145) | Freshwater lake sediment microbial communities from the University of Notre Dame, USA, for methane emissions studies - BRP12 BR (SPAdes)... | ecosystem: Environmental > Aquatic >... | reverse complement strand
CGGGGCGCGCCGGCGATCGGCATCGCGGCGGCCTATGGCCTCGTCCTCGGCGCCATGTCCCTCAGCGCGGAGACGGGCCGGTCGATAGACCGCGACTTTGAGCGGATCTACGGCCGGCTCGAGCGGACGCGGCCCACGGCCCGGAACCTCTTCTGGGCCCTGGAGCGGATGCGGGCGGCCTATGAGCGCAGCCGGGAGCAGGGCCTGCGGGCCATCCGCGCCGCCCTCCTCGAGGAGGCCAAGGCGATCGAGCTCGAGGACGCCGAGACCAACAAGGCCATCGGCCGGCACGGACAGGCGCTCCTGCGCGACGGCATGACCGTCCTGACCCACTGCAATACGGGGGCTTTGGCCACGGCCGCCTACGGCACGGCGCTCGGCATCGTCCGGGCCGCCGTCGCGGAAGGCAAGACGATCCGCGTCTACGCCGGCGAGACGAGGCCTTTCTTGCAGGGGGCCCGGCTGACCGTCTGGGAGCTCGACAAGGACGGCATCCCGGTCGTCCTCATCACCGACAGTATGGCCGGCTGGTTCATGCGCCGGGGCGACATCGACGCCGTCGTCGTCGGGGCCGACCGGATCGCCCGCAACGGCGACACGGCCAACAAGATCGGGACCTACTCTCTGGCCGTCCTGGCCAAAGAGAACGGCGTCCCCTTCTATGTCGCGGCGCCGACGAGCACGATCGACATGACGCTCGCCGACGGCGGGGCCATCCCCATCGAGGAGCGCAATCCCGACGAGGTCCGGGAGATCGGCGGCCGCCTCGTCACTCTGCCTTACGCCGAAGTCCGCAACCCCGCCTTCGACGTAACGCCGGCGGCATACATCACGGCGATCGTGACCGAGCGCGGCGTCTGCCGCCCGCCCTACGAGAAAAGCCTGAAGAGCGAAGGAGAGTAGGCAGGGGATTCTTATCACAGCAAAGGGGGCATTATGGTCAAGCGGGCTTCTTTAGCGGGAGTTATCTTCGTTTCGGCGATCTCGCTCGTCCTCATTGTTTCGTCATGTTCTAAGAAGGCCGCTGATTCGGGCTGGAAGGCCGAGATCGAGATCATCGACGGGGTCAAGACGATCCGAAATCCCGAGACGCCCCGAAACGGGACCTTCGCCTTCGATCTTGCCGAAGGCCTGGTTATCGGCCAAGAAAAGGACGAGGCCTACTTCTTTCCGGGGCGCGTCCAGCTCAATGTCGACGGCCAAGGCCGGTTCTTTGTCAGCGACACCCGGAATCGGAGGGTTCAGGTCTATGACCGGAACGGGGCTTATGTGAGAACGCTGGGCCGCCCGGGCCAGGGGCCCGGAGAGTTTAATACGTTTCCTGTGGGAGTCTTCTTTGACAGGCTCGGTGATGCCTATATTAATGCGGGTTTCCGATCCCTCGTCGTCTTCGGTCCGGACGGGATCTTCAAAAAGAGCATCCCGATCAAGATAGCCCTATCAGGCCTCATGCTCGGCCCAGGAGGCACGATCGTCGGACGAACGCAACCCAGCCCTTGGGAGGAGGGCGGGCTCAAGAACAAGCTTCTCCAGTTTGGCCCAGACGGCGAGATGCTCCTGACGATCGCGACCTACCCCGCCAACGGCGTGAGCCCGGCCGGGGTGCTCACTCATTGGTATGTCGGCCAGCTGGCTTTTTGTCCGCGGTCGGACGATTCCTTTTTTTACGGCTTTTCCCTCGACTACAGGGTCCATGTCATTGATGGAGAAGGCCGGGAACTTTTCGCCTTTTCAAAAGCTGAGGCAGGACAGGCGATAACTGGTCGGGAAGCGGATCTGACACGAGAGGGTGGCGTTATTTGGTCTGGTCAGGGTGATGGGGGCACAGCACCCCTGGACCTGCCGGACCATCGGCCCTTCTTCTCGAGGTTCTTCGGCGACGATCTCGGCCGGCTCTATGTCGTCCGCTTCAGGCCTATAACGGAAAAGGCCCTGACCTCGAGCGAGATCGACGTCTTCTCGAAAGACGGATACTATCTCTACCGGATGACGTGGCCGTTCATCCCCCAGGTGATCAAAGCCGGTTTCCTCTACGAGGTCCGCCAGGACGAGGAAGCGGGCTTGACCAAGATCATCCGGCACCGGATCGCGAATTGGGGGGATTTCCGGTCGGACTGATATTTCTATCGTTTATTGACAAGTCAATTATCATATGTTAGTGTTTATTATTATATAGTATCTTTTAGTAGACGTCGGCGAAGTAAAATGATGAACCAACCCTGGCTGTCGGTCGACGATATCGCTGCCCATCTCGGAATCCGGCGCGAAACGGTCTACAAGTGGGTCGAGAGGCTCGGGCTGCCCGCCAGGAAGGTCGGGCGGCTGTTGAAGTTCAGGCGTTCCGAGGTGGATGATTGGGTCGAGAGGCGTTCGGCCGGATCCGCGAAGCCCCAGGAGGGCCATCGCCTTCTCCAGCGATTGAGAGCGGCCGTCCCGGAAATGAAGGAGCGGTTCGGCGTTAGGAAGATCGGCGTATTCGGATCGGCGGCCCGGGGCGAGGCCGGACCGGAGAGCGACATCGACGTTCTCGTCGAGTTCGACGACCCGGCCTTTGACCGTTATATGGACCTGAAGTTCTATCTCGAGGATCTTTTCGGCCGCCCGTGCGACCTCGTCCTCGAAGAATCGCTCAAGGAAGGCCTCCGCGATTCCGTCCGGAGCGAAGTCCTCTATGCCTAGGGATCCCCGCGTCTACATCGTGGATATCTTGGATGCGATTCAGCGGATCCTCTCTTATACGGAGAACATGGATTTCGTCGCCTTCGCCAAGAGCTCCATAACGTTCGACGCCGTCGTCCGGAACCTCGAGGTCATTGGCGAAGCGGCGGGCCGGATCCCCGAAGATCTCAAGGCCGGTTCTCCCGAGATCGAATGGCGTAAGATCATCGCCCTCCGGAACGTCCTGGCCCACGAGTATTTCGGGATACATACGAAGATCGTCTGGGACGTCGTCGTCGACAAGCTGAAGCCGCTAGAAGACGCCTGCCAAATGATCCGGCGGAGCCTCGAATAAGGATCGGACACGATGAAAAGACGAACCGCCCTACTGACCCTCATAGCTCTGATCGTTCTCTTCGCCGGTCCCTCCTGCGTCACGGTAAGGACAGCGGGATCGTCCGGGACCGCCAAAGCCGTCTTTCCCGGAGCGGAGTGGGACAGGATCTGGGCCCCGCGGCAAGCCGGCTGGTCGAACGAAGGTCTGGCCGCCGTCATCGAGCACGTGAAGACGCTGCCGACGACGGGGCTCGTCATCGTCGCCGGCGGCCGGGTCCTCCTCGATTACGGGGACGTTGTCGAACTGAGCTATCTCGCCTCGGTGCGCAAGAGCGTCCTGGCCATGCTCTACGGGCAATACGTCGCCAGCGGCAAGATCCGCCTCGACAAAACGCTGGCCGAGATCGGCATCGCCGACCATGGCGGCCTCACCTCCCAGGAGCTCGAGGCCACGGTCGCCGACCTCCTCGCGGCCCGCTCGGGCGTCTACCACCCGGCCTCGAACGCCGGCGACAACCTGGCCGACGCCCCGCCGCGCGGCTCGCAGAAGCCCGGCGAATATTTCCTCTACAGCAACTGGGACTTCAATGCCCTGGGCACGATCTTCGAGAAGGAGACTGGCCGGAACATCTACGACGCCCTGGAGACCGATCTGGCCCGTCCCGTCGGCATGCAGGACTTCAAGCGAGAGGCCCAGAGGAAGTCCGGGGACCTCGCCAAGTCCGTCCATCCCGCCTACCACATCTGGCTTTCGACGCGGGACATGGCTCGCCTGGGCTGCCTGATGCTCAGGAAGGGGAACTGGGCGGGTAAGCAGATCGTACCGCGCGAATGGATCGAGAGGATCACGGCCCCCGTCACGCGCCTTCCCGACATGAACCCGCCTTTCATGCGGGAGGGGCGCGTCGGCTACGGCTATCTCTGGTGGGTCTTCGACGGCCCGTGGGCGCAAGATCCGTACGAGGGGGCCTTCACGGGGATGGGCGCCGGAGGCCAGTACATCACCGTCCTGCCGAAGCTCGACCTCGTCGTCGCCCACAAGACGAACCTGGCCAGGACGCAGAACAAGTCCGTCTCCGGGCGGCAGTATTTCGAGCTCCTGGATAAGCTCGTGGCCGCCCGGCTGGCGCGATGAGCCTAGGCATGCGAATGGCGAGACGGGGCCTCGGCGGGAGCGCGTTGGCGCTGATGCTGACCCTCGCGACTTCGGCCAGGGGCGGGGGGCAGGCCCCCGGGCTCACCGGCTTTGTCTCGAAAGACCGGGTCGTCGAGCTGGCGGCGTCGGCCGATCCGTCGGTCGCGTCCTTCACGCCGTCGCCGACCGCACTGGCCTCGTTCGTCGCCCTCGTCGATCCCGTCCATCTGCGGATTTTCCTGTGCGCGTCGCGTCCGGCCGATCTCAAGCTGGCCGCCGCCGTCGGCCGGGCGGTCGAGGCGGCGGGGAACACCGCGCTGACGGCCGAGTTCGTCGGCGTCGCCGCGGACCTCACCGAGCCGGCCACGCTCATCGCCGAGAACGCCGTCAAGGCCGCTCCCGAGATCGTCATCTATTGGCTGGGGGCCGAGATCGCCCGGATGCAGCCCGACGCCGGGACAGTCGTCGAAGAGACGCTGGCCGATCTCATCTTCCAGGCCCGGCTCCAGATCGCCCAGGAGATGATCCTCGACCAAGAGTTCTTCCGCTATACGTTCCACAAGGACCTTCTGCCCCTCGATTGCAAGCGCTGCCACGGGCCAGGCTCCCGCCCCGCGGGTGCGTCCCGTGGCGCCGATCGGCCCTAGTCGCGCCGGTCGGCGAACGGGTCCGGGGCCTCCGCCTCCGGCGGCGCCGCTACTCCCGGCCTGCGGATCTTGAACAGCTCCCGCGCCTCGCGGGCCTTTTCCGCTCCCCAGGCCCGCAGGCCGTCCCCGTGGTAATAAAGGACGGGGAGGACGACGAAGACGAGGATCGTCGAGGTCGTCAGCCCGCCGACCGTGCACAGGGCTAGCGACGACCAGATCTGCCGCTTGTTGGCCTCGGCTCCGATGAGGAGGAGCGGAAGCATCCCGAAGATCGTCGTCGATGTGGTCATGAAGATCGGCCGGACCCGGTCCTTCGTGCCGCGGACGACGGCATCCAAGAGCCCCAGCCCCTGCCGGCGCCTCAGGTTGATGTGATCGACGAGGAGGATCGAGTTGCTGACGACGATGCCCGAAAGCAGGATGACCCCGATGTAGGCCGTCGGGTCGAAGGGGGCCTTGGCCACGACGAAGGCGACGAAGACGCCGATGAGCGCGAGCGGCACCGCCAGCATGATGAAGAAGGGCAGGACGAAGGACTCGTAGAGCGCGGCCACGATCATGAAGATGATGACCAGAGCGACGGCGATGGCGAAGTTGATCTGCTTCTGCTCCTCCTCGGTGACGAACCATTGCTCGTCGAGGGTCGCCGAGAAGCCCGGCGGCAGGTGGAGCGATTCGAAGATCCCTTTGCGATAGCGCTCCTCGGCCTTGGACGGGCCGCGGAACTCCCACATGATCGTCTGTTGGAACTGCTGGTTCTCGCGGTCGATCGAGCCGGGGATAGGCACCTCGGTAAACGCGGCGATCTCGCCCAGCCGGAGGTACTCGCCGCCCCGCGTCTGGATGAGGGCTTCGCGCAGGCCGCGCATGTCGAGGGTCGACGCGTCGGGATACTTGACCGAGACGACGACGTCCTTCCCCCCCGTCCGGATCCGGGCCGGCTGGCCGAACGTCCCCTGGATCATCGTCTGAAGGCTGAAGTACAAATAGGCCGGGTCGACGTCGTATCGCTTGAGGGCGGCCTTGTCGATCCTGAGGACGTCCTCGACGGTGTCGCCCCGCCACCAGCCGAAGCGGCTGGAGACCGTCCGGACCTCCTTGATGCGCGGGTTGCGCCGCAGGGTCTTTTCGAGGTCGGCCGTGATCTCCTTCAGCTTCTTGAGGTTATAACCGTAGAACTTGATCCGCGAGCTGTAATAGGTGCCCGCTCCCATGCTCGACGAATAGTACTGCGGATCGAAGCCCGAGACGCTGACGTCGATGCCGGCGAACTGGGCCGCCAGCTGGATCAGCTCTTCTTTCAGGGCGTAGGGTACATACGATCTCTCGACCTCCGGAGGGAAGCCGATGATGGCGTCGGCCCTCTCCGCGTAGATGCGGACGTTCATCTCTTTTTCGTAGTCCTGGGCCACGACCTTGTCCTCGAAGGCCCGGATGGTCTCGTCGGTCCGGGCGATGTCCGTCCCCGGCGGCATCCCGACGCGAACATAGAGGTACTCCTCCGAGTACCAGGAGCCCCAGCGGCCGAGCGTGACCTCGGCCCGGAACCACTTGTAGGAGCCGAAGAGCAGGGCCGCCACGACGAGGATGACCTCGATGGGATGACGCAGGAAGAACGTCAGGACCTTCTCGAAGCGCGGGCTGCGGCGCTCTTCGGTCGCCCGCCCCTTGCGCTTCTCGACGAGCTTGGGGCTGAGGGCGGGGATGAGCGTGAAGGAGACGAGTAGCGACGCGGCCATGGCCGAGGCGATGACGATGGCCAGGGGCAGGTAGAAGACCTTGAGCTTGCCCTGGAAGAAGGGGAAGCTGAAGAAGACCGCCATGACCGTCAGGGTCGAGGCCAGGACGGCGACGAAGACCTCGCGGGGGCCCTGGACGGCCGCGTCGCGCGGGGCCATCCCTTGCTCCCGCAGGCGGAGGATGTTCTCGAAGACGACGATGGAGTTGTCGACGAACATGCCGAAGCCCAAGGCCAGCGCTCCGAGGGTCAGCATATTGAGCGAGATCTTGAAAGCGTAGATGAGATTGAAGGTGATGACGATGGAGAAGGCGATCGAGGACAAGATGAGCAGGGACGGCTTGAACCGCCGCAGGACGACGTAGATCATCGCGAACACGATGAGCGTGATCAGGCCGGCGAGAAGGTAGAAGTCGTTGAGGTTCTTACGGACATCCTCGCTCTCGTCGTCGACGCTCTTGAAGACGAGGCCGGGCGGGAGCTCTCGCTTGAGGCTCTCGAGCTTGGCTTTGACGTCCCCGGCGACGCGGAGGGTGTTCCCGCCGCGCTCCTTCAACACGGTCAGGCTGACGGTCGGCTGGCCGTTGATGCGGTGGATCTGGCGGATGTCGGCGTAGGTGACCTCGACCTTGGCCACGTCCTTGACCAGGATGGGGTTCGTGCCGGAGTGGGCGACGACCGTCTGGCTAAGCTCCTCGAGGCTGTCGATGCGGTCGGCGAACTTGAACAGGAACTCCTGGTTGCCGCGGCGGACCCGCCCCGTCGGGTAGGTGCCGAGGCGGGCGCCGATAGCCGCGTTGACCGTGTAGGGGTGGAGGTTGAACGCCTTGATCTTGTCCTCGTCGAGGACGACCCTGATCTCCGGCTCCGAGCCGCCGGCGACCTCGACCCCCGAGACTCCCCGGACTGCGCCCAGCCCGATCTCGAGCTTCTCCTTGACCAGCTCCTGGAGCTCCTGGAGGCCGTAGCTCCCGGAGACGGTGTACTGGAGGAAGGGGCGCTCCCGGAAGTCCTCGGGGACGTAGGGCTGGAGGATCGCCCGGACCCGCGGGGGAAGGAGCGGCCGGGCCTTCGTCAGCTCCTCGCGGAGAGCGAGCTGGGCGAACTCCATGTTCGTCTTGGGATCGAACTCCAGGGTGATCCGGGAGAGCCCGATCTGGGAGGTCGATATCATCTTGGTGATGCCCTTGACCGTGGCGCAGGCCTCCTCGAGGGGGGCCGTGACCTGGGTCTGGACGACCTCGGGGGGAACGCCGTACCAGCTCGTGACGATGTCGACCTTCGGGAAGTCTTCCTTCGGCATCAGCTCGATCGGCGTATTCAGGAAGGAATAGACGCCGGTGGCCAGGAGGGCCAGGAACACCATGGCCGTGGCGACGGGACGGTCGATGAAAAACTTCATCCTTTCTTGCGCTCCACCCATTCATAGATGACGGGGATGAGGATGAGGGTCAGGAAGGTCGAGAAGAGAAGCCCGCCGATGACGACGATGGCCAGCGGCTGCATGAGCTCGGCGCCGCGCTCGAGGGCCAGGGCCATGGGGACGAGGCCGACGAGGGTGCTTCCCGTGGACATCAGGATGGGCCGGAGGCGGACGTGGCTGGCCTCCTCGACGGCCGCGCGGAGGGGCATGCCGCCGCGCCGGAGCTGGTTCGTGTAGTCGATCTTGACCGTGGCGTTGTCGACGACGATGCCGACGAGGACGACCATGCCGATAATGGAGATGACATTGAACGTCTGGCCCGTGACGAGGAGAGCGACGATCGCGCCGGCCGCGCCCATGGGCAGGGTGAACATGACGATGAAGGGGTGGACGAGCGACTCGAACTGGGCCGCCATGATCATGTAGGTGAGAAGCGCCGCCAGGAGCAGGGCCAGGACGAGCGAGCGGAACGACCGCGACATCTCCTCGCGCTCGCCGCTCCAGACGACCCGGTAATCGGCGGGAAGACGGAGGCCGCCGATGGCCTTGTCGATGGCCGGCGTGACCTGGCTGATCTTGCGTCCCTTGAGGTTGGCCGTCACCAGGACCTCGCGCTCCTGGTTTTCGCGGCGGATCTCGCGCGGGCCCCGGACGACCTCGTAGGAGACGAGGTCGCGGAGGGGCACGAGCTTGCCCTCGAAGGGCAGGGTCTCGCCGAGCAGGGCCTCGATGTTCTCCCGGGAGGCGTCCTCGAGCCGGACCAGGATATCGTATTTCTTCTCCATCTCCCGGAACTGCGTCGCCACCCGGCCGCGGACGGCGCTGACGAGGAAGCTGCCGATCGTCGACGGCGAGAGGCCGGGGTATCTTTTGAGGGCCTCCTTGTCGACGGTGACCTTGAACTCCGGCTTGCCTTCGCCGATGTTGGTCGCGACGTCGGCGACGCCCGGGATCCCGGAGATGCGGGCGACCAGGTCGGCGGCGATCTCCTTGAGGACGTCGAGGTCCCGGCCCTTGACCTGGAGCCCGATCTCGGCCGTCGATAGGGCCAGGAACTGGCTGACCGTCGACTGTTCGCGGGAGATCGTGTAGGAGACGTCAGGGTATTGGGCCAGGCGGCGCCGGGCGGCGTCGAGGACCGGCTCGAGCTCCTTCGGCTTCCGGACCTCGACGAACATGCGGGCGGAGTTGACCGAGATATCGGGATCGGCGCTCTCCATGCCGCTGACGATGCCGACCTGGGAGAGGACCGTCTTGACGGGGGCGAGACGGCGCAGCTCGCCTTCGAGCATGACGGCCATCTCGGTCGTCTGCTCGAACGAGAAATCGACGGACATCTTCATGTCGAGCTCGAAGGTCGTCGTCTCCATCGGGGGCATGAGCTCGCGGCGAATGAGGCCGCCGAGGGCGAAGGTGATGCCGAAAAAGACCAACGTCCCGGCCAGGATCCGGCCCTTATGGTCGAGGCTCCAGGTGAGGAACCGCTTGTACCGCTCGATGAACCGGCCGTAGACCGCGTTGAAGCCCGCGAAGACGGCCTTGAGGACCGGGCGAAAGGGAAGAGCGAGGAGGTGGGCGACGAAGGCGAAGAGCTGGGCGAAGAAGCTGGCCAGGAAGTTCAGGACGAAGCCGGCGCCCTTGAACACGGCATAGACGAGCCAGCGGAGCCCGCGGAGGGGGGCGGAGAGGGCGGACGGATTCTTGGCCTTCCGGGGGTTCCAAACCTTGGCCAGGCCCCACCTCCAGCGCCACCGCCCCTCCGTGCCGATGCCGAAATCGAATTCCCGCGACTGGAGCGTCGCGATGAGGGTCAGCGAGACGAGGAGCGAGGCCAGCAGGGCGAAGGTGACGGTCAAGGCCGTGTCCTTGAAGAGCTGGCCGGCGACGCCGTGGACGTAGATGACCGGCAGGAAGACGACGATCGTCGTCAGGGCCGTCGAGACGACCGCCGGGCCGACCTCCCGCGTCCCGACGAAGGCCGCCTCCTTCAGGCTCTTGCCCAGCGTGCGGTGGCGGAAGATGTTCTCCGAGACGACGACGGCACAGTCGTCGAGCATGCCCACTCCCAGGGCCAGGCCGCCGAGCGACATGATGTTGAGGGTGATGTCGCTAAAGAAGAGCAGGCTGAACGTCCCGATGATGGAGATGGGGATGACCGTGCCGATGATGAGCGGCGTCTTCCACTCCTGCAGGAAGATGAGCAGGGTCAGGAAGGCCAGGACGGCGCCCTGGATGAGCTCGTCCTTGACCGCCCCGATGGCGTCCTCGATCGTCTTGGCCTGCTCGTTGACGACGCTCAGGGTGATGCCCGGGTTCTCGGCCTGGATCTGGCCGATGACCTCGCGGGCGAGCTTGGTCACCTTGACCGTGTTGGCCCCCGCCTCCTTGCGGACGAGGAGGCCGATCGACTCGGAGCCGTCGAGGCGGGTCATGCCCTGGCGCTCCTTGATCCCGTCGCTGACCGTGGCCACGTCGCGGAGGCGGACGACGCCGCCCTCCTTGGTGACGAGGAGGCCGATCTCGCCGATCTCGTCGAGCGACTCGAACTCGCCGACGACGCGCAGGGCGTACTTGAACGTCCCCTTGCGGATCGTCCCGCCCTGGAGGTTCCGGTTGAAGGCGTCGACGCGGGCGGCGACGGTCTCGATCGTCAGCCCGTAGAGGGCGAGCTTCTGGGGGTCGGCCTCGACCTGGATCTCGCGCTCGACGCCGCCGGTGATCTCGGCCGAACCGACGCCCTCGATCTGCTCGAGGCGCGGCTTGATGAGCTCCTCCGCCAGCTCCTTGAGCTCGAGGAGCGTCCGGTCGCCCGAGAGGGCCAGGGTCATGATCGGCCGGCTCTGGGGATCGAGAGGGATGATCGTCGGGCTCCCGGCGTCCTCGGGGAAGCGGTCCTTGGCGTTGTCGAGCTGCTCCCGGGTGTGGAGCATCGTGAAGTCCATGTCCGTGCCCCAGTCGAACTCGAGGGTCAGGAACGATATGCCCTCCTTCGAGACCGACTCGACGCGGCGCAGGCCCGGGATGCGGCTGACGGCCGACTCGAGGGGCGCGGTGATGAGCGTCTCGATCTCCTCGGGCGCGACCCCGGTGTAGTTGGTGATGACGGAGAGGCGCGGGTAGCTGATGTCGGGCAGGAGGTCGACCGCGAGCTCCCGGAGCGAGACGGCGCCGAGGAGGATGACGGCGAAATAGAACATGTACACCGTCACCGGCCGGTCGACGGCGATGCGGGCGAGCTTCATGCCGGCCTCCTCGGGTTCGATCTCATGCCGTCCTCCTTGACATCGCGCCTCGCGCCGTTCGCCTCGCTAGATCGCAGGGGACTGTCCCCGAAGGGGGACTGTCCCTCTGGCTTGAGAGGAAGCCACCCGGTATTTCTTGATGGAAAACGTCTCGTCTTCGGACTTCTCGACGATCCAGAGGAACTCGCCGTCGAGGGCGGATTGGCCGGGCGAGAGAAGGCTCTTCGAGGCGGCCTCGGGGAGCTTGAGCCAGAAGCAATCGCGATAAACCCCCGCGCCGTCGAAGACGTCGATGAGGATCCCCTTGGCCTCGTCCTTGGTCGAGGTGACCGCCCAGATCTCCTCGCCACGGGCCAACAGGTTCCTGATGTCGTTCTGGTATTTCAGCTCGGGCGGCCTGAAAGGCTTGTTCCCGATCATCGCCCCACCCTTCTTCTGTTCCTCCGTGAGCGGCTCCGGTTTGACCCGGTCATAAATCCTTCTGAACTCCCGGACGATCGTGTTCGTTCCCGGCTCATAGATCTTAACCCGGTATTCCTCGGTGTGGGTCAGGGCTATGTATTTTTCTTTGAACCTGACGGCGATGAGGTCGCTGACGGGGTAATGGGCGCCTCCTCCCCCGCCCGGGGAGGCCTGAATATAGGCCTTGGTCGAGAACGTCGCCAAGGTCTTCAGTTCGCCGGTCGCCGCATTCAGGGCCAAGATCGTTCGTGGCATATCCACGAATTCCGGCTCCTCCTTCTCGAACGGCGGGGAGTCCCAGGCCCGGAAGTAGTATTCTTCTCCGCGAACGAGCAGCAGCAGGGCCTGCGGTCTCCGGGTGCCCGGCAATGTCCCCATCCGGATCTCCCGTTCGTATTTCCCGGCATGATCGAAGAGGATGAGCTTGTTCGGATAGACCGATTGGACGATGACGTTCTTATCCGTAGGCCAGCAGACGCCGAAGTACGTCACTTCGCCGGGACCTTGGCCTTTCTTGAAGAAATTGCGCCGGAACTTGCCGTCCGGGCCGAAGAGAAGGATCTGATCCTTGTCGCTTAAGAGAAGCGAGCCGTCCGGCGCGGTCCTTGGATCGCGGGGCCAATAAAAATAGAATTCGCTCGTCCCTTCGTCGGAGATGGCCAGGACCTCTTCGGCCACGACCACCCGCCCGGCGCTCGCCGCCTTCGGCTTGGCCGGGTTCTCGACGATCTGGGCGAGACCGGCGCCAAACGTGAACAGGAAGGCCGTAATCGAATAGACAAGCACGAGTCTTCTGAAATGAGCTTTATGACTCATGATTTCCCTTATCTTTGTATCCTGTATTTCACGATCGTGATCGTTTCGTCCTCTTTCTTTTCCTGACAGAAGAGAAAGCCTTCCCCAACAGCCATCAGGGACCGGCCGGCCCCAAGATAGAAGCTGTCGACGAAGCGCCCCTCCATATCGAAAACATCGATGAGCCGGCCCTTGACCTTGTCGTCCGTCGACGTTGCGACCCAGATCCGGTCTCCAGCGGGGAAGAGGCCGACAATGTCAGGTTCGAATTCGATCTTCGGCGATCCGTATTTCCGGCGAAAATCGGGCTCCCAGTCTTTCTCGACGTGGCGGACTTTGAGATAGGCCCGCGCGATCCTCCTGATAGTTGTGCCGGAAGCTAGGTCGACGACTTCGATGAGATAATCCCGGCTATGAACCCCGTAGAGAAGCTTTCCGTCCGGGCTCAGCTCAATGATCTCGGGATCCCAGCTCATTCCCGCCTGCGGCGCTAAAAATTGCTTTGGTCGGAACGTGGCGATGTCTCTCTGTCTCAAGCCATCCATGGCGACCAGGACGACCGTCTCGAGGATTTCCATGAGCTTGCCCGTCCTTTCCTCCGGAGGGGGCATTATAGATTTCAGGAAAAGGAGACCGTCGGGAATAATCCCAAGGAGGCCGCGGTAGTCCTTGTTCACGAGGTTGATCTGCTCTTGGAAAATCCCATCGATGTCGGTTCGCCACAGCCGCCCATAATTCATATCCCGGATGAACAGGTCGCGTCCATGCGTAAGATAGTAGAAATAGTTACCTCCGATCTCGCCGGGCCCCTGGCCCTTCTTATAGAGGTTCTTGAGGAACGTGCCGTCCGGAGAGAACTTGAGGAACTGCTCAGCATCGATCATGAAGATCGTTCCGTCGTCCGCGATCTGGAGATTGCGCGGGTACTTGAAATAGAACGCCCCGCTTTCATCGGTGATTCTCAGGGCCTCGGCGAGCTTCAAGACGCGGCCGGCGTTCTTAGCCGAGGGCTTGGCGGAATTCTCGATGACCTGCCCGAACCCGATCGCCGCCTCTGCGAGCACGAGGGCGAGAAGCCCGGCCCGGCTATAACGGTGGATCCGCGTCGGGGAGACAGGAGCCGATCTTCTCATTTCTCCACGATCCGGTACTGATAGACCGTCACGCCGCGCTCGCGGTCGATGAGGAAGAGGCGGTCGCCGAAGATCCTGATGACGTCGGCGAAGTGGGTGAGGGGGACCTCGCCGAGCAGGGCGCCGTCGGGGCCGAAGATCTCGAGCTTGTAGGCGTCCGTCGTCCGCAGGTCGGTGTTGCCCTCGGTCTTCACGGATACGTTGGAGGCGCCGCCGCGGCCCCCGACCATCATCATGGTCGTCTGAACCTGTTCCTCTTTCCTGAGCTGGCGGGCATAGGTGACGACCCAGCTCCGCCCCTTGGCGTCAACGGCGATCCCGACCGAACAGGAATTCATCTCCGGCCCGGACGTCCCCATCATCCGGCCGCCAGAGGTCTCGATCTTCCCTTTCTTCTTGACCTCGGTGCCGTAATTCAGGGGCCGGTCGGCCCGCCAGAGAAGTCGGCCGTCCGCGCCGTACTTTTCGATCCTGTTCTGGGCGTTGAAGCTGACGTAAAGCGAATCCTCTCCGTCCACGTCGAACTCCGTGCTGTTGCCGACGGCGTTGGTCATCGTCTCCCCGAAGTCGGTCAACAAGCCGAATGCGCCGACGGTCCGGCCGTCCGCGGCGATCCTCCGGAACAGGCGCATCTCGTCCGGCTTCTTGGCGGGCTGGTCGGGTCTAGGGAACGAATAGGTCGATCCCTTGGCTACATACTCTCCTGAGTCCAGGGGGTGGGCTTCCCTGACCAACTCTTCTTTGACGACGATGGACCGGACGTCGCGGCCGCCGTCGATGATGACGTGGATGCGGGTCTGGGCTGAATCAGCGACGACCAGGTTGCCGTCCTTGTCAAAGCCGATCGTGTCCGGGAAGATGAACTCCCCGGGGCCCTGGCCTTTGCGGCCGATCGTGGCCAGGAATTTGCCGTCGGGGCCGAACTTCTGGACGCGGGCGTTGGCGGCATCCAGGATGTAGATGTTCCCGGGCTTATCCATCGCGACGTCCGCGGGATAATTGAAGGCGACGTTCTCGTCCTCGGTGTCGATATCGCCGATCTTGCGGACGAGCTCGAGCCCGACCTTGGGCGTCTTGCCCCAAAGCCCGCCCTTCTCGTTGTGGACGACGCGGACGCCGTCGATCGTTTCGACCTTCTGGGCGGCGAGCGGCGCGACCAGGAACAGGACTAGGAGGGCCGGGATGACCGCCCGAACAGATGTTCTCATGGCTCCCTCCCCGTATCCGAGAGCTATTGGACGATGCTGACCTTGGTGTCGTGCGCCAGGGTGACGTGGCCTTCGACGATGACCGTGTCGCCCGCCGAGACGCCCCAGCCCGGCTCCTTGCCCGGCAGGACCTCGGCGAAGCGCTCGTTCTCGAGGCCGACCTCGATGTAGCGCCACTTGGCCGTGTCGCCCTCGACGGCGAAGACGAGCTTGCGGCCGCCGCGGACGAGGATGGCCTGCTGGGGGACGAGCAGCCGGCTGGCGAAGATCTCGGTCGGGAACTCGACCTCGGCGTGCATGCCGGGCTTGATCTCCTCGGACGGGTTGTCCATGGCGACGTGGACCGCGCAGGTCTTGTCCTCGGCGTTGATGACCGGGCTCACGGCCTCGATGCGGCCGCGGAACGTCCGGTCGGGGAAGGCGCTGAAGCGGAGGTCGACGTCGCGGCCGGCGACGACCTTGCCGACCTCGCTCTCGAGGACCTTGGCCTTGACCTTGATGCGGCTGATGTCGACGAGCGTGAAGAGCTCGCGGCCCGGGTCGAGCCGCTCCTTGGGCGAGAGCTTGAGGTCCGTGACGATGCCGGCGAAGGGGGCCCGGATGCGGGTCTTTTCGAGGTTGAGGCGGGCGACCTTGACGGCGACCTCGGCCTGGGTCAGGCCCTTGGTCGCGGCCTGGACCTCGTCCTTCTTGCTGCCGGCCTCGATCAGGGCCAGCTCGAGGGCGGACTGGCACCTTTCGAGATCCGCCTGGGAGGCGACGCCGCTCTTGAAGCCCGCGGCGATGCGGTCGTAGTCAGCCTGGGCCTTGGCGACCTTGTCGACGACGGCCTGGGAGGGAAGCTCCTCGGTCACGGAGAACTGCCGTTCGAGGAAGAGTTCTGAGAGGTAGCGAAGCCGGTTGGCCTCGTCCCGCTCGAGCGCCAAACGGTATTCACGGTCCTCGAGCTCGACGAGGAGGTCGCCCTCGCGGACGTGGCGGCCCTCACTGGCGTAAAGGTTTTTGACAACGCCGCCGACCTCGGACTTCAAGACGATGCGCTTCTCGGTGTAGGCCTCGCCCGGGGATTTGAGGGTCATGACCAGGTCGCCGATGACCGCCTTGGAGACCTTGACCGGGAGCGGGGCGGCCTCGACCTTCTGGTCGGGGGCCGGGGCGGAGGATCCGCCGGCGGGCGCGGCGGAGGCCGTTTCCCCCTGATTTTCAGGCTTGGCCTGATCCTTATCGAGGACGAGGAAATAGACGCCTGCCGCGACGAGGACGAGGACCAGGAATCCCCCCAGGACAGCTTTGGGAAAGCGCATCGACCACCTCCGTATATGCCGAAGCAAGACGATGTGTCGAGAGCAGAGATGCTGAAGCTGCCCGGATTTTACTAACTGCGGGCAAAATATGCAACTTTCGGGCCAGCCTCACAGAAAAAGCGCTCTTTGAAAGAGACAGCCGGAGGGTCGGAAAATTCCCACGGCCTTGAGATTATTACGCGCCTTCGGCCTCAACTGTTGCGCGCCGCCCTTCTTTTATTAATCGGGGACACAATACCTGTCTCCCAATTTCTGGCTGACTGGGGCCGCTCCAAGGAGCCGACAGTGGCGCCCATAGGGGACATGTAGCATGATCGGGGACATGTACCTCGGGTACGTGTCCCCATCTTAAATAATGAGTTGGCTTCGATGGGCCGGGGCTTTTCTGATAAGATACCGGCGAAAGGTCGATCCCGAATGCTGGTCCTGGCCATCGAAACGTCGTGCGACGAGACATCCGCAGCCGTTCTGCGCGCCCCCGATCCGGGGACATGGACCTCGGGTACGTGTCCCCCTTCTTCGGGGGTGCCGTCATCCCCCCAGATCCTCTCCAACATCGTCCTGTCCCAGGACGAGGTCCATGCGCCGTACGGCGGCGTCGTTCCGGAGCTGGCCTCCCGGCAGCACCTCAAAACCATCGCGGCCGTTGTCGGCGAGGCGCTGTCGCGGGCCGGCGCCGGGCTCGACGCGATCGACCTCTACGCCGTGACCCAGGGGCCTGGCTTAATAGGGTCGCTTCTCGTCGGTCTTTCCTTCGCCAAGGGCCTGGCCTATTACCGCAAGAAGCCGCTCGTCGGGGTCGACCACCTCGAGGCCCATCTCGAGGCCTGCTTTCTCGAGAATCCCGGGATCGCCTATCCAGTATTGGGCCTCCTCGTTTCGGGGGGGCACACGGCCCTCTATCGGATGGACGAGCCGCTTTCGTGCGCCCTTCTCGGCCGGACTCGCGACGACGCGGCCGGCGAAACTTTGGACAAGATCGCAAAGTTCCTGGGCCTCGGCTACCCCGGCGGGCCCGTCGTCGAAAAGCTCGGGCGGGGCGGCGATCCCAAGGCCTTCCCCTTTGCCGTGCCGCGGACGAAGGACCGCAGCCTCGACTTCAGCTTCAGCGGGCTCAAGACCGCGGCGCTCAAACATATCCGCGAGCACCGGATCGTCAGGGACGACCCGCGCCTGGCCGATTTCCTGGCCAGCTTCGAAGAGATCGTCGCCCGCGCGCTCGTCGGCCACGTCCGGACGGCGACCGAGAAGGTCCAGCCTCGGTCGCTCATCCTCTGCGGCGGCGTCGCCCGGAACGCCAGGCTCAGGGCGCGCTTCCAGGAGTTCGCCCGGGAGGCGGGTCTCGACGCCTACGTCCCCTCGCCGAAGCTCTGCACGGACAATGCGGCCATGGTCGGCGCCGTCGCCGTCAAGAAGCACGCCCGTTGCCCGACGGAGACCCCGGATCTCGACCTCGACGCCTACCCCCGCTCCTAAATCGGGGACACAATACCTATTCCCCAATTCCACTAAACGAGGGACATGATACCTATTTCCCAATAGGCATCATGTCCCCCTTAGGCTTGACATATTAAAACTTGTGATGTATAAAACGCATAAAAATGAGGCGCATTATGAATCATACATCTAAGAAATCCATCAGCATCCACGGCATCGACGAAAAAGCAGAAAAAGCCATCGGTGAGCGAGCAAAAATCGAGGGCAAGAGCGTCAATAAGATAGTGAAAGAGTTGATCGCCAAAACGCTCGGCTTGGGGGACAAGCCGCCCGATAACCGGGCCATGTTCGAGGACCTCAGCGGTGTCTGGACGGAAGCAGAGGAGCAAGAATTCCTGGACTCCATCGCCGACCTGGAGACGACGGACGAAAAGGACTGGACATGAGAGCCCTCCTGCTCGATACCAACGCTTATTCGAAATACCTGAGGGGTGATCCGCGGGTCCTCGACGCCCTGGCCAGCGCCGGCCTCGTCCATATGTCGGTCTTCGTCCTGGGCGAGCTCTTTGCGGGCTTCCGTCACGGATCGAGGGAAAAGGCGAATCGGCAGATCTTGGAGGCGTTCCTCGGCAAGGCGGTGGTCCGGGTCCTCGACGCGACGCGCGAGACGGCGGACTATTTTGGCCTGATCAAGGCTGCGCTAAAGAAGGCCGGCCAGACGATTCCCCTCAACGATGTCTGGATCGCCGCCCACGCGCTCGAAACGGGGTCGGTCCTCGTAACGTATGATACGCATTTCAAGATTGTGCCGGGACTCAGGACCTGGGAAGGGCTTCTCTAGAGGATCCGCGGGCTCAGCGGACGTCGTAGCGGAGGAACGAGACATAGGCGAGGGCGAAGAAGACGAGGCCGTATCCGGCCAGCAACAAGAACCCCGGCAGGGCCGCCTGGACCCTTCCGCCGAGCGGCTCCTCCTTGAACGCGAAGCGGGGCCGGTCGCTCATATCGACGGCCGTGTTCCACCAGTCCGTGGCCGGGTCCTTGGCTTGAAGTTCGGCCATCTTCTTCCGGGCGTAGGCCCAGAAGTCCCGGCCCCACTCCCCCCTCATCCTCCCGAAATACTCCTGGTTCTTCATCCCCGTCGAGGTCAGGTCCGTCGCGAGATAAGTGAACACGGCGAGCGGTGAGATCATGGAGATCGTCCGGGCCAGCGCCGTCTGGGCCGCGTCCTTCTTGGCCGCGGCGCTCCGGACGGCAGTGATCTTCTCGCCCTGGACGCGGTTGGCCTCGTCCCAAGCGCCCTGGACGGCCTTGCGGCGGGCTTCCATGGCCTCGCGCGCCGCCGGGTCCCGTTCCATCAGCCGTTTCCGGTCGGCTTCGGACATCTCTTCTGCCAGGATCGGGTATTTGGCCGCGAGCTCGCGCAGCCGCTCGGCCTCCAGCTTCCGTCCCAGGTCGTCCCGCTCGGTATCGCCGAGCCGTTGGGCCTCGCGCTCGACCTGGATCCGCGACGGCGTCGGGGCCAGGAACGACGCGACATACGGGCTCAGGCTGGGGACGACGAGGACGATGAGGACCCAGACCAGGAGTGAGGTCATGATCGAGGCCGAGCTCGCCTGGTGGCGGGCCGAGACGAAGACGCCCAAGGCGTAGAAAAGCATGACATAGAGAACAGTCCCGAGCGTGATCAATCCGAGCGCCGCCCAGTCGGCTCCGGCCCAGCCGACGCCCGGCTGGACGAGGATGACCAGCAGGCCGACGATGAGCGCCATGACGTACGGGACGAGGAGCGTCAGGCCGCCCCCCACGATCTTGGCCAGGATGACCTTGGGCCGGGCGAGCCCGTTGGCCAGCATCAGCTTGAGCGTCCCGTCCTCCTTCTCGCCGCTGACCGCGTCGTAGGCGAAGATCAGGGCGACCAGGCTCATGAGGATGGTGACGACGAAGACGAGATCGACGAGCGGGAACATGACCGGCAGGGGATCGTTGTCGAATTCCGAAATGTTGATATCGGCCGTGAGGCCCCGGACGAGGGACTCGGCGGGAAGGGGCGGCATGGCCGCCTGCAGGATGTTCCCGATGCGGTTGAAGTGGGCGTAGCTGCGGAGATAGGTCTCGATCTCGGCCTGACGCAGGGACGCGTCGCTGATCTTTTTCAGGTAATCGCCCGTCAGGACGAAGGTCGCGACCGGCACGACAACGAGGAGCAGGGCGAGCGTGACGACGAAGCGGAAGGACAGGATATTCCCCAGGATCTCCTTCCCGACGATGGCTCTGAACATGCTCTTCCCGATCCTCCTCAGCGGACGTCGTATCGGACGAAAGCGACATAGCTCAGGGCGAAGAACAGGATGCCGCAGGCGGCCAGCCAAGCGATGTCGAAGAGCGCTCCGGCGGCCAGGACGCGATCAAGCGGCCGGTAGGCGTAGCGGAAGGCCGGATCGCCCGCCCCCGCCCCTTCGGGCGAGGCCAGCGACCGGTCGATGAGCCTGTTCTTGTAGCGGACGACCTCCTTTTTGAGCGCTCCCTCTTCGCCGATGCCCGTCCCGGCGATCTCCGTGGCCGCGTAGACGAAGCTGGCCACGGGCGAGACCCGGTTGATGTTCTTGGACAGGGCAACCAGCCGGTCGAACTTGAGCCGGTAGTCCGCCTCGAGGGCGTCGTTCTCGGCGCTGATGGCCTTGACGTGGGAGGCCCAGTCCCCCTGGCCGCGGATGCGGAGGAGGATCTCGCGGGTCCAGATCTGCTGGCGTTTCTCGCTCAGGGCCCGGACCGAGGGGACGTCGACGATCTGGCGCGCCGCGAGCGTGCCCAGGTTGGGCAGGACGAAGACGAGGAGGGCCCAGGCGAAGAGCAGGATGACGAGCGAGCTCGAGGCCCGCCGGGTCAGCGCCGAGACGAGCATGCCGAGGCTCAGGAACAGGGCAATATAGAGGAGGGCGAGCGCGAGGATGAGGATCAGGCGGAGGGATTGGTCCGGGCTGAACCGGATGGCCGGGTCGAGGCTGAGCACGGCGACGCCGAGCCCGGTCACGAGGAGAAAGGGCGCGGCCAGGCTGATGAAATTCCCCAGCCATTTTCCGAGGAGGACCGCACCCCGCGAGGCCGGATTGGCCAGCATCAGCCGGAGCGTCCCGCCCTCCTTCTCCCGGCTGATCTGATCGAAGCCGAAGAGCAGGGCGACGAGCGAGAGGACGACGCGGACGATAAAGAGGAAGTCCGGGGTCGGGAAAAGGGCGAAAACGGCGTTGCCCGATTTCTGGCCGGCCCGGACGGTGATGCCGGTCGGGCCGATCTCGTAGGAGCGGGCCATGGACTCGTCGAGGCCCTTGGCGAAGACGGCCAGGGGGTTCGGCGGATTGACCGCGATGGGCTCGCCCGGCTTGGGCCGGATGAGGCCGTAGTCCGCCTGCCGGTCCTTGAAGTCCCGGGCCATGATGAACAGGCTCGTGCCGACGAGGACGGCCGCGAGGAGGATGACGACATAGAACTTATAGCTCAGGAGATTGGCCAGGATCTCCTTGCGGGCGATCGTCCCGATCATCGGTCCTCCTGCCTCAGGCGGCCGCCCGGCCCTCGGACTCCATGTAGTCGATGTAGATGCGGTTCAGGTCCTCGTGCCGGAGCTCCTCGCGGGTCCGTTCCATGACCAGGCGTCCCTCCCGCATGATGCCGACGCGATCGCCGATCTCCTTGGCCCGGAAAATGTCGTGGGTCGACATCAGGACGGCCTTGCCCTCGGTCCGCATCTCGGCCATCGTCTCGAGGAACTCGGCCGCCGCCTTGGGATCGAGGCCGGAGGTCGGCTCGTCGAGCAGCACGGCCGGAGCGTCCTTGACGATGGCGATGGCGATGCCGAGCTTCTGGCGCATGCCCTTGGAGAAGTTCTTGACCCGCTGGTCGAAGGCCTTCTCCTGGAGGGAAACGCGGCGCATGGCCTGGTAGTAATCGGCCTTCGTCAAGACGGTCTTGCCGCCGAGCCGGGCGAAGAAGTCGAGGTTCTGGCGGGCCGTGAAGTTGCCGTAGAGCATGACGTTCTCGGAGACGAAAGAGACATGCTTCTTGGCCTCGAGCGGGTCCTTCGTGATGTCGATGCCGTTGATGAGACAGGTCCCGGAGGTCGGCGGGATGAAGCCCAAGAAGAGATTGATCGTCGTCGTCTTGCCCGCGCCGTTGGCCCCGAGGAGACAGTAGATCTCGCCCGGCCGGACTCCCAGGTCCAGGCGGTCGAGGGCCAGGACCCCGTCCTCGTAGCGCTTGGACAGGCCTTCGGCTTTCAGGATCGAGGGGGTGTCGGTCATATTCGTCTCCCGTGGGGGACATGCACCCGGTACGTGTCCCCGGTTCCTGGCCGGCCCGTCGCCGGGCGCGGCCATCAATATTCTATACCGGAATTCCGTGGGTTTTGTTGTGTGCTGCCGAAATCTTTTTACCGCCGGGTGAGCTTGATGCCGAAGACGACGATGCCGACGAGCAGGCCGACGAGGAGCAAGACGAGCGCCCCGATGCCGATGACGTTGGTCTTCGAGGTGATGTGGATGCGGACGATCTTGTCCTCGGATTCGACGCGGCGGTTGTCGGCGATGGCGTCGGTCCGGATCTTCGGCTCGTAGTCGCCGACGGAAACGCCGTCCGGCGGGAGGAACCGGATCTTGACGACCTCGTCCTTGTTCTGCTCGAGCGTGCCGATAAGATCGGGCGCGATCTCGACCCGCCAGTTGAGGGGCAGGTCGCAGAAGACGCGGACGTTGTTGAGCTTGCGCGTCCCCGTGTTCCGGATGGTCACGTCCATTGCGATCGTGTCGCCGACCTTGATCTCGTGGTAGAGATTGACGGCCTGGACCTCGACCTTGGGCACGCCGCGGGGGATGAGCTCGAGCTTGACCAAGCCGGCCTTGAGGGTCTCGACGGATTCCGCGCCGAGCCCGGCCCCGCCGGACGCCGCCTCGAGCCCGCGGAGCTTTTCCGTTTGATCGTTGTCGAGGGCCAGGACGAAGAAATCGAGGGACCGGTCGAGGACGACCTTGTCGTCCGGATTCTTGGGCAGGAAGAGCTTGAGCTGGAGCTTGAGGCTCGTAACGCCCTCGCTGAACTTGATCTGGGACAGGCGGGCGCTCGTCGTCGGGTCGCTGAACTCGTAGGTGATCTGCGACGGCAGGTTGACGGCCTCGAGCTTGAAGACGTTCGCCTCGCCGCTGAACTTCTCGAGCGACAGGTCGTAGGTCGCGGTGCTCTCGAGATCGGCCTCCTGGGAGAACTGGGCCGAGTTGACCGTGACCATGTTGGCGCTGACGCCCTTCTGGAGATAGACCGAGGTCGTCTCGGTCTTGCCCGAGTAGGACACGCTGATGTCGAGGTTCTCGACGTCCTTGAGGAGCTGGAAGGTGACGTCGCGCACGGTCTCGATCGGCAGCGAGGCGACCGTCTTTTCGTAGGGATCGGAGATGACCTTCCCCTCCGTGAGGAGCGAGACGTAGACGTCCTTGATCTCCTTCATGAAGTCGAGCGGGAAGAGGTCTTCGGCGCTGATCTTGAGCTTGGCCAGCTCCTTGAGCTCCTTCGACGCGTAGCGCAGGGCCACCCGGACGAACTTCTTGCCGCTCCGGTCCTGGTATTTGACGGCGCTCGCGACCGAGATGCGGGCCTCGCTGCCCATGAAGCTGATGAGGGCCTGCTGGTAGTCGACCTGGGCCTGGAGGTAGGCGGTTTGGCGCTGGGCGAAATCGGCCTCCGAGGTCAGGCCCTCCTCCTTGAGCTGGAGGTAGCGGTCGAAGTCCGCCTTCCGCAGCTCGAGGGAGAGCTGGGCGCTCTTCAGCCGGAGGAGCTTCATGCTCTGGGATTCTTGGGCCGATCCGGCCCCGGGGACCATCTGGGCGGTCCCGATGGCGACCAGGGCGAGGATCCCGGCGAGGACGAGCGCGGGCTTCAAGGTTTTCATGGGCGAGCCTCCGTTGACCGGCATATCATAGCGCAACCGAGGCCTCCGGAAGAAGCCCGGGCCGCGAAATTCCACGTCCAATTATACGTTCCCGGGCGGCCGGAGGTTATCGCCGGCCCAAGATCCGGCCGGTCGCCCCAGGCAGAAACGCTGTCGGGGCCGCGGGACCGGATCGAAAAGTGAACGAAATCGCCGAAAAAGCGTAATATAGATGGAGCGCGTTCGCGCCATTTTGCAGTTCGGAGGACGGACATGAACAAGCGCCGGATCGTCATTTCGATCTTCGCCTTGGCCCTTCTCGGCGTCTTCGGTTTTGGCCAGGAGAAGCAGGAGCTCAATCTGACCCTCGAGGACTCGATCGTCCGGGCCCTCAGGAACAACCTCAACGTCGCCGCCGAGGTCATCAACCCCGGCCTGGCCTCGGCCTCGCTCTTGCAGGCCAGGCAAATGTACTCGCCGACGATCCAGCTCGGTTTCACGGGCAATGGCTATGAACAGCCCTCGACCTGGTCCCTCCAAAAAACGGGCGTATACGCTCAGAACACCACGGACTCGAGCTTCTCCGTTCTTCAGCAGATCCCGTTCGGGGGGAATCTGACCATGGGCCTGGACTATACCTGGACCCGGACGAATCAGCTCTTCCAGAACTTCAATCCGTCCTATGCGAGCCGGCTGAATTTCGCCCTGACCCAGCCCCTGCTCAAGAACTTCGGCTGGACGGTTAGCCGGCGCCAGATCATCGTTGCCCAGCACAACCTCGACGCGTCCCGGAGCCAGTTCAAGGACACCCTCATCGAGACGGTCTATTCGGTCGAGGCGGCTTATTGGAACCTCGTCTACGCCATCGAGAACCTGAAGACCCTCGGCCAGGCCCTCGAGAGCGGGCGGGACCTCCTGGCCAAGACCAAGCGCGAGGTCCAGGTCGGCACGAAGGCGCCGATCGAGGTCCTCAATGCCGAGGCCACCGTGGCCCGGCGCGAGGCCGACATCCTGCAGGCCGAGTCCGTGGTCAAGCGCAGTCAGGATCAGCTCCGCATGCTCCTCAATCTGGACGTCGACGCCGCGGTCCAGGGGCTGGTCCTTGTCCCGGCCGACAAGCCCGAATTAAAGCCCTACGCGATCACGCTCGAAGAGGCCCTGGCCAGGGCCATGGCCCGGCGGCCGGACCTCGAAACATCGAAAGCGACGATCGCCACGAAGTCGGTCAATTTCCGCTTCGCCAAGAACCAGCGCCTGCCCCAGCTCGACCTCCAGCTGGTCAAGATGAGCCCTGGCATCTCGGGACAGCAGTTCATCTATGACCCCGACAACCCGTTCCTGCCGCCCGTCGAGGGGGACCCCGGCAGCGGGTCGGCGGCCTTCCGGGACACCTTCAAGTTCCTCTACAACAACTGGACGGCCGGTGTGACGCTGACCATCCCCTTCGGGGACGTCGTCGGAAAGGCCGATTACGCTTATGCCAAGCTTGACCTCGAGCAGGCCCAGGCCCGCCTCAAGACCCAGGAACAGCAGGTCTTCCTCGAGGTCAGCGACGCCGTCCGGACGCTCGAGACGGCGGCCAAGAGCGTCGACGCCTACCGCATCGCCCGCGAGCTCGCCGAGCGCCAGCTCGAGGCCGAGATGAAGAAGCTCAACGTGGGCATGTCGACGAACTACTTCGTCTTGACGTATCAGGACGCCCTGGCCAGCGCCCGGTCGCTGGAGCTCCGGGCCCTCGTCGACTACAACGTCGCCCGGGCCAACATCGCCAAGGTGACGGGCTCGACGCTCGAGGACCGGGACATCACGCTGACGGACTATATCAGGGACTAGGAGGGACGGGGCCATTCGCTCCGGACTGGGCTGTCCCTCTTCCGTCCGCTGTGCTAAGATGACGCGGTGAGCCTCTTCCTCCTCGACGCCAACCGGGAGTGGCGCGAAAGCCAGCTCCAGGTCCTCACCGTCGCCCGGGAGCTCCGTAAGAAGGGCTACGCCTCCCATATCGTCGGCGAGCCCGGCGGCGACCTTCTCCGCAAGGCCTCCGAAGAGGGGCTGTCCACGCTGCCCCTGCGGATGCGCGGGCGGATGGGCTGGCTCGCCCGCCGGAACCTCGCCCGGGCCATGAAGGCCCGGGGCTGCAAGGTGGCCCATTTCCACGATACGCTCAGCGCGTCGCTGGGCCTCCCGGCCGCGGCGGCCGCGGCGGTCCCGGTCCGCATCCTCTCCCGGCCCTCGGATTCCTCGCCCCTTGAAGGGCGTCTGCCGTTCGCGGCCATCGACGCCGTCATCGCCGGCTCGGACGGAGTCCGGTCCATTCTCGTCCGCGGCGGCATCCCCGAGGACAGGATCGAGGTCGTCCCACCGGGCGTCGATTTCTCGAGGTTCACCTCGGAGCCGGCCGGCGATCACCTGCGCCGGGAGCTCGGGATCGGGCCGGAGGAATTCCTTGTCGGAGCGATCGTGCCCCTCGAGGACGAGCGGGGCCACGATGCCCTCCTCGAAGCGGCCCGCCTGGTCGCCGCGCAGGCGCCGAAGGTCCGGTTCGTCGTCCTCGGCGAAGGATCTTTGCGCCTCGAAGCGCAGGAGCCCGAAGCCGCGCGCTCGATGGACTCCGTCCGGTATTACCTCGGCTTCCGCAAGGACGCGCCGCGCGTGCTGGCGTCATTGAATATGTTCACGGTGTTCAGCCATCTCGACGGACTGGGGGGCTTCCTCGTCGAGGCCATGGCCTCCGGCCTCGTCGTCGCCGCCGCCGATGTCGGCTCGGCCCGGGACCTCATCACCCACCGCGATAACGGGCTCCTCGTCCCGGCCCGCAACGCCCGGGCCTTGGCCGACGCCGTCCTCAAGGTCCATTTCGACAAGGTCCTGGCCGCCAAGCTGGCCGCTCGCGGCCGCGAGTCCATCCTCGAGCGGTACTCCGTCGAGGCCATGGCCCGGCGCATCGTCGGCGTCTACGAATACCGCGCCCACCGCAAGGGCCTCAAGCTGGCCTAAGCGCCGCCATTTTCCGTCCGCCGAGGGGAGGCAGGTGACGACCTTGCCCTCGGCGTCCAGGAAGCGGATCTCCGGGGCTTAATCGGTCTTCGTCGACCTCGCGAGATCGATCGTCTCGCCTTCCTCGGCCAGTCGGGCGCCGGCCTCTTCGATCGCCCGGCGCGCGGGGGAGGCGGAGTCGAGGGCGGGATGGCTGTGGTTGATGTGCGTGAACAGGACCTCGGGGCGGTCCTTGGCTGGCAGGCTCCTCAGACGGCGGAGCGTGTCGACGATGAGCGGATGGCCGATCGCGGACATGTCGCGGCCCGGCAGGTCATCAGGGCCGAAGAAGGTCCCGTCGAGCAGGGCGACGTCGGTCTCCCGGAGCGCATCCTCGAAGGGCCGCTCCCAGGCTTCCCACCCCTGGATGTCGGGAATGTAGAGAAGGGACCGGGCGGGCCCGGCGATCCTGAAGCCCATGGTGTCGGTGAATTCGTCCCGGTGGGGGACGCGGAACGGCACGGCCGAAAGCGACGCGGTAAGCGGAATGCGTTCGTCCGGCTTGAAGGTCCGCAGGGCGATGTTTTCGAGCCGCACGAGCTGGCTCCACGGCCCGTTGCCCGCGAGGAAGGCGGCCATACGCTCGGAGCAATGGACCGGGAGCTTCCGCGTGGACATGGATTCGTAGCCGAAGAAAGCCAGCCCCAGGTAGTGGCCGATATGAGCGTGAGTGAGAAGTACGCCGGCCAGGACCTCGGCGAGCTTGGGAACCGGAGGCGGGAACAGGCCGAGCGCCCGATCGGCCTGGGCCCGAATGTCGGGCGAAGCGTCGATCAGGAAGAGCTTGCGTTCAGCCAGGTCGGCCAGGGCCAGCGAGGCGACGAGCCGGGCCCGGCGGGGATCGCAGCGGGCCTCCTCGCAGTGAGCGCAGCGGCAGCCGAGGTGGGGGATGCCGCCGTCCTGCGCGGTGCCCAGGACCATGGCCCGGACGGCGGGGGATTCGCCGGGCCGCTCAGCGGCGCCGGGCTGTGCGGGATGACCGGAACAGCCGGCGGGAAACGGCTCGCCCGAGGCCGGTTTGCGGCCAAGCCGAACCGCCCAGCCGACGGCCAGGATCCGGATGATCTCCCGTCTCAGCATAGCGGAATGGAATGATACCAGTTTTTCCGGAGTTGCGATACGCGGGCCGGACCGCGATCCCCTCCTCAGTCCAAGATCAGCCGGCTTCGCCGGAAGCGGGCGTCCGCCGCGGCCATGATGACGGTGTCGGACATCAGGCCTTCTCCAGGAATTTCTTGAACCGGGCCCGGTAGGCCTTGTAGGCCGCGGCGCCAGCGTCGGTCAGGCGGACGAGGGTCAGGGGAATGCGCCCGCGATAGGTCTTCTCGATGGCCACGTAGCCCGCCTCCTCGAGCTTGGCCAGGTGCGACGAGAGGTTGCCCTTGGTCAGGCCCGTCTCGCGCTGGAGGTAGAGGAAGTCGGCGCTCTCGGCGACCGAGAGGATGGCCGTCAGGGCCAGGCGGGCCGGCTCGTGGATGAGGCGGTCGATGTCGGCGAGAGAGCGCAGGTCAGCGGGCATCGGGGCCCTCCAGGCCGTCGGGGGCGGGGCGGGGGTTGCGGCGTAGGTAGGCGACGAGGGCGGTCAATCCCGATAGGATCAATGAGCCCCCGATAAGACCGTAGGTAAGACTGATGCCCCTGGCGCCGCCTATCCCCGCCGCCGTGAGGCCGAAGCCTATGACGGCGGAGAGGGAAGCGAGCATGAAGAAGCGAGCGACGCCGGCCCTGTTAGCGATCTTGAAAGCGATCATTGCGAACAGGAAGCCGTTCAGGGCGGGAAGGAGGTTTCCTAAGGAGGGAGCGAGGCCGAGCAGGATGGCGAATAGCGCACCCATGAAGCCGCCGAAGAGACCCACCCGGAGTCGTTTCCTGGGGCTGACCGGCTTCTTCTTGAAGGCCACGTAGCCGGTCCGAGGATATGTGATCCGGCGCTTGAGGAGGCGGAGGATGCGGTTGACGAGAAAGACGGCCAGGAAGAAGACCCCGATGAGAGCAAAGCCCATGATCCCGGCCAAGGCCGAGCCCTTGGGAAGGGCCGTCGAAACAAATAAGTAGCCTCCCAGGAGGACGAAGACGAACCCCAGGGCGATCTCGAACAACCCGTCGTCGTAGAAGCTCTGGACCGTCCGTTTCTCGATCTTCTCGATGTCGACCATGTGACCTCTCCTTTGAGGTTTGCCATACAGACTAGTTTGTATAATAGCAGGTTTTCCGGGCCTGTCAAGTTTTTTTTTATTTGTATGGGCCGTCCCGCCCGCCTTGAATCGGGCGCCGGTCCTGGATTATGTTAGGCGCGACCGAGAACGCGGAGGACGGCCATGGCCATCGAACGGATCGAGATCGATCTTCTCAAGCTCCCCTACGTCCACTTCTTCGAGACGAGCTTCGGGCGCTCGTACGACCGGACCTTCAGCCTGGTCCGGGTCTACGAGGGCGGCGTCTGCGGCTGGGGCGAATGCGTGGCCGAGGACGCGCCGCTCTACAGCGGTGAGACGACCGAGACGGCTTGGCACGTCATGAAGGACTTCCTCGTGCCGCTCGTCCTCCGCAAAGGGATCGTCGAGCCCGAGGAATACGCCCGGGAAGCCGCGGTCTTCCGGGGCAACCGGATGGCCAAGGCGGGAATCGAGCTGGCCCTCTGGGACCTGAAAGGGAAGAAGGCGGGCCTGCCCCTTCACAAGATCTACGGCGGCGTGCGCACGGAGATCGAGGCCGGGGTCAGCTGCGGCATCGAGGATTCTCTGCCGGACCTCGTCGCGGCCGTCGGGCGCTACCTCGACGAGGGCTACAAGAGGATCAAGATCAAGATCAAGCCGGGCTGGGACGTCGCGGCCTGCGCCGCCGTCCGCGACGAGTATCCCGACATCATGCTTCAGGCCGACGCCAACGGCGCCTACTCCCTGAAAGACATGGAGACGCTCAAGGCCCTCGACGCTTTCGACCTGCTCATGGTCGAGCAGCCCTTCGCGCCTTACGACCTCTGGGACCACGCCAAGCTGCAGCGGGAGATGCGGACGCCGCTCTGCCTCGATGAGAGCGTCCTGTCCTTCGACACGGCCCGGGCGGCCCTGGAGATGGGCAGCTGCCGGGTCGTCAATATCAAGGTCGGGCGGGTCGGCGGGGTCGTCGAGACGCGGCGGATCCACGATCTCTGCGAGGCGCAAGGCGTCCCGGTCTGGTGCGGCGGCATGCTCGAGTGCGGCATCGGCCGGGCCCACAACCTCCACATCGCGACTCTGCCCGATTTCAAGTACCCGAACGATCTCAGCGCCAGCCGTCGGTATTACAAAGAAGACGTCATCGAGCCCTTCATCGAGCTCAGCGGGCCGGGGACGATCCGCGTCCCGGACGGGCCGGGAATCGGCGTCAATCCGGTCGAGTCACGCGTCGCCAAGGCCTCGCTCCGCCGCGAGATCTTCAGCTAGACTTGACGGACGTTGCCGGGATCGATGGGCGCGCCGCAGGCCGGGCAGACCTTCCACTCGGCCTCGACGGGTTTGCCGCAAGACGGGCACACGCTCTTCAGGGACCTTCCGCAATAAGGGCAGAACGCGTGTCCCGGCGAGAGCGGCTTTCCACAGCCGGCGCAGGCCGCGCTCGGACAGTAAACGTCGCCCGCGCCGGCCTCGGCGCGGCGCCGGACAGGCGTCTCGCTGCGGACGATAGCGTAGATAAGCAGTCCGATGACGTTGCCGATGAGGACGAGGAGCAGCCACAGGATGCCGCTCATGCCCCGCTTTTCGGCGTCCCGGTAGACCCAGATGAGCACAGCCCCCCAGAGAAGGATCAGGGCGATCGGCAGGACGAGGAGCGGGATCGAGGCCAGCGGCCCGAACCCGTCGAACCAGCCCCGGAAAGAATGCCCGATGTCCCCGGCAGACCGGGCGATCCCCGGGAAGACGCCGAAGGGCATGAGGAAGAAGACGGAGCGAAAAGCGAAGAGCGCCAGGATGACAACGATGATCACGAGGGCGATCGTTCTTCCGTTGTTCGAGACCGTCATGGGTACCTCCTGTTGATCACGCGCTCCGGGACGCCCCCCGCCGCGCCCGGAACGTCTGCAGGACGACCGGCGCGAAGAGGAGCGTGAGCGCGTTCTGGATGATGATGAATACGGCCGCCAGGCCCGTGAAGGGCAGGTCGGCCAATGTCGTATCGGGGGCGACGTCCGCCAGGGAGACCGCCACCCAGATCCCGGTGGTGATCGTGACCACGGCCAGCGCGATCAGGACCCAGATCGGGACAAAAGGCTTTTCCGCCTCCCGGGCCCGTTCCCGGAGCTCCGTCCGGGTCCTCCGGTCGAGCTCGCCGGGAAGCGCCGGCCAGGCGACGGCCGCGGCCGCTCTGCGGATGGCGGCCCGGTCGGACGCGAAGGCCCGGCACCGCCCGCAGTCTTGAAGATGCTCCTCGACGAGGGCCCGCTCTCCCGGTGGGAGATCCCTGTCCTCGCTCCCGAGCATGAGCCGTTCGACCTCCCGGCAGCTCAGCTTTGCGGTCATATCTGTCCCTCCTCGAGGGCCGAACCCGCCTCCGGCCGGAACTCGGACATTTCCTTCCTGAGCCTCTTGACCGCCCGGTGAAGGAGCGTCCGAACGGTCGCTTCGGGGATGCCGAGGACGCGGCCGATCTCCTCGTGCTTGAAGCCCTCGATGTCCTTGAGGATGAACACGCGGCGCTCCCTGTCCGGGAGCCGTGACACGGCCCGCCGTAGGCAGAGCCGGATGTCCGACCTCGCCGCGCCGTCCTTCCGGGAATGTCCCGGGCCGTCCCAGCCGAGGTCAGCGTCGGCCGCTCCGTCTTTCAGGGACTTCGTCCTTTCCGCGAGGAAGAGCCGGCGGACGCGCCTCTTCCTCAGGATATCCTTGTGAGCGTTGGCGGTGATCGCGAAAAGCCAGGCCTTGGTCTCGCTCCCCTCCGATCCCGGGCCTTCCGGAGCGGCCTTGACCGCCCGGAGCCAGGTCTCCTGGAACAGGTCCTCGGCGTCCCGTGCGTCCTGAGAGAGGGCGCAGGCGAATCTGTAGACTTGGGTTCGATACATGTCGTAAAGCCCGTCGAAGGATGCCATAACCTCGTCCGTCTTCACTCCGTTAGACGTGCGCCCCCCGGAAACGTTTCAGGCAGACTCCTCCCTCAGGCGGGGGCGTGGCCCCCTTGACGGATTCCGGCGGCGGCCCCCTCAGGCCTCGGCGGTGAAATGCTCGGCCAGGATGTCCTGGGCTTCCGCAGCCCGGTTCGCGGGGACGAGAAGGGACGCGACGCCCATCCCGTCGACGGTCATCCCGAGAACCTTGCCGACGGCTTCGGCGCTGACCCGCGCGGGGATGCCGAAGGACTCGAGCATGTTCTTGAGGATCTCCGCCTCCGTGACTCCGTTGGACCTGTGGACGATGACCCAGTTCATGCCTTCATCATACCACGTCATGCCGCCGGCTTGAACTGCCAGCGCCGCTGGGGTATCTTTGGCCCGTGAAGTACGGGGCCCACAATTATCTCTTCACCCGGAGCTGGTCAGATGCCGATATCCGCTTCCTCGATCTCGCCCGCGAGCTCGGCCTCGACATGTTCGAGCTCTCGGTCGGCGACGACGTCGTCTTCGACCCGCGCCTGACAGGCCGGCGGGCAGCCTCGCTCGGCCTCGATCTCGTCATCGGGCCGGGCGGCCGTTGGCCGCTCGACGCGGACCTCTCCTCCGACGATGCCGCCGACCGCGCCCGCGGCCTGGCCTGGCACAAGCGCCAGGTCGACCTCGCCGCCGAGCTCGGCGCGTGGGCCTATGCCGGGTGCCTTTACGGGCATCCGGGCGTCGTCAAGCGCCGCCGTCCCCCCGCCGACGAGCTTCCCCGCGCCGCGGCCGGCCTCCACGCCCTGGCCGAATACGCCGCGGAGCGCCGCGTCTCGCTCGTCCTCGAGCCGATGAGCCGCTTCCGGACCCATCTCGTCAACACCCCGGCCCAGCTCGCCCGCCTCATCGGCCTCTCCGGCCACGCCAACATCAAGGCCACCTTCGACACTTATCACGCCGTCACCGAAGTCCGCGACTACGCCGCGGGCCTGCGCGCTCTCGGCCCGCGGCTCGCCCTCGTCCATGCCTGCGAGAACGACCGCGGCGTCCCCGGCGGCGGGCTCGTCCCCTGGGAGGCGGTCTTCCGGACGCTGGCCGAGATCGGCTTCGACGGGACGATCGGCCTCGAGACCTACAATACGAGCCTGGGAGACTTCGCCTTCGAGCGCGGCATCTTCCAGGACCTGTGTCCGGACGGACGGGCCTTCGTCGAAAGAGGTGTGGCTTTCCTGCGGGCCCTGGAGGCCCGATTCTTCGGAATTACCTCGCGGCGTCCTTGATGGACTTGAGGTATTCCTCGACCTGGGCGCGAAGATGCGCTTCCGTGATCTTGGGCAGGACGGCCTCGAGGACGGCTCTGGCCTTGGCCGGTTCGCCCGCGTTGATATAAGCGATGCCTAGATTGATCCGGAGGCCGACATCCTCGGGCACGAGCACGATGCCGGCCTGAAAGCTCCCTGCGGCCTCGGCGTAGCGTCCGAGCTGGTTGAGGGTGACGCCCTTGAGGTTGTAGGCCTTGGCGCTCTTTCCGTCCTTCTGGATGGCGGAGAGGGCGTGCGCGAGGGCTTCGTCGAACCGCTGGCCGTTGTAGCAGAGCTTGCCGAGCTGATAGGCCGTCTCGGAATCGCCCTCGGCATCCAGGGCCTTCTTCAGGGCCGCTTCGGCCTTCGCCGTCTCCTTGAGCTCGACGTAGGCCAATCCGAGGTTCCGCTGGACGCCGGGGGCCTGGGGCTTGATCGCGGCCGCCTTTTCATAGGCTTCGGCCGCCTTGGCGAAATCGCCCTTCGCGTAGTAGGCCGATCCGAGCAGGCTCCAGCCGTCGAAATGGCCCGGGTCGAGCGAGACCGCCAGCAAGCCATAGCGGACGGCCTCGTCGGCGAGCCCGTAGCGCAGAGCGACGGCGCCCCGCTCGTATTGGACCTGGGGATTCTTCTCGTCGGGAAGGCCCTTGGCTTTTTTCTTCTGCGGCGAGGCGGCGGACGCCTCGTCACCCGAGCCGGCCGTCGCGGCGCATCCGGCAACGGCGATCCCCACGGCGAGAACAATGGCCGTGACACCTTTGAGGATCTTCCGCCGTCCTTCCATGCGAGCCTCGAATATCCATGATGGCACATCGGTCGCAGACGGTCAAACCGCCGGACTTGCCTGCGCCATGCCTTCCGTCTACAATGGACGCGTCGAAGGATGGAACATGGATAAGGTGCCGCTGACCGATGAGGAGATCGCCCGCCTGAAGCGGCGCGAAGCCGAGATCCAGGTCCGCATCGAGCGCCTCAAGTCGACCATGAACGAGACCAAGGCGATCGACACGATCGCCTTCAAGGCCAAGCTCCTCAAGGAAGCCCAGGACGAGCTCCACCGCGTCCAGGACAAACTGGCCGGCCTCGACGAAGAATAAGGGAGGGCCCGATGCCGGTAGGCCGGACGTTCGTCTCCAAGCCGTGACGAGGGTCCTGGCGGTCGCTTTGGCCTTCGCCCTGTCGGGCGGTCCGGCCGTCCCCTCCGCCTCTCCGGCCAGGCCGAGGGCCGATCTTGAGCGCCTGGCCCGCCTCTACAGGGAGGGCCGCTACTTCGAGCTCCGCGACGCCGTGGCCTCTCTGCCCGGCGATGCGTCGGGCGAAGCGGCCTTTTTTCAGGCCGCGGTCGACCAGGCTTTCAACCGGCTTGAGACCGCCGTGACCCGGCTGCGGGGATTCCTGGCCGCGGCCGAAAAAGGCCGGGCCCGGACGTTGGCGAAAGAAGCCTGTGTCCTTCTCTCCGACGCCTATCGCCGGCTCGGCCGCTACGGCGAAGCGGCCGGCGCCCTCCGCAGCGCCCTCGACCGCTTCGGCCCCGGGCTCGACAGGGACGAGAGGGCCAAGCTCGAGAGCGAAGCGGGCCTCTGGTCATCGTTGTCCGGGGTCCCGCCGCAGAGCGTCGAGGTCCCCGAGGACGTCACGGTCCGGATGACCGACCGGCGCCTCCCGGTCAGCGTCGGTCCACGGACGTTCTTCGTCGGCTACGATACGGGGACCACGGTCTCGGTCCTTTACGCCTCGATGGCCGCCGAGCTCGGCGTTCCGCTCCGGGGCCCGGCGGTGAAGGCGCGGACCAGCACCGGAGGCTGGGTCGAAGGGCACGTCGGTGTTCTGCCGGAGATGCGGCTGGGACCCGTCGTCATCCGTCATGTCGTGGTCTTCATCCTGCCGGACGAGGTTTTTCCTTCATCCCCGGCCGGCGCCGGTGCCGGACTCAAGGGCCTGATCGGCGCGCCGATCCTCGAGGCGTTCGGCGAATTCACGGAGACCGTGGCCGGCGAGTTCTTCATCCCGGCCCGGCCGCCCCGTCGGCCGGTGGAGAACATGTGCCTGTCCGGCTTCATGCCCGTCGTGGAGGCCTTCCACCGCGGCGCCCGGATCGATCTGTGCCTCGATACCGGCGCCTCGGCCACGGTCCTTTACCTGCCGTTCTACCGGCGCTATCGCGGGGAGATCAATGCCCGCTCGAGGGAGCGCGTGACCAGGCTCGGCGGCGTCGGCGGTTCGCGGGTGATCCGGGTCCGTATCCTGGACGTCTTTGACTTCCAGATCGGCGGGAAGGGTCTGGCCCTGCGCAAGGTCATGATCCAGACCCATGAGACCCATCCGGACTCGCGGAATTTCCACGGCGTGCTGGGCATCGATCTCCTGTCGCAATGCTCACGGATGACCCTGAACTTCGTTTCGATGAGCTTCATCCTGGAATGACGGTCCGGTTCGGCGCCGGGCATGGTATAATCTCCGATCGGGATGACATCATGAGCGCCATGGCCCGGCCGGCGAAACGGCCCCGATCGAAGGATCCCTCGGCGCCGGCCGCGCGCCACCGCCGGGCCGCCGACATCTCCCTCCTCATCCTGGCCGTCGCGGCCATCGGCCTCTTCGCGGCCGTCAAGATCATCGGCGGCCGGGACGACGCCGCCGAACGGCTCAACGGAAAGAACGTTGCCGGCACCGCCGACGCGTCGTCCATCGGACCGGAGGGCGCTTCCAGCCCGTCCGGCGTTTTCGCCGACCTCGAGGCCGGTCCCGAAGAGTTCGAGGGCGCCGGCGACGAAGACCCCCTGGCCGGTCCGGCCATCGTCTCCGACCCTTACGCCGCCCGGCCCTTCTCGCCCGTCGACGACCCGAGCCTCGCGGCCGTCCTCGACCCCGAGATCGAGCGCTCGCTCAAGGTCGGCCGCATCCCGTCCATGGCGGTCGTATGCGTCTCCGGGGACCGCATCGTCTGGACGCGCTCGGCCGGCCTGGCCAATATCCGGGTCAAGACGCCGGCCGCCTGCGACACCGTTTACCTCATCGCCTCGACCTTCAAGACGATGTCGGCGACGGCCCTCCTCCAGCTCATGGAACAGGGCAAGTTCAAGCTCGACGACCGGGTCAACGACTACTTGGACGGCCTCGAGATCAAAGGGGAGAACCGCCGCTACCCCGTGACCTTCCGCCACCTCTTGACCCACACCTCGGGCCTGCCGACGGATTTCGGCCGGCACGCCGTCTGGGAGGACGCCTCGCCGCCAGGCCTCGCCGACTACCTCCAGGGCCGCCTGCAGCTCTGGCGCCGCCCGGGAACGCGGGTCCTCTACTCAAACATCGCCTTCACCCTCGTCGCTTATCTCGTCGAGCGGTTCTCGGGGGTACCGTTCAAGGAATACATGCGCAAGAACGTCTTCGCCCCGGCCGAGATGCGCGACACGGCCTTCGAGCCGCGGGCCGACATGGCCGAGCGCCTGGCCATCCCCTAC
>Ga0209253_10000417_pt1 | contig 36336 bp, 37 predicted proteins | sample FrelakmetBRP12BR_FD_187145 | JGI IMG/M metagenome (GOLD analysis project Ga0209253, IMG submission 187145) | Freshwater lake sediment microbial communities from the University of Notre Dame, USA, for methane emissions studies - BRP12 BR (SPAdes)... | ecosystem: Environmental > Aquatic >... | reverse complement strand
GCCCGGACGCATCCGAATCCGCGTGATGGTCGATCCCGCGCACCGCAGTGCCGGGCTCGGCGGCGCCATGTACGACGCACTGGAGGCGCGCGCGCGAGTCGCTGGAGCAACCGAGCTGGTGACGGAAGCGGCGGAGCGCGAGGCCGGCGCCAGGGCCCTACTCGCGCGTCGCGGCTTCGCGGAGTACCACCGGCGGATCGAGAGCCGCCTGCGGCTGGCCGACGTCGACCCCGCGAAGATCGTGCGCGGCATCGAGGGGCTGACCGACGCCTTCTTTCCGGACGGCGTGCGGATCGTGACCTATCGCCAGTTGCTGCTCGCGGTCCCCGATGCGGCGCGCCGGCTCTACGACCTGGACGCGCTGCTCTGGGCCGACGTCCCCTTCGGCCTGACGGGCGCCGCACCGACCTTCGATGATTACCAGGTGCAGGAACTCGCCGACCCCGACTTCCTGCCCCAGGCCACGTTCGTCGCGCTCGACGGGCACCGCTGGATCGGCCTGGGCGCGGTGATGAACGGGCCCGGCTTCCTGCTGAACTCGATGACCGGCGTGGCGCGCGAGTGGCGCGGGCGCGGGCTGGCCCGCTGGCTGAAGCTGCACACGATCCGCTGGGCGCTGGAGCGCGACGCACCCGAGTTGCGGACCTTCAACGACGCCGTCAACGACGCGATACTCGGGCTCAACCGGTCGCTGGGGTTCAGGGTGGAGTCGGTCGAGGTCCGTTACCGAAAGGATGTGCGATGAAGCAGCCCGGATGCGAACTGTGCGAGGCGGAGGGCGGCCGCCTGGTCCTGTCGAACGAGTTCCTGCGCGTGGTGCTCGTCGACGACCCGGACTTCCCCGGCTTCGCCCGCGTGATCTGGCACGCCCACGTGCGCGAGATGTCCGACCTCGCCGCAGAGGAACAGCAGCGCCTGATGCAGACCGTGTCCGCGGTGGAGCGCGCGCAGCGCGCGGTGCTCGCGCCCGAGAAGGTCAATCTCGCGAGCCTGGGCAACGTGGTTCCGCACCTTCACTGGCACGTGATCCCGCGCTTCGCCGACGACAGTCACTACCCGCAGCCGGTCTGGGGCTCGAGGCTGCGAGAAGGAAGCGAACAAGCGCTCGAATTTCGGCGCGCGCAGCTCGACCGGCTGCGTCGCCGGATTGCCGAGGAAGTCGCGCGCGTCAGGCGGCCCTGAATCAGCCCGGCGTGCAGGGCCGCAGGGTCTGCGCCGGGAACTCGCTGCGCAGCGTTGCGAGCTGGCGCGAGGCCGCGGCGTCGAGCTCGCGCAACTGGAACCGCTTCAGCACGACCGTGGAGGAGCGGTCGCTCATCCGCGCGCCCTTCACGCCCAGCTTCTCGAGCGCAGCCAGATGCGACTTCGCCGCCTCGAGGTCGCGGAACGAACCGAGGCTGATCGCGAACCTCAGCGGCGCGTTCTCGCTCATCACCAGCAGGTCCTTGACGCCGAGCTTGCGCAGTTCTTCCGCGCGACGCTCGGCTTCCTGCGCGGTCTTGTGCGGCGGCAGGTAGACCATGTACCAGCCCGGCGCCTCGACCGGGCGCGACTCGATCTTCGCGCCGGGCGACAGCGCGGCCAGCAACTTCTCGACCCGCGCCGCGTCCGCGGCGGGAAAGTCGCCGAACTCAACGCAGGCCTGCGCGATATCGAGGTCGAGCGGCGCGCCGCCCTGCGTCGCGCGCTCGCGCAACTCCCGCACGTCCGCTTCTGTCAGCACACGGAAGCGTTCGGGTTCGATCTGCCGCGCCACGCGCTCCGGTTCGCGCCCGGCCTCGGCCAGGCGGCCGAACGCGCCCTGCTGCCACGCGAACAGCAGGAGGTTGGCCAGCACCAGCAGGAGGAACGCAAGCTTCATCGGACCGACGCGCGCAGGGCGAGGCCGCGCAGCACCAGATTATGTTCGATGAGCGGCGCCAGCTCGCCCGGCAGGCGCGCCGCGAGCAGTTCGGCATGCCCCCCCGCGAGCAGCAGCCGAGGCGCCAGATCGACGCTCGCGGAGAACCGACTCCACACGCGCTCGACCAGTCCCGCTTGCGCGTCGAGGACGCCGGTGACGATCGCCTTGTCGGTCGTGTCGGGAAAGTCGACGGGCGCCCCGGTCGCCAGCGGAAGGCCGGCGGTATTGCGCGCAAGGCTCTCGAGCATCAATCGGACGCCCGGAGCGATGCAGCCGCCGACGAAACGCGAACTGTCCTCGCCGGCGCGGACGCAGTCCACGGTCGTGGCCGTCCCCGCGTTGACGACGACCAGCGACGTGCGCGGCAGCCGCGCGCAGGCGCCGAGCAGCGCGTGCCAGCGATCCGCGCCGAGCTGCTGGGGATCGAGATAGCCGTTGACCAGCGTGACCTCGCCGCGGAACGAAGCCTGCGAACGCATCCACTCGATCTCCGCCAGGCCCACCGCCCGCGCGGCACGTTCTACCGCCGCCGCCACCGCGGCGCTCGCGACGGAGCAGCCGACGGCGCGGCGTGGAGCCGGAGCCGCTCTCCACGCGTCCGACAGGGCGGCCGCCACGTCCAGCCCGCCGCGGTGCAGGGCCCGCCCGCCGACCGACACGTCGCCGTCTGCGGCCAGCCGCGCCCACTTGACGGCGGAATTGCCGACGTCGATGAGGAGCGTCACGGTGCCGAGTCGCGGAACACCACGTCCCCGACGCTGACCGTGCGCGGCGGGCCGCCGCCGACTTCGATCAACAGGCGACCATGGCCGTCGACGTCGGCGAGGCGCCCGCTCGCGACCACCGCACCGTTGTCCATGACGTCGACGGCGCGCCCGCGGCCTTCCATCAGCGCAACGAAGCGTGGCCGGAACGCCGCGAATCCCTGGCGCGTGAACACGTCGAGGGTCTGCAGCGTCGCCGCGGCGAGCCGACCGATCCATGCCTCGCGTTCGGCGGCGACGATGGCCGGTGGCAGCAGTTCGTCCATGCCGAGGACCGGTTGGTCGATCATGTGCCGCGTGCTCGGTTCGAGATGCAGGTTGATGCCGATGCCGACCACGAGCGTGAACCGCGCCTTGTCGTCCGCGGCAAGCTCGCTCAGGATTCCGCCCAGCTTTCGTCCGCCCACGCGCAGGTCGTTCGGCCACTTCAACTGGACCTCGATGCCCCGCGGCTGCAGGCACTCAGCCAGAGAGACGCCGCACGCTAGCGTGATCGCGGGAAGCGAGGCGGGAAGCTCGGCCAGCGGCATGCCCATCGAGAACAGCAGCGCGTGCCGCGGCAGGGCAAACCAGGGTCGGCCCTGCCGTCCGCGGCCCTCGTACTGGAAGTCCGTCGCGCGCAGCACGGGCTGCGCGAACTGGGCGCTGCGGGCGCGCACCATCAGGTCCGCACTGGTCGACGACGTCTCGTCGACGACCTCGACCGCGCACCGACCGGTCCAACCCGAGTCGCCGAGCCAGCCTTCGATCGCACGCTTCGACAGGGGCGGCGGATCGAATGCGGTGTCAGACGACGCAAGCGCGGCGGAGTCCATGGTGCCCGGTAGCAGAGAGTTCGGGGGAATTTAGCACCCGGGTCGGGTCGCGCCCGCGCTTCCCGATGCGGCTTGTCAATGCGTCGGGGCGGGCCCGACAATCGGGCATGAGCGCGTCTCCCATCGTCGGCAAACCGTGGCACACGCGCAGTTCCCCGCTGGCCCGCGGCGCCTGCGCGGTCTACGCGCTGCTGCTGCTGTACTCGGGACTCTCGCCGTGGCGCGGCTGGCGCGACCTCGGCGTCGGGCCGCTCGCGTACCTCACGGCGCCGGTCCCGCGGCACCTCACCACCTTCGACCTGATCGTCAACGTCCTGGGCTACGTGCCGCTCGGCGCGCTCGTCGTGCTCGCGCTGCACCCGCGCACGCGCGGCGCCCTGGCCGTGCTGGTGGCGGTCGTCGCCGGCGCCCTGCTGTCCGGCACGATCGAGGCGCTGCAGACCTATCTTCCCAGCCGCGTTCCATCCAACATCGATCTCGCGACCAACTCAGTCGGCGCGCTCGCCGGAGGCCTGCTCGCCGCGCCGTTCGCGTCGAGCCTGATCGACCGGGGCCGGCTCGCCGACCTCCGGCTGCGCTGGTTCGAGCGGCGCCCGTCGGTGCTGCTCCTGCTCGTGTCGCTCTGGCCACTCGCGCAGATCGCTCCGGAGCCGATGCTGTTCGGGTCGGGCGACCTGCGGGAGACGCTCGGCGAGGCAGTCTCCGCGCTCGGCGGCACGTGGCCGTCGCTCGACCCGGCCGGGTTCGGGCCGGCGGAGTTCGTGCTCGCCGAAGCCTTCGTCGTGTCCGCGGCTCTCCTCGCCGTCGGCCTCGCCTTCGCATCGGCGATGCGCAGCGCCGCGCCGCGCGCGGCGCTGCTGGTCGCGTTGCTGCTCGCCGCGCTGACGGTGAAGACGTTGGCGCACGGCACGCTGTTCGGGCCGGAGCGCGCCATCGCCTGGCTCACGCCCGGCGCCTACGGCGGGCTCGCGATCGGCATGCTTGCGCTGCTGGCGGCCAGCGCGGGGCCGGTGCACTGGCGGCCGCGCTTCGCGCTGGTCGCGCTCGCCGCCGCGCTGGTCGCGGTCAACGTCGTGCCGGTGAATCCCTACTTCCTCGTCAACATGCAGGAGTGGCGGCAGGGCGTCTTCCTGAACTTCAACCAACTCGCCAGCTGGCTGTCGACCCTGTGGCCCTATGCCCTCGGCCTCGCGCTGCTGACGCACGCGGCCGCCCCGCGTTCCGTGCGCTGACCCAGGCGTCCGGCTCCCTATAATTTGCGCTTTCCTGCCGAGAAGGCGGTTGTGCCCCGCTCATGAGCTACTACCAGCGTCACGTGTTCTTCTGCCTCAACGTCCGCGAGGACGGGGCGGCATGCTGCGGCGGCCACAACGCGGCGGAGATGCAGCAGTACGCCAAGTCGCGCGTCAAGCAGATGGGGCTGAACGGCGAGGGCAGGATCCGCATCAACAAGTCCGGTTGCCTCGACCGGTGCGACGAGGGGCCGTGCGTCGTCGTCTATCCCGAGGGCGTCTGGTACACCTACGTCGACCAGCACGACGTCGACGAGATCATCGACACCCACCTGGTCAAGGGCGAAGTGGTCGAGCGCCTGCGCATCTAGATGCTGTCGAGCGCCGAGAAGCACGCGATCGACGGCAAGGCGGGGCGCATCGAGTTCGCGCTCGACTGGCCGGAGGACGCGCCGCCGCGCGGGATCGCCTATGTGGGCCATCCGCATCCTCTCTATGGCGGAACGCTCGACAACAAGGTCGCGTCCACGATGGCCCGCACCTTCGCCGCGCTCGGGTGGCTGGCGGTGCGGCCGAATTTCCGCGGCGTCGGACGCAGCGAGGGCACGCACGATGAAGGCCGCGGCGAGACCGAGGACTTCGTCCACCTGATCGATGCGCTTCCCGCGCTGCCCGCCGTGGCGGGACGCATCGGTCCCGCGCTCCCGCTCGCGCTCGCCGGGTTTTCCTTCGGCAGCTTCGTGGCGGCGCACGCGGCGCGCACGCTGGCGGCCCGGCACCAGCCGGCTCGCCACCTCGTGCTTGTCGGATGCGCCGCGGGGAAGTGGCCGATGCCGAGCGTGCGGCACGACACCCTCGTGATCCACGGCGAGAACGACGAGACGATCCCGCTCGCCGACGTCTTCGAGTGGGCGCGTCCGCAGAACCTTCCGGTCGTGGTCGTTCCGGGCGCGGACCACTTCTTCCATCGCCGGCTCCCGCTGCTCAAAACCCTGATAAGCGCGCACATTCTGGGGATGTCCGCGTTTGACGCTGCCCAACAAACTCCGTAAAAACAGTCGACTGCCCGCACTCGCGCGGGCCGATCGAAAACGGGGACATGGGCGCGCGCAGCGCGCAACGCGATGGATGGATCTCTGATCTACGTGAAGACGCCGAAGGGCGTGGCCGAAGTCGGCGCGCGCGGCGCGCAGCTCTCGATGGTTGCGCGTCGCGTTCTGATCATGATGGACGGCAAGCGGACCGTCGACGAACTCGCCCTGTACGCTCGGGCCGGCGAAATCGGCGCGATCATGACCCAGCTCGAAAGCGAAGGCCTGGCCGAGAAAGCCGGTGCGGTCGCCGCGACGACCGTGGCCCTGCGGGCCATCGGCGAGTTGGCGCCGCCGCAGACGCCGACCGTCGCCCCTCCCGCGCCGGAAGAACGCGACCTCGGCCCGATCACGCTCGAGGAAGCGAAGCGGCGAGCGGTGCGCGAGCTGAACGACCGCCTCGGCCCCGAGGCCGACGTCATCGCAATGCGGATCGAGGCCTGCAGGAGCATCGACGAGTTCCGCGAGCGCGTGCGCGACGCCGAGCGCTACGTCACCGCGGCGCTGGGCGCGGCGGCGGCGCAGGACTACCTGCGCGCGCTGCGGCGCGGGTCCTGAGTCGCCCGCCCGTCGCTCGCAGCGCTCCGCGCTCACCGCCCGCCTCGTCGTTTCCACTCACTTCCGGGGAGGGGGAAGGCGCACCCGGCGGCGATAGAATGCGGGCGCTGCCTGCCTCACCTTCGGTCACGTGCCGCTTCCCCAGTACGCGCTCGCGCGCGCCTTCCTCGCCCTCGTCCTCCTGCTGCTGACCGCCGGCGGCGCATCCGCGCAGTCCGGTCCGGTGCTGGCGGCGCGCGCCTGGACGCTGGTCGACGCCATGAGCGGCCTGACGATCACGTCGTCCGCCGCCACCCAGCGCATGGAGCCCGCTTCGCTGACGAAGCTGATGACAGCCTATGTCGTCTTCACCGCGATCGCGGAAGGACGAACCCGGAGCGACGCCGCAGTGCAGGTGAGCGCGGCGGCGGTGGCGGCTCCGGGCCGGGCCGGTTCGCGCATGTACATCGAACCGGGCCGGCCGGTCACGGTCGACGGGCTGCTGCGCGGCCTGATCGTCGTTTCCGGAAACGATGCCGCGGTCGCGCTCGCCGAGCACACGGCCGGCAGCACCGAGGCTTTCGTCGAGCGCATGAACGCCGAGGCGCGTCGGCTGGGCATGACGAACACCCGCTTCGCCAACGCCACCGGCCTGCCCGATCCGCAGCACTACTCAACGGCGGAAGACCTCGCCCGGCTCGCGCAGCGGCTGCTCTCCGACTTCCCGCAGTACTCGCAGCTCTTTGCGCAACGCGAGTTCACCTACAACCGCATCACCCAGTCGAACCGCAACCGGTTGCTGTGGAGCGACGGCAGCGTGGATGGCCTGAAGACCGGGCACACGGAAGGCGCCGGCTGGTCCGTGATCGCGACTGCCGCTCGCGCGCAGGGCACCGGCGAACGGGCCTTCAACCGCCGCCTGATCGCCGTCGTGCTCGGCGCCGCCAGCGACTCGGTGCGGGCGCAGGAAGCGCTGCGGCTGCTCAATTTCGGCTATGCCGCGTTTGATACCGTTCGGCTCTACCGGCGAGGCGACGTGCTCGCGCGCGCCGAAGTCTGGAAGGGAGATGCCGGCGAAGTTCCGATCGGCATCGAGCGCGACGTCTACGTGACCGTTCCCGCCGACACCCTCCGCGCGCTGGGCAGGGCCGGATTCCAGTCGGCGCTCGAACGGAACGATCCGCTCCTGGCGCCATTGAGCAAGGGCGAGATCGTGGGACGGTTGAAGATCACCGCGGTCGGCGTCAGCGTCGCCACCGTGCCGGTGGTCGCCCTCGAAAGCGTCGGCGAGGCGGGCCTCTTCGGGCGCGCGTACGATGCCGTGCGATTGTGGTGGAGGAGGCGCAACTGATGGAATGGAACGAGGGAACGTGTTACCTGAACGGCAAGTGGATGCCGCTCGCCGACGCCAGCATCTCGGTGCTGGACCGCGGCTTCATCTTCGGTGACGGCGTCTACGAAGTGATCCCGGTCGACACGGTCGACGGGATCCGCGCGCCCTTCCATGCGTGGCCGCACTACGCGCGGCTGCAGCGCAGCCTCGACGCGGTGCGCATCTCGAATCCGTGTTCGCTCGAGCAGTGGCTCGACCTGACTGCGGAGCTGATCGATCGTCATCCCTGGCCGCGCCAGCTGATCTACGTGCAGGTGACGCGCGGCGTGGCCAAGCGCGACCATCCGTTCCCGACGGGAGTGACGCCGACGGTGTTCATGAACAGCACGCCGTGGCCGCAGATCCCCGCCGAGCAGATCGAGAACGGCGTATCCGCGGTGACCCACGCCGACGAGCGCTGGCTGCACTGCGACATCAAGAGCATCTCGCTGCTCGGCAACGTGCTGATGAAGCAGTACGCCATGGACCACGGCGCGTCGGAAACCGTGATGCTGCGCGACGGCTTCCTGACGGAAGGGTCCAGCACGAACACGATGCTCGTGAAGGACGGCGTCGTGATCGCACCGCGGAAGACGGTGCAGATCCTGCCCGGCATCACCTACGACGCGGTGTTCGACATCGCCCGGAAGCACGGAATCGCGACGGAACGCAGGCCGGTGACGGAAGCCGAACTGCGCGCCGCCGACGAAGTGTGGCTGAGCTCCTCGGGCCGCGAGGTCCTGGCGATCACCCGCCTCGACGGAGCGACCGTCGGAAACGGCCGGCCGGGGCCTGTCTACAAGCAGGTGCAGGCGTGGATGCAGCAGGCCAAGCGCGAAGACGCGCTGGCATGGAAGGCCGAGCGCGGCGGCCGCACGCTCGCGGCATGACGGACGACACGCCGCCACCGCCGCCGGGCCTGCAGTTCCCGACCGAGTTCCCCATCAAGATCATGGGGCGGCGTGTCGAGGGGTTCGCGCAGGGGATCGTCGAGGTCGTGCGCGCCCACGCTCCCGACTTCGATGCAGCGACGCTCGAGATGCGGACCTCCAAGGATGGCAACTACCTTTCGGTCACCGCGACGATCAACGCGACCTCGCGCGAGCAGCTCGACGACCTCTATCGCGCGCTGACGAGCCATCCGCTCGTCAAGATCGTGCTGTAACGGCGATGATCGTGCGCATGCTCGGGCGCGCGGAGTACGTCCCGACGTGGGACGCGATGCGCGCGTTCACGCAGCAGCGGACACCAGACACCGAGGACGAACTCTGGCTGGTCGAGCATCCGCCGGTGTACACGCTCGGCCAGGCCGGCCGGCGCGAGCACCTGCTCGCACCGACCGACATCCCCGTGATCACCAGCGATCGCGGCGGCCAGATCACGTATCACGGCCCGGGACAGGTCGTCGCCTACCCCCTGCTCGACCTGCGGCGCCTCGGCATCTTCGTCAAGGAACTCGTGTTCCGGATCGAGCAGGCCGCGATCCAGACGCTCGAACGCTACGGCGTCGACGCGCGTCGCGTGAAGGGCGCGCCGGGCGTCTATGTCCCGTACGCAGCTAGCCGCGCGTCCGACGAGTTCGCGGGGCTTGCGAAGATCGCAGCCCTCGGCATCAAGGTCACCAACGGCCGCTGCTACCACGGCCTGGCGCTCAACGTGGCGATGGACCTCGCGCCGTTCTCCCTGATCAACCCTTGTGGCTACGCAAACCTGCCGGCCGTCGACCTGACGACACTTGACATCCGCGTCGAGTGGAACGACGCTGCCTCCGGACTTGCCGAGCGCCTCCGGACACATCTGTCGTGAACAGCACCCTCGACTCCCAGATCGCGATCGAGCCCGGCTCCTGGAGTGCCTGGCTGGTCGCCTTGCGGCCGAAGACGCTCTGGATCGCCGTGGTCCCGGTCTTCGTCGGGACTTCGCTCGCCGTCGCCGAGACCGGCCAGGTGAATCCGCTGATCGCGTTCCTCGCCCTCGTGGCCTCGATCCTGCTGCAGATCCTGACCAACCTCCAGAACGACGTCGGCTACACCAAGCGCGGAGCCGAGACGGCCAGCCGGATCGGCCTGCCGCGCGCCACCGCACGCGGCTGGCTCACGGTCGCCGCGGTGCATCGGGCGCTGGTCGCCGTCGTGATCGCCACGATGCTGGTCGGCCTGCCGATCGTCATCCACGGCGGCTGGCCGGTGCTGCTGATGGGCGTGGCGTCGATCGTCGCCGCCTGGGCGTACATGGGCGGTCCCCGCCCGATCGCCTACACGCCGTTCGGCGAGCTGACCGTCTTCGTGTTCTTCGGGCTGATCGCGGCGGTCGGCAGTTACTACATCCAGACCGGCACGCTGTCGCCGAGCGCGTGGCTGGCCGGGTGCGCGATCGGCTCGATAGCGGCCGCCGCGCTCGCCGTGAACAACATCCGCGACTGCGTGCACGACGCCGAGGTCGGCCGCCGGACGCTGGTGGTCGCGCTCGGCAAGGAGGCGTCGGAACGGGCCTTCCAGGCCGCGCTGCTGCTGCCGTACTTGCTCACCGTCGCGCTCGCGCTCACCGACCCGCGCCTGATCGGCCTGCTGGCCGTGCTGGTCACGCTGCCCGCGGCGCTCGGGCTCGCGCGCGACCTGCCCCGCACGCCGCCCGGCCTGCCTTACAACGAGATGCTGTTCCGGACGTTCAAGCTCGAACTCGTGTTCGGCGCGTGCTTCACGATCGGCGCCCTGCTTCCCGGCCTGCTGCCGGGCGTCCGCTAAAATCCGCCCGTTCCCCTAGCGCGGCGCGCGGCTTCGTCCCGTCGCGACAATCCTCCCATGAGCAGCACGCCCGTCCCACCGCCGGGATCCGACGCGCCATCGCCCAAGCTGAAGGGCGAGGCGAAGACCGGCAAGGTCTTCAAGAAGTTCGACATCAAGCCCGTCCCGGCGGGCCAGGCGCTGAAGAAGCCCGAGTGGATCCGCGTGAAGGCGGGGTCCCCGGCCACGCGCTTCTACGAGATCAAGTCGATCCTGCGCGAGCACAAGCTGCACACGGTGTGCGAGGAAGCGACCTGCCCGAACATCGGCGAGTGCTTCGGCAAGGGCACGGCGACGTTCATGATCATGGGCGACAAGTGCACGCGCCGCTGCCCGTTCTGCGACGTCGGCCACGGCCGTCCGGATCCGCTCGACCCCGACGAGCCCGGGAACCTCGCGAAGACAATCGCCGCGCTGAAGCTCAACTACGTGGTCATCACCTCGGTCGACCGCGACGACCTGAAGGACGGTGGCGCGAAGCACTTCGTCGACTGCATCCGCGCGACCCGGGCCGCGTCGCCATCGACCCGCATCGAGGTGCTGGTGCCGGACTTCCGCGGCCGACTCGACCGCGCGCTCGAGATCCTCGTCGCGGCGCCGCCCGACGTGATGAACCACAACCTGGAAACGGTGCCGCGCCTGTACCGCGAGTCGCGCCCGGGTTCGGACTACCAGCACTCGCTGACGCTGCTCGGGGAGTTCAAGCAGCGGGTGCCCGGCGTGCCGACCAAGAGCGGCCTGATGGTGGGGCTGGGCGAAACCGACGACGAGATCCTGCAGGTGATGCGCGACCTGCGCGCGCACGGCGTGGACATGCTCACGGTCGGCCAGTACCTGGCGCCGACCAGTCACCACCTGCCGGTGCGCCGCTACGTGCACCCGGACACGTTCCGCATGTTCGAGTCCGAAGCGGCCGCGATGGGCTTCTCCCACGCGGCGTGCGGCGCGATGGTGCGGTCCAGCTATCACGCCGACCAGCAGGCGCACGCGGCGGGCGTCGCCTAGGAAACGGGCGCCATCGCGTATCGCTTGCAGCGGGGCCCGCGCCCCTGAAGCAGCGCCGTGGGCCGGCCGTCTCAGCCGGCTTCTGCGGCGAGCAGCCGGGGCGGCAGCGGCGCGTCGAGCGCCGCGGAGATCATCCGCAGCGTGCTGGCCGCGCGCCAGTTCGTGGCGTCGTCGACGAACGCCGTCGCCGTCACCGCCTTGATCAACTGCGGCTTCGCTAGCGGCGCGAGCCGGTTCAAGCGGTCGAGCGCGTCCGAGACCGCATCGAGCCGAATCGAGTCGCCGGGCGTGAACGGCGTGTCGACGCCGGGCAGCAGCAGCGCGCCCGCGTTGAACGCGTGCTCCGCGCGCTCCGGAAGGCGCACGGCCGCGGCGAGCGAAAGCACAAGGCTGGCCTCCCGGGGCAACTCGCGAACCGAGCGATGGCTGACCGGAACGGCCCGGCCCGCATCGGGGCCGAGCCGGCGCTTGAGGATCGTGAACAGCAGGAACTCCGGCACGGACAAGCGTCCGTCGGCGACGATGAGCATGTGCGCGACCCGGAGCAGCCGCTGCCGCGCGTCCTGCGGAAGCTTGCGCAAGGCCGGCATCGCCGTGTCGGCCAGCGGCTGGCGGGCACCCGGCGGCAGCTGCAGGATGCGCCCGTGGTAGTCGTCGACGATCGGCAACGCCTCGCCGCCGTACGCCTCCGCGATCACCTTGCGCTGCTGCGCGCGCAATTCGACGTCGCGATCGACCAGCAGAGCCAGCGCCAGCAACTGCGAGCGCGAGCCATCCGCGGCCGCGGCGCGCAGGGCGGCCAGCGTCGCACGCTGCGCGTCGTCGAGCGCGAAGTCGCGGGAGCGCGGCAGGCCGACCTTGCCCACGGAGTCGGTGATCTGCGCGGCCGCCGCGGCCGATGCGGTGACGAGGCCCGCCACCGGCGACAACGCATCGGGAAACGTCGAGGAGGCAGGCTCGGCAACGCCGGCCGCATACGGCGGAGCGACGAACGGAATCGGCGGCAGTTCGGCCTCGGCCGCGGGACGGCCTTCGAGCGCGAGCGCGACGCGGTCCTCCGGCGCGGGCAGGAACTCCACCTTGCGGCCATAGATTCGCCGGACACGCTCTTCAATCGGCGGGTGCGTGGCGAACAGGCCGCTGACGAACGCGGGTCGCGCCGCGCCGAGGAACAGGTGCGACAGGGTTTCCGCCCGCGGGTGATCGATGCGCGTGCCGAGGCCTTCGGCGGCGCCGAGGCCGCCGATCTTGCGCAGCGCGCCGCCGATGCCGTCGGGGTTGCGCGTGAACTGGACCGCGCTGGCGTCGGCGAGAAACTCGCGCTGGCGCGAAACGGCGGCCTTGATCAACCGTCCGAAGAACACGCCGATGTAACCGAGCACCCACAGCACGACCCCGGCCAGGGCAACCACCGCGATGCCGCCGCCGCGGCCGCTGTCGCCGCGGCCGCGGCCAGCGACCTCGAGCAGGAAGCGACCGGCCATCGCGACCATCGTGAGCCCGAACAGCACGCCGATGAGCCTCATGTTCAGCCGCATGTCGCCGTTCAGCACGTGCGAGAACTCGTGCCCGATCACGCCCTGCAGCTCGTCGCGCGTCAGCCGCGTCAGGGTGCCGCGGGTCACGGAGATCACGGCATCGTTGATCGAGTGGCCGGCCGCGAACGCGTTGATCGAGTTCTGGTCATCCATCACGAACACGCGCGGCACCGCGACGCCGGACGCGATCGCCATCTCCTCGACGACGTTCAGCAGGCGGCGGTCGAGCAGGTCACGCGTCGACGGATCGACCGGCCGTGCACCGACCATCCGCGCGACGGCCTCGCCCCCGGACGCGAGCGCGCTCATCTCCACCGCCGTGCCGCCGGCGATCAGGCCGAGCACGACCAGCGTGTTGGTCAGGAAGAAGCCGTTCGGAAGGGCCGCCGTCCCCCACGGAAGACCGGCCGGCAGGAAGGCCGTGAAGTAGACGCCGGCGCCGATGACGTTCACCGCGACCACGACGCACAGGACGGCGAGCACGAACAGCACGATCAGCCGCCGGCTCGCGCGGCGCGCGACTTCCTGATGCTCGAAGAAGTCCACGGGATGCGCCTGTCAGGGCGCGCGGGCGCACCGGGCGCCCGCCGCCGCCCTTTGCATCTTCGTCAGAACTGCACTTTCACCGGCCGACGTTCTTCGTCGCTCTCGGTGGCCTCGAGCAGTTCGGCGGGGCCGAACGAGAACGCGCTCGCGATGACGTTCGTGGGGAACTGCTGCGCGGACGTGTTGTAGCTCATGACCGCGTCGTTGAAGCTCTGGCGCGCGAACGAGATCTTGTTCTCGGTGCCTGTCAGCTCTTCGGTCAGCTGCATCATGTTCTGGTTGGCCTTCAGGTCCGGATACGCCTCCGCCAGCGCAAACAGGCGCGACAGCGCGCCCGACAGGGCGCCCTCGGCCGCCACCAGTCCCTGGATCGCGGACGCCGAGCCGGGATCGGCCGACGCCGCCGCGTTGGCGCTCACCGCGGTGTTGCGGGCCTTGATGACGTTTTCGAGCGTCTCGCGCTCGTGCTTCATGTAGGCCTTGGCGGTCTCGACGAGATTCGGGATCAGGTCGTAGCGCCGCTTCAACTGCACGTCGATCTGCGCGAAGGCGTTGCGGAACTTGTTGCGCAGGCTGACGAGGCGGTTGTATGCGCCGACCGCCCAGAAGACGACGACCGCGATGATCACCAGCACGACGATCCAGCCCATGTCACCCTCCCAAGTCGGACAACCCGTGCGTCACCCGCAGCGCGGGCACGCGGCCGAGCGCGCGTCGATCCGCCGTCGACGCCGCTCGCACAGGGCGCCGGAGCGCCCCGTCCCTGTCCTCGCCATGCGACAGGGAGGCGGACTATAAGTCAAAGGGCCCGCGAGGCAAGGCTCGATCGGGCGTCGGAAGCCGCCGCACATCAGCTGACGTCAAATTGCGACACGCGCGTCACTTCGCGGTGCCCGGCGTGGCCACGGGCGACGCGACGGCGGCCGGCGAAGCGTCGGGTGCCGGGCTCGATGCGGGCGGCGCGCTGGCGGCCGGCGCGGCGGTCGTCGCCGGCGCGGGCGGCTGGCTTGCTCCCAGGCGGCGCCGCTGCACTTCCTCCGGCGTGCCGATGTCGAACACCTTCACCACCTGCTGCACTCCGGAGACACGGCTGGCAACGTACGCGGCAACCTCGGCTTCCTTTGCCGTGACGAAACCCATCAGGTAGACGACGCCGCGCTCGGACACGATACTGATCGAGTTGAACGGAATCTCCTTGGTGTTGACGAACTGCGCGCGAACCTTGGTGCCGATCGTGGTGTCGTTCGTGCGTTGCCCGAGCGTGGACGGCTTCGCGACCGCGAGTTCGTTGACGACCGTTCGCACATTGAGCGACCGTGCCGCGATCTCGCCCGCCTGCGCCTTCGCCTGCTCGGTGGGCACTTCCCCGGTCAGCAGCACCTTGCGCTCGAAGCTGTTGATGCTGATGTGGAAGTCACTGGAGTTGGCCTTGAAGGCCGTGCCCAGCTCGTTGCTCAGCCGCAGCTCGATCGCCTGGTCGTCGATCTGCGCCCCGGTGGTGCGCCGGTCGGTGGCGACGATCGCCGTGCCGGCCGCGATGGCTCCGATGACCAGCGGCGCGCACGCGGGCAGCACCGACGCCAGCAGGGCTGCCGCAATCAGGGGTCTGGCCAACTTCATCTGCTCTCCTTCACTCGATGTCCTAGGTCGCGAATGCGTCGCGAATCCAGTCGATTGTGCCACTGCCGTCCACGGTGACGACGTCGAAGCGGCACGCCGGCCAGCGCTCTCCATAGTGCTCGGCAAGCCAGCGCTGGGCCGCGCGCGCAAGTCGCTTCTGCTTGTACACGTCCACGCTCGCCAGCGCACCGCCGTAGCGTTCGCTCGCCCGCAGGCGCACTTCGACGAACACGACGACGTCGCGCTCGCGCACGACCAGGTCCAGCTCGCCCTCGCGGTAACGCGCGTTGCGCGCGAGGACGCGGCACCCCGACGCGCACAGGTGGCGCTCCGCGGCGTCTTCGGCCGCCGCGCCCGCGCGCTGCTTCGGCGTGCGGACGCCGGTGGCGCGCGGCGCCGATCGACGCGCCGGCATCAGCGTCCGATCTCCTCGCGCTCGATCGCTCCATTGCGATAGATGGCCGCGGCCGGCGTTCGCTCCACGCGCGGGCCCGATGCGCGATCGACGCTAAGCCGGCCCGTCATCCCCTCGATCGTGAAGCGGGTCTCGCCGCTGCTCCAGCGCTGCGCGACCCGGTAGGCGTCCGCGCCTAGCGCATGGAGCCGCGCGAGCTCGGCCGGCATCGGCGTCGCCGGCAACGGGCCTCCCGCGCCGGTCGCCGCGCTCCCGCGCACGAGCCACGGCATGTCGACGAAGCGGACGCCGTCGAGATCGTGCGCGAGCGCGGTTGTCTCGGGCGCCACGGCATCGCCTCCGGCGTTGAGCAGGGACGTGCCGAAGATGGGGATCGGCCGCGGTATTCGCGCTCGCAGCAGGGCCGCCGCACGGGCATCGAGAGCGAGAAAGACGGCGTCGTGCCGGTTCGGGTCGAGCAATTTCGCCAGGCGGTCGCCGCTCTCCACGGAAGTGTCCACGACAGTCGGCACTTCCCCGCCCGACCGCAGCTCGCCGACGTAGGCCTGCGCGATCCGCCGCTCCAGAGGGCCGGGTCCTGAAAGCACCACGAACCGCGGCGCCGCGGAAGGGGAACGGCGGGTGCCGACGAACTCGGCCAGCGCGACGCGCACGACGTACTGCGCTTCGGCTTCCGCGGACAATCCCAGCGCGATCATCGTCGATGGCGCGGCCGCGCCGCGATCCGGATAGTTGAGCGCCACCAGCGGCACCGAGGCGTAGCCGCCGTCGCACACCGCGTTGACCTCGCTTCGCAGCAGCGGTCCGACGACGACCTTCACGCCTCGCGCCTGCGCGCCGCCGATCGCGGCCTGCAGCTGCGCCGCATCGTCGTCGACCTCGATCACCTGGATGACGGCCGAGCCGCGGGCCGCCTCGTGCGCCGCGAAGAAGCCGAGGCGGACCGCCTCGGCAGCCTGCGCGAACACCGTCTGCTGGCTCGGCAGGATCAGCGCGATCGACGGCGCCGTTCCACCGGCGGGCGGTGCAGCGGGTGGCTGGGCGGGGATCGTCGTGATCTGCGCCCGGAGGCTGCATGCGACACTTGCCAGCACCAGCGCGGCAACAAGGTGCCGGGCGCGGGCGACAGTGGTCGTGGGAATCATGGGTGAACGAACGGACAACAGGCACGAACGGCTGTTCGAGGTCTCCGGGGTCACGGAGCAGGAGCTGCCCGCAGGCTCATTGTATGTAGTTGCGTTACCCATCGGCAATGCAGCCGACATCACGCTGCGCGCGCTGTGGCTGCTCGCCCGGATGGACGTGATCGCCGCCGAGGACACGCGCGTGACCCGTCCCCTCCTTGCGCGATTCGGCATCGACACGCCGCTCATGACGGCCCACCAGCACAACGAGCACGAAGCCGCGACCCGGTTGATCGAGCGCCTCGCGCGCGGGGAGCGGGTCGCCCTGGTGACGGATGCGGGCACCCCCGGCGTTTCCGATCCGGGCGCGCGCGTGGTGCGGGCCGTCCTCGACGCCGGGCACCGCGTCGTGCCCGTTCCCGGAGCGAGCAGCGCGGTGACTGCGGTCTGCGCGGCAGGCCTCGCGCCGGGACCATTCCGATTCGTCGGCTTCCTTCCGACCGGGCGCGCGGAGCGCGAGCGGCAGCTGCGAGCGCTCGCGGCCGAGCCCTCGGCGTTCGTGCTGTTCGAAGCGCCGCACCGCGTGCGCGAGCTGCTTGCGCTGATGGCCGAGGTGCTCGCGCCGACGCGGCGCGTCGTTCTCGCGCGCGAGCTGACGAAGAAGTTCGAGACCATCGAGGCCCACCGCGCCGGGGAACTGGCCACGCTCGAAGCCGACGAGCGCGGCGAGTACGTGGTGCTCGTCGACGCCGGCGAGCAGGACGCGACCGATCTTGACGCGGTCACTCGGCGATGGCTCGAGGCCCTGCTGCAGGACCTGCCGCCGGCGCGCGCGGCCGCCGTTGCCGCGAAGGCGAGCGGCCAGCCGCGCGACGCGCTGTACCGGCTCGCGCTTCAGCTGAAGCCCGCGCGCTAGGGCCTGCTAACGCGAGAACGGAACGGCCGGCCGCCCCAGCAGGCGCTCGAGCTGCAGTGCCAGCGAAAGCGCGGTCGCGCGGTCGGGCAGCGCGCCGACGAGCACGCGAAACAGGTTCTCGTCGCGTTCGACGCGCGCTTCCCGATGGCTCGCGGGCAGTTCGCCTTCCGAGAAGTCGAGCACCGTCGCGACGCGCACGGCGAGATCCTCGGCGCTCGACTGCTGCGAAAACGCGCCGACCTGCACGGACCAGCGCGGCGTGTCGATGGCTGGTGCGAGCGCCGAAGCGAGGGCCGGCGTCGGCAGCGAGGCGGGAGCGCCCGCTGCCCCGGCCGGCAGGGCGCCGGCAGCGGCGATCGACGGGCCTGCCGTGCTCCCGGTGGCGGACGGGACTCGCCACTGGCCCGACGCGATCTGCGCGGACGTCAGCCGTTCGATCTCCACCTCGCCCGTTCCGGCGGCGGCAATGCCGAGCTTCGTCGCCGCGCCGTAGGAAAGGTCGATGATCCGGCTGTCCTTGAACGGGCCGCGGTCGTTGACGCGCACGATCGCGCTGCGGCCGTTGCGCGGGTTCGTGACGCGCACGTAGCTCGGGATCGGCAGCGTCGGATGCGCCGCGGTCATCGCGAACATGTCGTAGATCTCGCCGCTCGCGGTGCGGTTGCCGTGGAACTGGCGCCCGTACCACGAGGCGGCGCCCCTCTGCCGGAAGGGCACATCGGCGGTCAGCGGCGTGTAGCTGCGGCCGAGCGCGGTATAGGGGCGGTTGGCGCGGGGATGCAGCGGCTCGACGCGCGGCACGGCGTCCGCGGCATCGGCGAGATCGGCCGGGGTGCGGTCGGGCGGCCCGTCGTCCTGGTAGTAGACGCTGCGCTTCGGCGTCGAGCCGCAGCCGGCGAGCAGCACCGCGCACAGGACCAGGGGCAGGCTCCGGCCGAAAGCCGCGCGGAGGGTGCGTAACGAGGCGGCAACGCCGGCGCTCACGACTGCACGAGCTTGCGGTTGGCGGCAATCGCCATCAGCAGTCCGCATGCCATGCCGAGCGTCACCAGCGCCGTGCCTCCGTAGCTGATGAACGGCAGCGGCACGCCCACCACCGGCAGGATTCCGCTCACCATCCCCATGTTCACGAACGCGTAGGTGAACATGATCATCCCGATCGCCGCGGCCAGCAGGCGCGCGAACATCGTCGGCGCGTTGATCGCGATCTGGAACGCGCGCGCGACGAGCGCGAAGAACAGCACGACCAGCACGATGTTGCCGACGAGCCCGAACTCCTCGGAGTAGACCGCGAAGATGAAGTCGCTGGTGCGCTCGGGGATGAACTCCAGGTGGGTCTGAGTGCCCTGCATCCAGCCCTTGCCGAACGCGCCGCCCGAGCCGATCGCGATCATCGCCTGGAGCGTGTGGAAGCCCTTGCCCAGAGGGTCCGTGGAAGGATCGATCAGCGTGAAGATCCGCTGGCGCTGGTAGTCGTGCATCAGCGTCCATGCGACCGGCAGCATCGCCAGTCCGCCGACCGCCATCGCCGCCAGCCACTTCCACGGCAGGCCGGCGAAGAAGATCACGAAGAACCCGGCGCCGAGCACCAGCAGCGCCGTGCCGAGGTCGGGCTGCTTGACGATCAGGCCGACCGGCACGAGCACGATGACCGCCGCCACGGCGAAGTCGAACGCGCGCAGCCCGCCCTCGCGCTTGTGGAAGTACCACGCCAGCATCATCGGCAGGCCGAGCTTCATGATCTCGGACGGCTGGATTCGCCCGATGCCGATGTCGAGCCAGCGCGTGGCTCCCTTCACCGTGACGCCCTTCAGCTCGGTGGCGACCAGCAGCGCCAACCCGACGACGTAGACCGGCACCGCGATCCGCATCAGCAACTGCGGCGACACGTTGGCGGCGACGAACAGCACGGCGAACGCGATCGCGAAATTGCGCGCCTGGTCGGTGACGCGCCACGGGAAGTCGTTGCCCGCCGAGTAGAGCGTGACGAGGCCGATCACGGCGAGGCTGCCCACGACGGCCATCAAAGCGGGATCGAACACGCTGACGTAAGGCCTCAGGATCCGGCCGATGCGGCCGAGGAAGCCTTGGCCGTTCATTGCGCGGCCTTCGCCTTCGCCGCCGGCGAGGCGGCGACGCCCGGGGTCTCCTCGTCCGGGCCCTCCCTGGCAGGCGCGTCAGGCACCTTGCCGAGCAGGTAGTAATCGAGCACCTGGCGCGCAATCGGCGCCGCCGCGCGCGCACCGAATCCGCCGTTCTCGACCAGGATCGCCATCGCGATCTTCGGCTCGTCGGCGGGCGCGAACGCGATGAACAGCGAGTGATCGCGATGCCGCTCGGCCACACGCGCCTCGTTGTACTTCTCGCCCTGCTTGATGCCGACGACCTGCGCGGTCCCCGTCTTGCCGCCCACCTTGTAAGGCACGCCCTGGAACGCGCTGCGGCCGGTGCCGCTGATGTTGACGTCGACCATCGCATCGCGCACGAACTTCATGTGCTCCGGCCTGACCTGGATCTGGTAGCTCTTGTCCCGCACGGTCAGCCGCCGCTCGCCGGTGCGCGGGTCTTCGATCGCCTTCACCAGGTGCGGCTTCATGACCACGCCGTTGTTCGCGAGGTTCGCGGTGGCGTGCGCGAGTTGCAGCAACGTGAACGCGTTGTAGCCCTGCCCGATGCCGATCGAGATCGTCTCCCCGGGGTACCACTTCTGCTTGAAGCGCTTCTCCTTCCATGCCGAAGACGGCAGGATCCCGGTCTGCTCGCCCTCGACGTCGATGCCGGTGATCTGGCCGAAGCCCCACGGCTTCATGAAGTCGTGGATGGCGTCGACGCCGAGGTCGTTGGCGAGCTGGTAGTAGTAGATGTCGCTCGACTTCACGATCGACCGATGCATGTCCACCGGGCCGAGCGGAACCTTGTTGGAGTCGCGGAACACCCGGTTGCCGAACAGGAACGTGCCGTTGTCCTGGATCACCTGGTCGGTCCGGCGCTTGCCGGTCTCCAGCGCCGCGAGCGCGAGGAAGGGCTTGTAGGTGGAACCGATCGGATAGGTCCCGCGCAGCGCGCGGTTCAGCAGCGGCTTGTCGGGGTCGTTGTTCAGATCGTCCCAGGACTTCGGGTCGATGCCGTCGACGAACAGATTCGGGTCGAAGGTCGGCTTCGACACGAACGCGAGGATGTCGCCGCTCGACGGCTCGATCGCGATCAGCGCCCCGCGCCGGTCACCGAACGCGCGCTCGACGATCTTCTGCAGCTCGATGTCGACCGACAGGACCAGGTTGTTGCCCGGGAACGAAGGCTTGCGCGACAAGGTGCGGACCGCGCGCCCGCCCGCCGTGATCTCGACCTCCTCGACGCCCGGCGTGCCGTGCAGTTCGCTCTCGTAGCTCTGCTCGACGCCGACCTTGCCGATGTGCTCCGTCCCGTTGTAGATCCCCGGATCGCCGCGCGCCTCGGCGAGCCTCTCGACGCGCTCGAGGTCGCGCGGCGAAATGCGCCCGATGTAACCGATCATGTGCGACGCGATCTCGCCGAGCGGATAGTCGCGGAACAGCCGGGCGCGCAGCTCGACGCCCGGGAAGCGGAAGCGGTTGGCGGTGAAGCGCGCGACATCCTCGTCGGACAGGCGCGTGCGGATCGGAATCGAGTCGAAGCGCTTGGTTTCCTCGAGCAGCTTCTTGAACCGACGGCGGTCGCGCGGCTGGATGTCCACCACCTTCGCCAGCTCGTCGATCGTCTGCTCGAGGCTCTCGACCTTGGCCGGGGTGACCTCCAGCGTGTACGCGGAGTAGTTGCGGGCGATGATCGCGCCGTTGCGATCCTTGATCAGCCCGCGGTTCGGCGCGACCGGCAGGACGGCGATCCGGTTCGCCTCGGCCTTTTCGCGGTAGGCCTCGTGCTTGACGACCTGCAACCACGCGAGGCGCGCCACCAGGATCGCGAATGCCGACAGCACGAAGGCGCTCGCCACGAGCACGCGCGCGCGAAAGTGCCGCACCTCGCGTTCGGGATTGCGCATCGCCGCGACGCTCGAGCCGAACGACAGTTCGTCGTTCGACCGGCGGCGGCTGCGGAACCAGCGCCTAGCCATGCGGGGCCCGCATCACGCGCGGACGTGCGCGCGACGCGAGCGGCAGGCGCAGCAACAGAAGTACCAGCATGAAACGAGCGGGCGGCCGGGCGCCCCGGGACGAAGCTGGCGGATTATAGGAGCGGGAATGCCCCTTTTCACCGAGGGGGACCGATACGGATGACGCGTCGGCGCGAGGCGGGGGTCGCCTGCGCCCTTTGACGCAACGCATTCTGGCGCGGAAGGGCGTGCTCGATACTCTTTTGCACATGAACGCTGCGGAAAAACCCGTCCGGCTCGACCGCGACCGCCCGACCACGCCGCGCCTGCTGCGCGAGCTCGAGACGATCGAGGCGATGACCATGATCTACTGCGCCGACCATCACGGCGCGCCACATCCGTGCGCCGACTGCCAGACGCTGATGACGTATGCCGCGAAACGACTGGCCGTCTGCGCGTACGGCGAGGACAAGCCGGTCTGCGCGAAGTGCCAGATCCACTGCTACGGCAAGGCGATGCGAGAGAAGGTGCGCGAGGTGATGCGCTACTCCGGCCCGCGGATGGTCCTGCGGCATCCCTGGCTCGCCCTGATGCACGTGGTCGACAAGCGCCACGTCGCGCCGCCGAAGCCGAATGCCGGGGCAGTGCCTGCCGGACCGACCCCACAGGCGGAGGCCACGGCATCCCGGGCACCCGGTAACCCCCCGTCCGGCGACCCGAGCCGACGAGAGCCGGCGACATCCCCTCCCGGTTGACTCTTCGCAATACAGGATCCGGGCCAAGCGCCAAGCTGGAAGTGGTCTTGGACCCCAGTGCCCGGATGCTTGCCGCTCTTCTCCGCACGATCCCCTTGCTTGCGCTGGCGGCGCTTCTGGCCGGTTGCGCGGAGCTGCTGCCGAAGTCGAAGGCGGAAACCGAAGCGGCGTGGTCGTCCTTCGACGAGGCCCGGACCGCCATCGAGCGGATCGAGCCGTACAAGACGACGCGCTCGGAGTTGAGGGCGCGTGGCATCGGCGTCGAAGGCGACCCGACCATCACGCTGCTGAGCCACGTCGACGTCGCCGTGCGCTTTCCCATCGGAGGCGTGCTGCGCGCCGAAGACGTGGACCCCGGCATCCGCGACTGCCTGAAGGCCGGAAAGGCGTGCAACGCCTACCAGATCAACCTCAAGCGCACCAACCGCAATCGCGTCGGCAACTTCTGGCTCGACGCGCTGCGCTTCAAGCGCGAGACCGACGTGTCCGGATGGAACTTCAACGCGCTCGTCCTGTTCGTCGACGACGTGGTCGTCTACGCGGTGTTCGGCGGCCAGCCAACGATCCACGAGGTCGAGATCGAGCGCAACCCGCTCGGTCCGCTGCAGGGTTGGGGCGACTGGATCGGGGCGAAGGCGCTGCCATAGTCGCCGCGTCGCTCGTGCATGCGATCCGCTGCGAGGGCAGGCGGGCGGCGGGGCTGGCGGGAGCTTCTGCGGGGCGGTCGGCGCGTTGCGCCAACTGCGCTGCGCGGCTCGGCCCGAGGTCGAGCCGCGGGACTCGCTGCGTTCGCTCCGCGAACTCCGCTCAGACATGCCGCGGCAAGTCAGACACGAAGCGCGCTGACGCGCGCCGACCTCGGACCTCCGCTGCTCGCCGCCCCCGCAAGTCGCTCCCGCCAGCCCCGCCGCCCGCCTGCCCGATCCGCCGCCACGAGAGAACTAGAGGGGACGCGTGTCGTCGCGCTCCGTCGGACGCCTCTGAGGAGCCAGGAGCAGCCAGGAGATCACGGGCCAGAGTGCGGTGCCGACCAGGCTCTCGGCGAAGTAGATGAAGCCAGGCCAGTTGCCGCCGACCCACATGCGCACGGCAAGCGACGCGACCTGCGCGACCAGCAGCAGCGGCAGCACGTGCAGCGCCTGGGCGCCGATCGGGAACCAGGTCATGCGCCGATGCAGCGTGATGGCTCCATACGAGATCAGCGTGTAGGCAAGGGCATGCTCACCGAACAGCGCGCCGTTGTGCACGTCCATCAGCAGGCCGAACACGAAGGACGCGCCGATGCCGACGCGCCGCGGCTGGTGCACGTTCCAGAACAGCAGCGCGACCGCGAGCCAGTCCGGCACGAACGGCAGTTGGCCCCACGGAAAGAGATTCAGCAGCAGGGCGACGACCAGCGAGCCCCAGATGAAGAGCGGGTTCGCCGGGCGCAGCAGGTAGTGCGGTCGGGTCCCGAGCCGCGTGCCCGACAGGTCGCGCGGCTGGCTGCTGCGCAGCGCGAAAGTGTCCCGCAGCCAGCCCCGCATCCCAGATGCGCTCACCGGCGACCTCCCTTGCGGGGTGCCGGCTCGGCGGGCGCAGGCTGCGCCGGCAGCCGAGCGGGCTCGGCCAGCAGCACGAGCAGGTGCTTGTGGCTCTCGACGCCGGCCAATGGCGTCATCACGACGCGCGCGAACTGGTCGGTGGTCGCGGGCTCCATCCGCGCGACGCGCGCAACGGCGAGCCCCGGCGGATAGACGCCGTCCAGTCCCGACGTGACGGCGATGTCGTCCTTCACGAGGTCGGCATTGGGCGCCATGAAGCGGAGGTCGAGCGTGCCGGGCTCTGCGCCGCCGTACGCCACCCCGCGCAGGCCGTTGCGGACGATCTGCACCGGGATGGTCTGGTCCTTGTCGGTGAGCAGCGTGACCTCCGAGGTGTCGCGGAACACGCGCGTCACCTGGCCGACGACCCCGACGTCGTCGATCACCGGGCTGCCCGCGCGAACGCCCTCGCTCAACCCGGCGTGCAGCACGATCTTGCGCGCGAAGCGGTCGCGCGTTTCATAGAGGACCGCCGCCAGCAGCGAAGCGCTGGGCAGCCGTTCCTTCGCGCCGAGCAGCTTGCGCAACCGCTCGTTCTCGATGGCGAGATCGCGCGCCTGCTGCAGCGACTGCGCGTTGGCGAGCGCCGCCTGCTTCAGTTGTTCGTTCTCCTGCTGCAACGACGAGAGGTTGGCGAAGTACTCCCCGACCGCACCGAAGGCCCGGCTTGGAATCAGCAGCACCCGCTGGACCGGGTACAGGACGACGCCGACACCGACTCGCACCGTCTCGAGGACGCGGATGCGCGAGTCGATGACGATCAGGGCGATCGCAAGGAACGAGAAGAACGCGAGCCGCGCCCGCGCGGACACGCCCTGGTTGAACAGGGGTGGGGGGCCGTATTCCATTAATCAAACACGCAAAAGTGGAAACCTACTTTTGCGTGCCCAGTTTGAAAAAAATCGGTGGCAAAGCCACACGATTTTTTTGAGTTCAACTGCGAGGGGGGAAACACGACGAGCTGGTCCGTCGTCGTGCCTTGATCAGCCGGTCGCGAAGATGGTGCCGAGCTTGTCCATGCGCTCGAGCGCGATGCCGCAGCCGCGCACGACGCAGGTCAGCGGCTCCTCGGCCACGACGACGGGCAGGCCCGTTTCCTCCATCAGCAGCCGGTCGAGGTCGCGCAGCAGCGCACCGCCGCCGGTCAGCATCATGCCGCGGTCGGCAATGTCGGCCCCGAGCTCCGGCGGCGTCTGCTCGAGCGCGATCTTCACGCTGGAGACGATCTGGTTCAGCGGATCGGTCAGCGCTTCGAGGATCTCGTTGCTGGAGATCGTGAAGCTGCGCGGAATGCCCTCGGACAGGTTGCGTCCCTTGACTTCCATTTCCCGGACTTCGGAGCCCGGGAACGCCGATCCGATTTCCTTCTTGATCAGCTCCGCCGTCGGCTCGCCGATCAGCATGCCGTAGTTGCGGCGGATGTAGTTGATGATCGCTTCGTCGAACTTGTCGCCGCCGACGCGCACGCTGCCCTTGTAGACCATGCCGCCGAGCGAGATCACGCCGACTTCCGTGGTGCCGCCGCCGATGTCGACCACCATCGAGCCAGACGCTTCGGACACCGGCAGGCCGGCGCCGATCGCGGCAGCCATCGGCTCCTCGATCAGGAACACCTGCGACGCGCCGGCCGCCTCGGCCGACTCCTTGATCGCGCGGCGCTCGACCTGGGTCGAGCCGCACGGCACGCAGATGATGATCCGCGGGTTGGGCGCGAACAGGCTCGACGGGTGGACCATCTTGATGAACTGCTTGAGCATCTGCTCGGTGACCGTGAAGTCGGCGATCACGCCGTCCTTCATCGGGCGGATCGCCTCGATGTTGCCCGGGACCTTGCCGAGCATCTGCTTGGCTTCCTTGCCGACAGCCTGGATCGTGCGCTTGCCGTTGGGCCCGCCTTCCTGCCGGATCGCGACCACCGACGGCTCATCGAGGACGATGCCCTTGCCACGCACGTAGATCAGCGTGTTGGCCGTGCCGAGGTCGATGGCGAGGTCGTTGGAGAAGTAGCTGCGGAGAAAACCGAACATGTACCGCCCTGTGTGCCCTGGTGCTCGTTGGCGAGCTGCGCTGCTTCCGTTCCGGCGCCTCTGCGGGCGCGTCTTTCTCCAGAGGAGCGCAGAGTCTGAAGAGAAGGCGCGATGATAAACTAATCGACTGCGCAAACCGCACTTCAACCGTTCGCTTTAGCTCGGATTTTCGAGCGGCTTTCTCCGACCCCTTCCCGCCTTGGCACTCGATCTCGACCAGGTCCGTCGCATCGCCCACCTCGCCCGGATCGAGGTCACGGACGAGGAAGCGCAACGCACGCTCGAGCAGCTGTCCGACATCTTCGCGATGATCGAGACGATGCGCGCGGTCGACACGACCGGCATCGAGCCGATGGCCCACCCGCTGGGGGGCCACCAGCGGCTGCGCGAGGACGTCGTCACCGAGTCCGACCAGCGCGCCGCCAACCTCGCCAATGCGCCGGAGCAGCAGGACGGCCTGATCCTGGTCCCCAAGGTGATCGAGTAGCCATGGCCGACCTGGCGCACGCCTCGGTGGCGGAACTCGCCCGCGCGCTGGCCGCCAGGGAGGTCTCGGCGGTCGAACTCGCGAAGATGTTCCTCGGCCGGATGGACTCCCGCCGCGACCTGAACGCGTTCCTCGACGTCCGGCCGGAAGTCACCCTGGCGCAGGCCGGGGCCGCGGACCAGCGCCGGGCGCGCGGCGAGGCGACGCCCCTCACCGGCGTGCCGATCGCCCACAAGGACATCTTCGTCACCCGGGACTTCTGCTCGACCGCGTCGAGCCGGATTCTCGAGGGCTACATGAGCCCCTTCGACGCCACCGTGGTCGACAACCTCGGCCGCGCCGGCATGGTGACCCTCGGCAAGCTCAATTGCGATGAGTTCGCGATGGGCTCGAGCAACGAGAACAGCGCCTACGGCAACGTCCTGAACCCCTGGGACGCGAAGGCGGTCCCGGGCGGTTCCTCCGGGGGCTCGTCGGCCGCGGTATCGGCGCGCATCGCGCCGGTCGCCACGGCCACGGACACCGGCGGGTCGATCCGCGAGCCGGCCGCGTTCACCGGGATCACCGGAACCAAGCCCACCTATGGCCGGCCGTCGCGCTGGGGAATGATCGCCTTCGCCTCGAGCCTGGACACCGCCGGCCTGATGACACAATCGGCCGAGGACGCGGCTCTGGTCTTCAACGAGATGCTCGGTTTCGACCCGAAGGACTCGACCAGCGTCGACCGGCCCGACGAGGACTACACGCGCTGCCTCGGGTCGGGCGTGAAGGGCCTGAAGATCGGCGTGCCGAAGGAATTCTTCGGCGCGGGCCTGCAGCCGGACGTCGAGGCGGCCGTGCGCTCGGCACTCGACGAGTACCGCAAAATGGGGGTGGAGCTGGTGGAGGTCTCCCTGCCCAACGCGGAACTCGGCATTCCCGTCTATTACGTCGTCGCGCCCGCGGAGTGCTCGAGCAACCTGTCGCGCTTCGACGGCGTGCGCTACGGCCACCGCGCCAAGGACTACGGCGACCTGGCCGACATGATCAAGAAGTCGCGCGCCGAAGGCTTCGGGCCGGAGCCCAAGCGCCGCATCCTGATCGGCACCTACGTGCTGTCGCACGGGTATTACGACGCCTACTACATCAAGGCCCAGCAGGTGCGCCGGCTGATCGCCGACGAGTTCCAGCGCGCGTTCCGGCAGTGCGACGTGATCGCGGGCCCGGTCACGACCAGCGTCGCGTTCGGGTTCGGCGAGAAGGCGGCCGATCCCGTCGCGATGTACATGGCGGATCTCTACACCGTCCCGGGCAGCCTCGCCGGCGTGCCCTCGATGAGCATTCCGTGCGGCTTCGGCGCCGGTCCGGTCAACAGCGGGCGGCCGGTCGGCCTGCAGCTGATCGCCAACTACTTCGACGAGGCCCGGATGCTGGGCGTGGCGCACGCCTACCAGCAGGCGACCGATTGGCATCGCCTCGTCCCGCCGGGCGCGTGACCGCCCCGCGCCGCGCGAGAATCAACCGCAACCTTCCTCCAGGAACCGGGCCATGCAGTGGGAAGTGGTGATCGGGCTTGAAACGCACGCCCAGCTGACGACGGCGAGCAAGATCTTTTCCGGCTCGTCGACGGCGTTCGGCGCGGAGCCGAACTTGCAGGCGAACGTGCTCGACCTCGCGCTGCCCGGCACGCTGCCGGTCCTGAACCGCGGGGCGGTGCAACGCGCCATCCAGTTCGGCCTCGCGATCGGCGCCACCGTCGCGCAGCGCAGCATCTTCGCGCGCAAGAACTACTTCTATCCCGACCTGCCCAAGGGCTACCAGATCAGCCAGTACGAGATCCCGGTCGTGCAGGGCGGCACGCTGACCTTCGTCGTGCAGCCGAAGCAGGGCGAGCCCTATGTGAAGACGGTGAACCTGACCCGCGCGCACCTCGAGGAAGACGCCGGCAAGTCGCTGCACGAGGACTTCCACGGGATGTCCGGCATCGACCTCAACCGCGCGGGCGTGCCGCTGCTCGAGATCGTTTCGGAGCCGGACATGCGCTCGTCGGCGGAGGCGGTCGCGTATGCCAAGGCGCTGCACTCGCTGGTCGTGTGGCTCGGCGTGTGCGACGGCAACATGCAGGAAGGCAGCTTCCGGTGCGACGCCAACGTATCGGTGCGGCCGGTCGGCGACACGAAGCTCGGCACGCGCTGCGAAATCAAGAACCTGAACAGCTTCCGGTTCCTCGAGAAGGCGATCGAGTTCGAGGTGCGGCGCCAGGTCGAACTGATCGAGGACGGCGGCGCCGTCGTCCAGGAGACGCGCCTCTACGACCCGGACCGCGACGAGACGCGCTCGATGCGGAGCAAGGAAGACGCGATGGACTATCGCTACTTCCCGGATCCGGACCTGCTGCCGCTGGCGATCTCGCCGGAGTGGATCGCGCAGGTGAAAGCGGACCTGCCCGAGCTGCCCGGGGCGATGCGCGAGCGTTTCGTGCGCGAGTACGGACTGTCGGACTACGAGGCGCAGACGCTGACCGCGTCGAAGGCTCTGGCGCGCTATTTCGAGGACGTGGCGAAACAGGTGGCGGACCGGAAGGCGGCGGCCAACTGGTCGCTCGGCGAACTGTCCGCCGCGCTCAACGAGTCCGGCGTGCCGGCCGAACAGGCCCCGGTGTCGCCTTCGCAACTGGCGGGTCTGATCGCACGCGTTGCCGACGGCACGATCAACAACAAGACCGCCAAGGACGTGTTCGCCGCGCTGTGGGCCCGCGAAGGCGACAGCGCGGACGCGATCATCGCGGCCCGCGGCCTGAAGCAGATCAGCGACGCCGGCGCGATCGAGAAGATCGTCGACGAGGTGCTGGCCGCGAACCCGAAGTCGGTCGAGGAGTTCCGCGCCGGCAAGGAGAAGGCGTTCAACGCGCTGGTGGGCCAGGCGATGAAGGCCACCCGCGGGAAGGCGAATCCGCAGCAGGTGAACGAGATCCTGCGGCGGCGGCTGGCGGGCTGAGCAGGCAAAAATAGAGCGGCCCGGGCGGGCCGCTCTTTCGTGCCTACGCGTGCGTCACGGGACCAGCGTGGGGCTCCAGGTCGCGTTGGCTGCGCCGGTGCCGATGTTCTGCGTCTGCTTGACATAACCGGTCGCCGTCGCCTCCAGCTTGTAACTGAAGTCGGCCGGCGGGCTGGCAGGCGTCGCAAACACGAGCGGCAATGTCGTCGCGAACGGGGCATAGAGCGGCGAAGCCACCGGCAGCGTGAGGGCGTATACGCCCGACGTTCCGTCCACGTTGTCCGTCGCGATCTCGACCACCGGAACCGCGGTCCCGACCGCCTGGACGGCCCTGACCACTCCCGTCCCGAGCGCACCTGCCGGTCCGACCGTGCCGCCTGCGGAACGTGATGTCGTCGGAACGGCAGCGGCGGGCAGTGGTATCGGCCGCGCGGCAGTACTCAGTTCAACGATCGAGTTCGTCGTACTGACCAAGACTCCGCCGACGACGCTGCTGCCACGCGCCGGAGACGTGACGACAACGTCGTACGGGCTGCCGGGAGGATCGAGGAAGGCGAGCACGAACTCGCCGTTGGCCGCCGGAACGGTACTGCGAACGACGACACCGTTCTTCTGCGCCGACACGGTGACGTTGGTGATCGCCGGATCGACGAAGCCCCGGATGGCGGCCACGATCCGCGGATGCGCGGTCAGGATCGGCTTCAGCAGGTAGCCGCCGTTGCCACGGCCGAGCGCCACGATCGACCGGCACGCATCGAAGTCGATGACGAGGTCGACCAGCGTGTTCGGCTGGACGGTGAACGGCCGGATGATCTTCAGGCCACTCTGCGCGGCGCTCGGCGTGCGCAGCGGGATCTCCACCGTTTCGCCCAGCCGCACGAGCGAATTCGCGGTCTGGTTGCCTTGATTGGCACTCAGCACGAGGCGGACCTGCGTGTAGTTGCCCGCCGGGATCGGCGTCGTGCCGAGTTCCTCGAGCCGGCCGTTGGTCAGGTCGAGCAGGTTGATCTTCCTTGCCGGACTGATGGCGATGTCGGTCCAGCCGCCGTTGGACGGCTCGGCGTCCGACGACTGATGGACGCGCACACGCTCGACCGTGACATACACCTTGTCGAGATCGTCGTTGCCGACGCGGCAATTCGGCGCATCGGTCAGCGCGACTCGCAGCGTTCCCGCGCCGGTACCCGGGGCCGGGGCGACGCCGCCATCTCCTCCGCCTCCACACGCCACCAGGGCGGCACTCGCCGCCACCGCCAGCAGGACGGCCTTGATACTTCTCTTAATCGTTCTCGTCATCGCCGAACCTCCCGCACATCGAGTCCCGAGTATCGGAGCGTTTTCCATTCTAGGAAGCCGGATGGATGCCGCGCGAGGGCTAGTCCGATGAGCGGACGGTCCGTCCGATGGTTTCTTGCGAGAGGTCAGCGTTGCCGGGCGCGCGGTACGTGAAGCAACCTACCAAGCACCCGTGACTGACGAGAAAGGAGAACTGCGCCGGCCTCGAACGAGGGCTCCGCAACGCAGCCCGAGTGACGTCCGACGGCGCGCCGCCGCGGCTTCCGCCGCGTCGACGGCTCAATACGTGCGCTGCGCCGCCTGGGAGCCCTGGGAGACAAGCTCGCGAAAACGCTTCTTGTCGGCGTCGAAGCGGTCGTTGATCCGCTGCATCTCGCTCTGCGCGTCCTTGATGATCTTCAACTCGGCCGCGCGCTCCTGCTCGTTGTTGGCCAGCGCGCGCTTGATCATCTCGGGCGTTTCGCGTTTCTTGTAGAACTCGGTCTCTTCCTCGAGCCGCTTGCGCTCCTCGGCCATCCGATCCAGCCGGAGCTGAGAACGCTTCACGACCTCGTTGCTCGCAATCAGCGCCTTGGTCCGGGCCACGTCGATCTCCTGCTCGCTGGCATACGCCTCGAGCAGCGACCGGTCGCGCCGGCGCTGCGCCAGCGCCTTTTCCTCTTCGTCCGCCTTCTTCCTCACTTCGATCGCGCGCGCCTTCTGCTCTTCCGGCGTCAACGGGCGCGCAATTACCCGGCGCAGCGAACCGTCGCGGTTGAGCTCGCGGATGTCGCTGTTGAAGCACTCGGGCGGCGGGCGATCGCCGCTGTAGGTCCGGCCATTCGCCACGCAGGTGTACATGGTCGGCGACTGCGCGCCGGCGGCCGTCGCGACCGCGAGAAGAAAAGCGAACGCGGCGGGAAGGACGGGCCGTCCCCGGGTCCTTTCCCTCGCCATCAGCTCATGCCCCATACCGCTCCCGATACCTTTCAACGGCAGGCAGAAATGATCGTGCAGCCGCCGCGAACGAAGACTCCGAATTGAGGAAGCGAAGCAGGTCATTCAGGTCCGCGATCGCCAGAACCGGCATTCCGTATGTGGATTCAACGCTCTGGACCGCGGATTCGGCTGACAAGGCGTCGTCGCCCCCGGACCGTTCCATGCGGTCGAGGGCGATCAGCACGCCGGCCGGGGTCGCCCCCGCGGCCCGGATGAGTTCCACCGACTCGCGCACCGATGTTCCGGCCGTGATCACATCGTCGACGATGACCACCCGGCCGGCGAGCGGGCTGCCGACGATGACGCCGCCTTCGCCGTGGTCCTTGGCCTCCTTGCGGTTGAACGCGAAAGGCACGTCCGCGCCGAGATCGGCGAGCGCCACCGCGGTGGCCGAGGCCAGCGTGATGCCCTTGTAGGCCGGCCCGAACAGCATGTCGAACCGCACGCGCCCCGCGTCCCGCGCCGCGAGCAGCGTCCGCGCGTAGAAGCGGGCGAGCTGCCCCAGTGTTCCGCCGCGGTTGAACAGACCGGCATTGAAGAAGTACGGCGACAGGCGCCCGGCCTTGGTCCTGAACTCGCCGAACTTCAGCACGCCGGACTGCAGCGCGAACTCGATGAATTGCTGTTGAAGTGCGTCCACGATTGATCAGGGGCTGGTCGCCCCTTCCGGTTTCGGCGCGATTTTGCCGCAACGATCTCCGAAAGGTTGCACAATTCCCCACCTTTTTCGGCTCGTCTTGTTGCATGTTCAGGATCGTCACGCTCAATGCCAACGGAATCCGTTCGGCCGGCAGCAAGGGGCTCTTCCGCTGGCTGAAGCGCGTCGAGCCGGACGTCGTCTGCCTGCAGGAAGTCAAGGCGCATGAAGGCGACATACCGGAAGCGCTGCGGGCCACTGCGCAGTTCCACTCGCACTTCCACTGCGCCGAGAAGAAGGGCTACTCGGGCACCGCGCTGTACGCGGTGAAGAAGCCGAGGTCGGTCCGCTGCGGGTTCGGCTCTGCGGAGTTCGACGCCGAGGGCCGCTACATCGAGGCCGAGTTCGCCAGCGTCAGCATCATCTCCGTCTACTTTCCGTCGGGTTCTTCCGGCCCCGAGCGGCAGGCGGCCAAGTTCCGCTTCCTCGAGCAGTTCCGTCCGCACCTCGCGCGCCTGATGGCGGGCGGACGGGAGGTCGTGCTCTGCGGCGACGTCAACATCGCGCACAGGGAGATCGACCTGAAGAACTGGAAGGGCAACCGGAAGAACTCCGGCTTCCTCCCCGAGGAGCGCGCGTGGCTGTCGCACGCCTTCGACGAGCAGGGCTGGGTCGACGTGTTCCGGCAGCTCGACCCGAGGCCCGAGCAGTACACCTGGTGGAGCAATCGCGGCCGGGCGTGGGCGAAGAACGTCGGCTGGCGCATCGACTACCAGATCGCCACGCCGGGCATCGCGGCGCGCGCCCGGCGGGCGGAGATCTACACGACGAAGCGATTTTCCGATCACGCACCGCTGACCATCGACTACACCGGACGGCTCTGAACGCGCATGGCCACGCCACCCTCATTCCATGATCGTCTGCACGATCACGTGCACCTGCGCGACATCGGCTGGCTGCTCGCGATCGCGCTCGTCGTGCTCGCGCTGACCGCGTGGGGCCTGTGGTACCTGGCTCCGCCGCCACCGCCGCGGCAGATCGTGATGAGCACCGGCTCGCCCGACGGCGCGTATCACGCGTATGCCCTGCGCTACCAGGCCATCCTCGCCGAACAGGGCATGGAACTCGTGCTGAAGCCGTCGAAGGGCGCGCAGGAAAATCTCGAGCGGCTCCGCGGTCACATCGACGACGTCGACGTCGCGCTGGTGCAAAGCGGGCTGGCCCGTCGGGCGGAGCCGGGCCTGGTCACGCTCGGCAGCGTGTTCTACGAACCCGTCTGGGTGTTCTATCGCGACACGCGGGTCCTCGAGCGCGGCGCCGAACTGGCGGGAAAGACGATCGCGATCGGGGCGGCGGGCAGCGGCACGGCGGAACTGGGCAGGACGCTCGCGCAATCGTCGGGACTCGACCAGCCTCCGACCGAACTGGTCGAAGTCGGCGGGCTCGCCGCCGCCGAGGCCCTCGCGAGCGGCGCCGTCGGCGCCGCGTTCTTCGTCTCCGCGGTCGACGGCCCGGCCGTGGCGAAGCTGCTGGCCACGCCAGGCGTGCGCCTGATGGACATGCGCCACGCCGACGCGTACGTCCGGCGCATGCCGTTCCTCCACAAGCTCATGCTCCCGGAGGGCGTGGTCGACTTGCAGCGCAACCTGCCGCCGCAGACCGTCACGCTGGTGGCACTGACCGCGAACCTCGTGGCGCGGGACGAGCTGCATCCCGTGGCCACCGAGCTGCTGCTTTCGGCGGCGACGAAGGTCCACGGCGGCCCCACGCTGCTGCATGCGGCCAACGTCTTCCCGGCGCCGCTCGACCCGTCGTTGCCGCTGTCGTCCGACGCCGAGCGTTTCTACAAGGACCGGCCGGGGCTGCTGCGGCGATTGCTGCCGTTCTGGCTCGCCATCTGGCTGGAGCGCACGCTGTTCATCCTGGTGCCACTGGCCGCGATCGCGGTGCCGCTGTTCGCATACCTGCCGAAGATCTACGACTGGCGCATGCGCGGGCGCCTCGATCACTGGTACCGCGAACTCAAGCGGCTCGAGCACGCGACCGAGCGGGGCACCCTCGTCGAAAAGCAACTGCACCGGCTCGACGAGATCGAGTCCACGCTGAACAGCCTCAAGGTCCCGATGGGATACCTCGACCGGCTCTACACGCTGCGCACCCACACGACGTACGTGCGCGGCGTGCTGAGCCGGCGCGCCGGGCAACTCGCAGGAACGGACTGACCCGCCGGCGAGCGGCGGTCGCCGGCGACTTCGCCACTACACTCGCTCGCCATGGCGGAGATCGGTACGACCGGTACGACCGGCGCGGCAGGGCCCGTGCGCCGCTGGAGCGATGCGGTCCGGGTCTACCTGGAGCCGGCGTCGCTGCGGATGTTCTTCCTCGGCTTCGGCGCGGGCCTTCCGCTGCTGCTGGTGCTCGGCACGCTTTCGTTCCGGCTGCGTGAAGCGGGCATCGACCGCACCACCATCGGCTACCTGAGCTGGGTCGGCCTCGCCTACGGCGTCAAGTGGGCATGGGCGCCGCTCGTCGATCGCCTTCCGCTGCCCGGCCTGACACGCACGCTGGGCCGCCGTCGCGGCTGGCTGCTGCTCGCGCAGGCAGGCGTGATCGCTGGTCTAATCGGCATGGCGCTCGCCGACCCGCGCAACGGCCTCGACGGGCTGATCGGGTTCGCGCTGCTCGTCGCCTTCTCGTCCGCCACCCAGGACATCGCGCTCGACGCGTACCGCATCGAGTCGGCGCAAGTGGAAAAACAGGCGGCGCTCGCGGCGACGTACCAGACCGGCTATCGCATCGCGATGATCTGGGCCGGCGCGGGCGTGCTGTGGATCGCCGCGCGTTCGGCCGGCGGCGATGCGGCGGGCTACAGCGCGTCGGCGTGGACGACGGCCTACTTCGCGATGGCCGCTTCCATGCTGGTCGGCGTCGCAACGGTGCTGCTCTCGCCGGAGCCGGCTCCCAGCGCGGGCCGCGCGCGCGACGACAGCGACGAACGCGTCCTCGCGCAGCGCCTGGTCGCCGAGCGCGGCCTGGGTCCGCGCGCGGCAGCGGTGATCGCCTGGGTCCGCACGGCCGTCGTCGGCCCCTTCGCGGACTTCATCGAGCGCTACCGCTGGCACGCCCTGCTGCTGCTGGCGCTGATCGCCATGTATCGCATCTCCGACGTCGTGATGGGCATCATGGCGAACCCGTTCTACGTGGACATGGGCTTCACGAAGGACGAAGTCGCCGCCGTGTCGAAACTGTACGGCGTGGTGATGACGCTGGTGGGCGCCTTCATCGGCGGCGTGCTTGCGCTGCGCTTCGGCGTGACCCGGATCCTGATGCTGGGCGCCGTGCTGTCGGCGGCGTCGAACCTGCTGTTCGCGTGGCTCGCGTCGCGCGGCCACGACCTCACCGGCCTGATCTTCACGATTTCCGCCGACAACCTGTCGGCCGGCATCGCGTCGGCGGCGTTCATCGCCTACCTGTCGAGCCTGACCAACGTCCGCTACTCGGCCACCCAGTACGCGCTGTTCTCGTCGGTGATGCTGCTGCTGCCGAAGTTCGTGGCCGGCTTCTCGGGCGTGTTCGTCGACGCCTTCGGCTACCCGGCGTTCTTCTACGCCACCGCGCTGCTCGGCGTTCCGGTGCTGCTCCTCGTGTGGCTGGCGAGCCGCGTGCACGCGCAGCCGCGCGCCGACGCCCCTCAGTCCTCTCCGTCCCAGTAGTCGAGCGCGCTGTCGGCGCGGTGCAGCTTCCCGCGCTGAAGCAGCGGTCCGTCCTGGCTCGTATACGCCATGTACTTGCTGGAGTCCGGGTACTCGCAGACCTCCGGGAACTCGCGCGTGCTCAGCGAAAGGGACTTCAGCGGCGCGTCCGACG
>Ga0209253_10000416_pt1 | contig 36339 bp, 35 predicted proteins | sample FrelakmetBRP12BR_FD_187145 | JGI IMG/M metagenome (GOLD analysis project Ga0209253, IMG submission 187145) | Freshwater lake sediment microbial communities from the University of Notre Dame, USA, for methane emissions studies - BRP12 BR (SPAdes)... | ecosystem: Environmental > Aquatic >... | reverse complement strand
GATATTTCGTATCCCGCCTCCCACCTGCAGCGCTATCTTCACTGACTGTCTGATTTTTATTATCGCCTGGAGATTTTTCTGGCTGCCGGTAAAAGCGCCGTCGAGGTCGACGATATGAAGGAGCCTGGCGCCGTAAGACTCCCACCGTTTCGCAGTATTTGCAGGATCATTCGAATATGTTGTTACAGCCTCTTTTTTACCCTGAAGGAGCCTTACACACTGGCCGTCTTTTAAATCTATTGCTGGAATAACAAGCATGAATTAATATACCATAAAGAAAAGCATATGCAAACGACCTCCGATAACAACATGAAAAAGATACGGATGAAAATGCTTTATTTTATTCTCTGGTTTCTTATATCTACCACTTCTATCGCCTATGCTGATCCTTTTACAATACCTGAAAAGTTCGTCTACGACTTAACATGGACAGGTATAAAGGCCGGCACAGCATCCCTCGAAATGATAAACGATGGAGATAAGCTTAAAATCATTTCCACTGCGCAATCCGCAAAATGGGTATCTGTTTTTTATACTGTCGATGACAGAGTAGAGAGCACGCTTTTCAAAATTCCGGCAGAATCTTTTCCCTGGCAGCCTGAAAAATACAGAATCCGGATAAGAGAAGGGAGGCACAGGAGGGATAAGGAGGTTGTCTTTGATCGCAAGACAAACAAAGCAACATTCAAAGACTATATCGATAACGAAAAGAAGGATTTCGATCTTCCTGTTACTGTTTTTGACCCGATTTCAAGTTTCTATTATCTCAGAACGCTTAAACTCGAAGAAGGGAAATCTGTTTATGTGACTGTATTTGACAGCAAGAAGGTCTGGAATGTTGAAATCCAGGTATTGAGAAAAGAAAGAATATCACTTCCAACAGGCACATTTAATACAATTGTGGTTAAACCACTCATGAAGTCAGAGGGTATCTTCTACCGGAAAGGCGAAATACTCATATGGCTCACAGATGATATGAAACATATCCCGGTTAAGTTAGAGACAAAGGTAGCAGTCGGAAGTATCACCGCAACACTGGTTAAGGGCAATTATTAAGGCTCTATAGCAATCCTGCAACTTTTTTATTATATTGCAATTGGTTATACTATTGTACAGTTATGCCTATTTTCAGGAAGATAATTGAACTTACAAAACCTTACTGGCCGAGGATCTTTGCCGGTATCCTGTTAAGCCTTATTGTTTCAGGCATCACCGGCGCTATCGCGTGGGCTGTTAAACCAGCCCTTGATGAAGTGCTGATCGGCAAGAAGTATGAATACGTTAGTCTGCTCCCTGCTGGAGTTGTATTGCTTTTTACCATAAAAGGTCTCCTGAGTTTCGGCCAAACTTATCTGATGAAATCTGCAGGCATGAAACTGGTCCGTGAAACGAGAAACAAATTATATAAACATCTGCTGTATCTGCCGGTAGGATATTTTAACAGGGAGTCTTCAGGGGTGATTATATCAAGGGTTATGTATGATGTTGAGACATTAAACGGGTTAATTTCAGATGTTATTAAGACATTCATTGTAGAAGTGCCGACAGTGATTTTTCTGCTTGGTGTTGCCCTTTACAGAAGCTGGGACCTGACATTAATGAGCCTGATCCTACTTCCCCTGATCGCTTACAGTACAAAAAAATTTGGCAAAGGGGTTAAAAAGAAGAGAAAAGAGGCACAGAAAAAATTATCGTTTCTTACCCATAACATAGGTGAGAGCGTCTTTGGATCAAGAATAATCAAAATCTTCAACCGCGAAACAGCAATGGAGGATAAGTTTAAAACCGACAACCAGAGATATTACAGGGAATTGTTAAGGGTCGTCCGGCTTAAGGAATTGACAAAGTTCATCATCGATGTTGTAACCGGCATAGGCATAGGTGTTGTTTTATGGTATGGAGGCACCATGGTTGCGAACGGGACTATTACAGCCGGGGTTTTCGCCTCTATTATTGTAGCTATTTATATGATGTTTTCTCCCGTAAAAAAGCTGGGTGATTCATACAATTCTCTTCAGGAAGCAAGGGCTTCCATTGAGAGAATCGATACATTGCTTAATGCAGAAGAGGAAATAGAAGGTCATACCAAAATCGGGAATTTCAGCAAATCTATAAAACTTGAAAATGTCTCTTTCACGTTCCCCGGCAATACAACTCCTGTGTTAACAGGTGTGGATTTAGAAATAAAACAGGGAGAAGTTATTGCCATAGTAGGACGGAGCGGCGTGGGGAAATCTACCCTTGTTGATTTAATTCCGAGATTCCATCTGCCTTCGAGTGGCACCCTGACCATTGACGGGATGGATATTAATAACATTGAAAAACATTCGCTCAGAGAACTGATAGGCATAGTAAGCCAGGATATTATCCTGTTTAATGATACGGTAAGAGAAAACATCGCATTCGGGAAACCGGGGGTCTCGGAAGAAGATATTATTGAAGCAGCACGGATGGCATATGCTGATGAATTCATCCGGCAATTGCCTGAAAAATACAACACCTTCATAGGAGACAGGGGCCTGAAGCTTTCAGGCGGACAGCGGCAGAGAATAGCCATTGCACGGGCAATCCTGAAAAACCCTCCGGTACTGATACTTGATGAGGCAACGTCTTCTCTCGATTCGGTCTCTGAGGCCCTTGTCCAGAAGGCACTCGATGAATTAATGAAAGGCAGGACCACAATTGTTGTCGCACACCGGCTTTCGACAATAAAACATGCTGACAGGATTCTGCTCATTGAGAGCGGGAAAATAGCGGACATGGGCAGCCACGAAGAGCTGATTGAAAAGAATCCTATGTATAAAGAACTGTACAATGCATTCCTCTAAATTATTGCCGCTTTCTGTCGTCATCGTAACTCAGAACGAAGAGAAAAACATCAGGGAGGCGCTTCACAGCATCAGAGATGCATCTGAAATCATTGTCATAGATGCCTTCAGCACAGACAGAACCGCGGATATATGCAGGGAATATACCGATAAGATCCATCAAAAAGAATGGCAGGGGTATGCACTTCAGAAGCGGTCAGGGATAGAGCTTGCCACACAGAAATGGGTATTCATCCTGGATTCGGATGAGAGGTTTACAGAAGCTTTATGGAATGAGATAACAGAAGTAATTAACCTAAATCAGCAATACAACGGTTACTATGTGCCGAGAAAAAATTTCTTTCTTGGCAAATGGATCCGGCACGGGGGTTGGTGGCCTGATCATACCCTGAGACTTTTTTTGAAAGATAAGGCTCTTATGGAAGAAAGAAAGGTTCATGAGAAGGTGGTTGTGAATGGAAAAGCAGGCTATCTCAGGAATCATCTGGAACATTACACCTACAGGACTGTCTCGGATTACATGAAGAAAATGGAAACCTATTCCACGCTCTCTGCAGAGGAAATGAGGGCGCAAGGGAAAAGTTCCGGCCCGGCCAAAATGATCCTTCATCCTGTGTCAACTTTTTTCAAAATGTATTTTTTCAGACTGGGATTTATGGACGGTCTGCATGGATTAGCACTTGCGGTTCTTTACAGTACGTATACCTTCCTGAAATACCTGAAATTATGGGAGGCCTTATCAGGGAAAAGATAATTTTTTCCGGGATATAATATCCTTATAAAGATTCATGATTTCATCCGCATACTCTGCAAATGAAAAACTTTCAGCAAGCTTCCGGGCGTTCATGCCCATCGCTTCCCTTTCCTCCCTCTGATCTATGAGAAACCGTATCTTCTCTGCAATTGTGGGATAGTCTTCAGGCAGGGTGATAATAAAGCCGTTGATGCCATCCTGCACGATCTCTGCTGCTCCGCTGAGTCCTGTTGCGATAACAGGGATACCGCTTGCAAGCGCTTCAAGATAGACAAGGCCAAATGGTTCATAAATGGCAGGCATGACAAAAACATCGGATGCCGCGTAGTATTTATGTACATCCTTCTGCGGCCCGCAAAAAATAACCCTTTGACGATTCACATATCGCTTAAATCTGTTCTCAGAACCTTTTCCTACAATCAGAACAGTTACAGGATATCGAAGGAGTTCTGCAGCCTTTAAGAGATATTTGACACCCTTCCTCTCAAACCCGGACCCAACAAAGAGCACTACAAATTCATCTTTATCTATTGAATATCTTCTCCGGATTTCCTCACTATAACGTCCCTTGTTCTCCGGATGAAATCTTTCAAGGTCTACCTTGTGATACATAACGACAATATCATTACCGTTAACCTGATAATTATCCATGATGTTATTTTTTATCAGACCTGACATAGCTATAACTTTTTTGAATCTATGTCCCTTAAAAATCATTCTTTCTATCGTCAGAACCAGCCAGTGATATGGATTAAGGATAATAGTTAGCTTTCCGAACAATCCCTTTCTTCTCAATCGCTGCTTCAGCCACTCAATATGACAACCATCCGACACATAACAGATATCCTGATAGAGCGTCTTGTCATGACTCTGGATGATATCAAATTTATGCGCCTGTTTTTTCAGGATGAAAAAAGAAGAAATGGCAAAGGAGAGGTCCCTGATGAATGAATTGAACGTTATGGCCGGGACTTTATGGAAGTGGATGTTCCGGGATAAATCTGTCCCTTCCCAGTGTATTGCGAAGATATGAATTTCATGTCCTGCCTTAACGAGCATAGCGAGAAAATCCTGGAAGATCCCCTCGGCGCCTCCGTGAAAGGTGTACTTTTTCCTAATGATTGCTATTTTCATTCATTCCTGTTGCAGCTATCCCAAATCCCAGAATAACTGCAAGGTGGGGGATGTAATGCACAGCGAGCATTGAATGAAGTATATAATTGCCTATAAGCACGGAAACACACGATACAAGGAAATAGCTTCTGATCTTCGATTGGGCAGTCGCCTTTCTCCAGAAGTCCCATATTGCAAATAAAATAAGGATAACATAGGGGATAAAACCTATTAACCCCTGATGGAACAGGATTTTCAAAAAAGTGTTATGGGGTCCGATGGGTACATACTCACCGGACCCTTTAGTGGCTTCGGTAAGCGGAGCCTTTTTATAGGGCGTATTCTGAAATGGTTCGTCCTGATGAAAAATACGCTCACCATAACCCCACCCAAAGACAGGGTTTTCCCTAAACGCATAAAGACCGGGCATCCAGGCATCTGTCCTCTGATTGATCGTTGATAACTGTTCCGGCAAAAGAGATATCCTTTCTCTTACAGGAGAAAATAACAGGTATGAGACAACGCCGAGAAAAAGGATAGATACCGCGGTAGTTGTCAATGCCTTTATAAGACTGATCCCCTTTTCTCTTGCGAGGTAAACTGTCCATACACAGACCATGCTGATAAATGCAATAAATCCTCCCCTGGAAGTACTCAATATCAAGGCAAATACAGAGAGGATGAGCGAGATGACGAGGAATATCTTTAACCATTTCTGTTTCCAGAGAAAATATGGTATAAATGCGAAAGGAAGGAGGGCACACAGATATCGTGCGAATTTGTTATGCCAGACAGTCATTAGTGAGGTGGCAGGCTTCAGAACAGGGAGATCATACATTAAATAACTATAGTAGCCGATAGAGACAATCAGGATAGCAGTAAAGAACATCACATGTGCTGCCCTAATCAGCCTTTTTTCGTCAGCCATTACCGTTGCTATAACAGGGAACAGCAAAACTGCTCTTAATGGTTCATCTTTCAATTCATAAAAAGAAAACAAGGGATCTATCGAAAAAATCACAGAAAATATCGTGCCCCCCATGCTCACCCAGAAGAGAATGGACACAGGCTCTCTGAGCAGATAGAGATTATTTCTGTATCTGAGGGTTAAAAGCCAGAGGCCAAAATTTCCGAAGATTAGGATATTTCTGATGCCCTCACCTTTTGTGAGGAACATAAAGATAATAAAGATGTATATGCCAATTTCGATAATTCTGTCTATGATTTCGAATCGATTTTGAATGTCAGTGACTCCTCGGCCAAAATTTAATAAAAAAACCAGCCTATCAAAGCGCTTTTTCTATAATTCTGAGCATCTCTCTTGTCCTGATCTCATAAGTATGATCTTTAAGAATACGGTCTCTGCCTGTCTCTGCAATCCTTTTTCTCTCTTTATCGTTTTTGAGATAATATCTTATCATATCTATCATTTCCTGTTCCGATCGAAAAGTCACAATTTCCTTGCCTGGCACTAAAACTTCCTCTATCCCTTCCACATGCTGACAGAGATAAAACGCCCCGCAGCCGACTGCTGTATACATACGTGCGCTCATCGACTTTCTTATATTCGGCATGGCGTCAAAGGCAAGGAATATTTTAGAGAGCTGAGCTGCCTTTGCATACTCTTCTCCCCAGATAAATTTGCCCCCGTATGCCTTTCCCAGCCTGCCAACCAGCAAGGGGATAGTCGAAAATTTTCTCGGCATCCTTGGCCCCCACCATTTAAGCTGAAAGCCTTCATCCATTACACGCGTAAGATGTCTTCTCCTGGGAAGATAAAATGGTTTTGATCCAAGGGTTCCTGCAAATGTGACCTCTGAGGAGAAGGTCTTTCTGTCTTCAGAAGTAATTTCCCGTATCCGGAAAAATGAAGGTTCAAACGCCTGCGTAAGCCAGAAGACATTCGTATTATCTTTTTGGAACTCTTTGACAAGACCCTCTGCCATTGTAATAAATACATCTGCAGCCCTCACATACGGAGGCAACCATGGATGTATTGTAAGGTCCGGATACCATTGTATTACCCTTGTAAGATTCCTTAATTCCTGAAATATCTCTGCAGGCAACTCATCCTTTGTATGTAGTATAAAATCTGGTTTGCTGCTCTTTGTAAATTCAAAGACCTTTTTAAAAGCATCTTTCGTTGAAAATGGATCAAAGCAAAGAACCCTGTGTCCATTACTTTCGAATCCGGCCTTGTAATACCAGCCATTATTCCATGGTTTCATGAACGCAGTTATCAGGAGGATCGTATATTGTCTCACAGAATACCTTTATCCCTCAGTTGTTCTTCAAATAGATCTTCATAAGCCTTTATAGTCTTTTCTATCGAAAAGATATTTGCCCGCTTTTTTGCCTTTTGACCGAACTCTTCTCTTAGAGAAGGGTCCTCGATGAGCATTTTCAAAACTCGTGAAAGTTCATCAGGATTCCCCGGAGTTACAAATATACCTGTATCACCTATCACCTCTCTGTGAGGAGGGATATCGGAAGCCACAATCGGAAGTCCTACTGCCATTGCCTCTATGAGGGCGCCACCAAACCCCTCCCATAATGAGGGGAAACAAAAAATATCTAATGTACGCAAAAAAACAGGTATTGTACTGGGGGGTATCGCTCCCAAAAAGATACAGTTAATATTATATTCTTTAGATAAATCCTTCAATTCATTCTTCAGAGGACCATCGCCGGCAATTGCGATAAATGTATCTGACATTCCTGCGACAGATTTTATGAGAAACCTGTGACCTTTCTGTTCTGTAAGTCTTCCTACTGTCCCGATTGCGAAAAGATTTTGGGGTAATTTAAAAATATCCCGTACTTTTTGCCTCGAGAATTCTTCGCTGAATTCTTCTCTCTGGATGCCATTATAAATCACCTTAATTTTTTGAGGATTGACCCTGTCATATTTAATGATATCAGAAGCAACTTCCTTAGAAACAGCAATCAGTTTGTCAGTAAAGAAGCTCAAAATAAAATTAATAATGCTCCTATGGAATTTAGGCCTCTCAGGCGATTTATATACGTCATGGAATGATGAGATTATTACAGGAACCCGGGCAATTATACCGGCAATTCTTCCGTAGAGATTGGCATGATAGTGGTGGGTCCTGAGAATATGGATATTTCCATTTTTTATAACCTTGCAGAGAGCTGTGACTGTTCCTATCTCAAAACCGTGGCCCTTCATCCTGTTCAGGATTTCAACTTTAAAGCCTAATCTTTCTAATTCATCAGCAATTTCCCCACCCTCTTTTAAGCAGCATATGCTGACATTAAATCGGTTTTTATCATAACCTCTTACCACCTTAAGAAGCATGTTTTCAACGCCTCCAACAGGCAGTCTGCTGAGAATATGAAGAACATTAATTTTTTTATCGCCTGATAATTTCATGATTGCGGTCCGTTATTTCTTCCATCTTCTTGCAGAATAATATGAGAATAATTGGAGAAATTTTTCTTTATTTTTTATATCTATCTTACTCATATAGCAGTTAATCATGGCCATCTTTTCTTCTTCTGTTATAAGTCTGAGAAGTTCAGGATGAAATATTCCTGCAAGGTCCTTTGCAAGATTCTTCGGTCTGAACAGTCTGTTCTTTCTGATACTGTCCATATCTATGAAGCCTGATACTCCTGAATCATCCACAAAAATATGTGCAAGTTGAGCATCCCCAAACCAGTAACCAACACTATGGAACCGTGCCACTTCTTCCATGACTTTCAAATAGAGATCTGTCCGGACATGTCTTTTTTCATTTCTAAGAATATCAAGGATAGACTTCCCCTCTATCCTTTTCATAGCCAAGAATGGCTTTTTTACCCTTTTAAAGATACCATATGCTCTTACTCCCGGCACTTTTATCCCCTGAGCCCGCAGATCAAGAGAAAGGCGATAGATAGATCTGGCCTTATTAGTAAACATAGAGAAAATTCTATGCTTGATCGTTAGGGGATGAATAATCTTAAAAAAACTGTCTGTTGCCTGTTCATAGAATAACGTTGTTTTTTTAACTGTAGGATACAATTGAAACCCCGCTGTTGAGAGAATGTCTCTTACTTCTTCGTTCATTCTCCTGAAAGGTCTGAGAAGAAAGGGATATTCTCTTATCAACGCACAAAGGTTAATAACTGAAGGAACTAAAGCTTCGTCACAGTAAGAGGAGACTACATCATTACTGATATGTTTCATTGCCTCCTCTTCAGAACTTCTTCATACACTGCTTCTGTGCTGGTCAGCATGGTATCGAGAGAAAATTTCCCGATCACCGTAGTTCTTGCATTCCTGCCAAGCTGCTCCTGAAGATCATGATTTTTCATAAGGGAAACTACTTTTTCAGCCATATCTCCTGGGTCCCTGAGTTTAAAGAATACTCCGTTATGCATATCTGAAATAAAATATCTGAAAGTGGGAATATCCGATACGACAACCGGTCTTTCCATTGCCATAGCCTCAAGAAGGGCGGTGCCAAGTCCTTCAAGCACTGAGGGATAGACAAACACGTCGATTGTCTTTAAAACCCTTGGGATATCATCCCGATGGCCTAAGAATATGACCCTGTTTCTTAATTCATCTTCGACATAAGACAGATACCGTGTTATGTGCGGCTCATTTAATCTTCCGGCAAAAAGCAAAATGCACGGAATTTTTCTGGCTATTGTGTTAAACGCCTGCAAGAGATACTCCTGTCCTTTTATCTGTGCAAATGTTGATGTGTTTCCTATTACAACTGTTTCAGGGGTTATGCAGAGTTCTTTTCTGAGGTCTTTCCCGTTAAGATTAAACAAATCGTGATTTACTGATGAGTGAATTACCTTTATTCTCTCGATCTTCAATCCGCATCCGACAAGGATGTCTTTCACACTGTCACTGATTGCTATTATTTTATCAGGCAGGTAATATATCAGCCTTGTAAGCGGGTCTCTGCCTATCTGATAGAGATTATGGCGGAATCGTACAAGGCATCTCCCTGTAAGTTTTGCCGCTATGCCCCCTGCCCAGCTGTCTACAGAACTGTGTGTAGATACGATATCGACCTTTTCTTTCTTAATAATATTAACAAGCCTTGGAATAGTTATGAGATGGGCCTGTTTGACCATGTTCACTTCATATACGGTTATGTTGTTCTCTTTTGCTTTCTCAGCGAGGATACTGGCTTTATGACATGCAAGAATTACCTTGTGTCCTCTCTTTTTCAGACCAATAGCCTCACTCAAAACCCGGTTCTGCTGGCCACCCCACTTTTTCAGCGTCTCTGTATGAAGTATTACCATAGTCTCATTTGATAATAGTTAACCAAAAAATTGCAATTGACGGTAGGCATATGTGCAGCAAAAGCACTTGTGTTCTCCTCGGCGAATCCGCTGAGGCGGACAGCACCTTTGTGAGCGCTTTAATGACCCGGATAACGTGCATGTTTTCATTCTTAGCGTTTAGATACTATATAGATGCAAATTCTGCGTTCAAGAGGTTTTGATGCATATGTGCCTGCCGTCTTTTTATCCAAATGCAATTTTTGGGTTAAAATTACCTAATAACATCTTCAGCTATCAGATGAACCATGCTTTTCCCTGAGTAACCTTTGATAAAGGCTCTCAATACTGTCAAGCATGGAATTCATTGAATGTCCCTGTAAAATAATTTCCTTTGCCCTGCCTGCCATTCGTACAGCAAGGTCCGGATGATTAATGATTCTGATAATGCCTTCTGCAAGCGCCGCATGATCACCAGCCTCGATCAGGATACCGCTCTCTTCATGCACAACAACCTCCGGTACCCCGCCAACATTAGTAGCTATAACAGGCACTCCGGCAGCCATTGCCTGAAGGAGGCTCTGCGGCAGGCCTTCAGACCATGAACTCAATATTGCGATATCAGTAAATGAATATATCTCAGGTATATTGTCAATAAACCCTGGGAACAGAACATGTTTCCCTATTCCCATTTCATTAGCCATTTCTTCAAGATCCTTTTTATCAGGCCCGTCACCTACCAGCAGGAATTTTGCTTTGGGTAGCTGATTTATTACCTTGGCAACTGATTTGAGCATCACCTCATGTCCTTTAACCTTTCTGAATATGCCAACATTTGTTATAACAATCGCATCTTTATCCAATCCATATCTCAGTTTTGCCTCAGGGTTTCTTTTTACATGAAAAAATTCTGCATGAACACCTGTTGGAATGCTTATCACTTTTTCTGATGGGAAATGACACTGTTTAATAAGGGTCTCTCTCATATTTTCGCCGCACGTTATATACATGTCAGGAAGATAGTGTATGAAATTCAGCAGGCTCCTCTTGAGAGGTATATTAAGGTGTCTTGTCCTTACAAGAACAGGTACTCCGGCAATCCTTGATGCGATACCTCCGATCCAGGAATCGACACCGCTATGGGTATTAATAATATCAAACCTGTTAACCTTCAAGAACTGACTCAGCTTTATCATGCTTGCAATATCATAAAGTTTTCTCATAGGCAGAGTATGTACCTCAAGCCCGAATTTTATTGCTTCACCCCGTATCTTCGCATGCTCTCTGCATATCAGGCTAACAGAATGTTTTCTGTCTCTCAGGCCGGCAGCTTCTGCCAGAACCCTTTTTTCCTGACCACCAAGATCATCCGACCACTCTGTATGGAGTATTCTCATTTCTTATGAAAAAATTTCAGGTAAGCCCTGCTCAGGTAATCCCGTGAATAAATGAACAGTTTTTTCCGGAAATTAAAAATCCCTATATTGCCGATTACCACCCTCCGTATTCTCCAGGGGTCTGTTGTCCCGGTATTTGTGCCCTTCTCGGTTGTAAACATAGCTCCGAATCCCAGGGCTTGTGCGGTCTCTATATAATCGCTGTTATATTTCCCCCATGGCCAGCAGACAGCATTACACAGCCTCCCTGATTTCTCTTCGATGATATTTTTAGAAATCTGCAGATCCTGTTTTAGGAAACTGTTCCTCTCCATACGGTCAGCATATAGTTTGTCGAACCGCCTGTGGGTATGGGTGTGTGACTGTATCTCTATAAGACCTGTTTCTGTCATCTCCCTGATCTCTTCCCATGAGACCATAACTTCAGATGCTGAACCAGCTTCTATCATACGTTCACATTCGCTGTGTTTGGGAAGACCGGCAACCTTCCCTTCATCAGACCGTTGCCTGCGGCCCTTTTCAGGTATTAATGAGGTTATTACGAAAATTACAGCTTTCATGCCGTATTTCTTTAAGGCAGGGAATGCAAATATCCAGTTGTCAAGCCAGCCGTCATCAAATGTTATCATAACAGGTTTTTTCGGCGGCATCTTCTGCCCATTCAGGATTGCCTGGAATTCATCCGTGTGCAATGTAGTAAAACCATGCTTGTCCAGATATCTCATATGTGCCTCGAACTTTTCAGGTTTCACATTAATAAAATTCCCCCGGGGATTCACATGATGATACATTAAAACCGGGATGCTGAATCTGCGTTTATTCATAACCCGTATTCATATATAAGCAATGACAGATCAATGCCATTATCTTCCCTGTTTGATATATCCGACCACAACCTCACCGTCTCCGCTTTGCAGTTTTTTTGCATAGATTTTTTCCCATTGCATCTCCTGAAAAAATACCTTCCGCTCATTATCGCTGACTTTATCCGGGAATTTGGTATCAAAAATAAAATATATTTTATTATTTTTGCTGTCTCTTGTTCTCAGTTGAGAAAAATTATCAAGCTGAATCACTTCCTTTTTCAGATAACTTGTAACATTTAAGAGCCTGCTGAAACCTAATTCATATACGTTATCTATATCTTCAGGCAACAACAGGTTTATCTCATAAGCAATCCTTTTAGGATAATTGTCCATTTTTGTTTCATACTGCACAGTCAGATTAGTATATATAAGCCAGCAGAATCCTACAAAAAAAGCAAGTGCAACAGGGATGATCTTTAATTCAAGGGAACGAATCCTCAGGATAAAAAAAACAGCAGAGAATCCAAGGGAGATTATCAATACTGTTAAAGGCATAGAAAATCTCAGATTCATGAAAACAATAACAAATGATATGAATAAAGCAGAAAGGAGCGCTATCCATGAAAGGTATTTAAGGCATTTTTTAAAGATACCATGTATTTTTAAATTATCCCTTGCCTCGTCCAGATAGAATTCAAAGAATCCTGCCAGTATTATGGCGACAAAAGGGCCTGCCGGCAGAAAATATCTGACATAGGAGTTTGGAAGCAGCCAGTACAGAGGAAAATTTGCTGCTATCATTACAATGGAAAAAATAAGGATTTCATTTTTCAGGACATCCTTTGCCTTGCTTCGGAGATCTCTCAGTATGATCGTTGGGATAAGAAACAATACCCATGGCATGAAAGACAGGAGGACATCCACGGGATAATCAATAAGGTGCTTCAGGAATGAATAAGAATGCCGGGTATCTGCCCTTGAGGTTATCTGTTCGATCCACATTTTTCCATACTTATCAAAGGGTACCCATTGTACAATACCTGATAAATAGACGGCTATTACCAGGATAAAACAGAGGATACCGATCAGATGTGATATTGAAAATAAAAATGAGACCCTTTTTCTCAGTAAAAGATATGCGAAGATAGTTAAATAAAAAAAAGACAGGGCCTGCGGGCCTTTCGTGAAAAAACTGAATCCTAAAATGAATAAGGGGAGACTCCAGAGAAAAACCGGTTTCCATTGTTTTACATATCCATTGATCCAGATTAATAATGTGACTGCAACAAAAAAGATAAAAATGCTGTCTATCTCAGCTGAACCGCCTTTTTTCATTAAACCGGTCATGCTGAGGGTTGCTATGGCAGCAAAAACACGGCCCTCTCTTCTCAACCACTTTCCGGTCAGGAAATATACTGAAATGCCTGTCATGAACATAGCTAATACTGATGGCAGGCGCGAAGTCCATTCATTAATAGTTCCAAAAAAACTGCCGCTTAGCGCAATGAGCCAGTTCATCAGCGGAGGCTTTAAGATATAGGGTTTTCCGTGTATAACAGGGATCATCCAGTTCCCTGTCCTGAGCATCTCCTGGGCAGCTACTACCCTCAGAGGTTCGTTTCCACTCCATCCGGACAGTCCAAGAAACGGGAGGTAAATGAATACAGTAATGATCATTATCAAAACACAATCCGCAGATGTTGTCTTTATATTGGTTGACCATCTAAATTGGAACATTATATAATTCTATCAAGTTTCTATCTTATAACTCTACGACTTTTAAAGAGTTTTCATACAAGGTCATATTTATCACTATGGAGGTCATATGCATATTGGAATTATCGGTACTGGGTATGTAGGGCTTGTTACAGGCGCCTGTTTTGCTGAATTCGGCTTGTCTGTAACATGCGTTGATAAGGATGAAAAAAAGATCAATTCACTGAAAAAAGGGGCTGTCCCTTTTTACGAACCAGGGATAGACGAACTTGTCAAAAGGAATATCAAACACGGCAATCTCAAATTTACAACCAATATAGGCAAGGCTGTTGAATCTTCCCTTGTTATCTTTATAGCAGTAGGGACCCCCCGTAGAGGGGATGGCTCTGCTGACCTGAAATATGTAGAAGATGTTGCGAGGGAAATTGCAGGGCATATGGATGAATATAAGGTGATTGTTACCAAGAGCACAGTGCCTGTAGGAACAGGTGAAAAGTTAAGGGAAATAATTTCCCGCAATCTAAAGGGCAGGATTGATTTTGACATTGTAGCAAACCCTGAATTCCTGAGGGAAGGTTCGGCTATAGAGGACTTTATGCGGCCCAACAGGGTCATTATCGGCGCAAAAAGCCAGCAGGCAATAGCGATAATGAGAGACCTTTACAAGCCCCTCTATCTTATAGAGACGCCCATTGTTATAACGGACATTGAGACAGCGGAACTGATAAAGTATGCATCAAACTCTTTCCTTGCAACAAAGATATCATTTATCAATGAGATGGCCGGCCTCTGCGAGAAGGTTGGAGCAGATGTTCACATGGTTGCAAAAGGAATGGGGCTTGATCAGAGGATCGGTTCAAAATTTCTCCATCCCGGCCCCGGATATGGCGGCTCCTGCCTACCCAAGGATACAAATGCCTTACTCAGGATGGCAGAGGAACACGATATCAAACTTGAGATCGTAGATGCAGCGATCAGGGTAAACGAAAATCAAAAAGAACAAATGGTTAAAAAGATTAAAGGGGCGATCGGTGGGCTTAAAGGTAAAACAATCGCAATTCTCGGACTCTCGTTCAAACCGAATACAGACGATATACGTGATGCACCCTCCCTCTTTATCATCAAGAGTCTTCTCAGGGAAAAGGCACATATAAAGGCATATGATCCGATCTCCATGAAGGAAGCAGAGAAAATTCTACCTCAGGTCACATACTGCAAGGATGCTTATGATGCAATGACAGGCTCTCATGCACTGGTGATTGTAACTGAATGGAACCAGTTCAGGAAACTGGATCTTGACAAAACCAAAAAACTTCTCAAAGAACCATTTTTCTTCGATTTTAGAAACATATACGACCCGCAGAAGCTGAGAGAAAAGGGTTTTCAATATTATTGTGTGGGAAGGGCTTAGAAAATGGTAAAATTAAGTAGTGAAGGTTGTATGCCAGAACAGAAAAGCATTCCATGACTATTCTATTGAGGATACCTTAGAGGCCGGGATTGCCCTTTCAGGGACCGAGGTAAAGTCCCTGCGGGAAGGTAAAGCTAATCTTAAAGACAGTTATGTGCTTGTGAAAGGAGGAGAGGTTTTCCTTCTGAACTGTCATATCAGCCCATATAGTCATGGGAATATCATGAACCATGATCCTGTGAGGACAAGGAAACTCCTCCTTCATAGAAAAGAAATTGACAGGATGAGCGGCAAAGCAGCTGCTAAGGGATATACGCTGATACCGCTTAAGATATACTTTAAAGCTTCCTTTGCAAAGGTCGAAATAGGACTTGCAAAGGGTAAACGGCTCTTTGAAAAAAGGGATTCAATTAAAGAGAGAGAAGCCAAAAGAGAAATCGAAAAGGCAATGAAAAACAAGTAGAAAGCAACAAGTAGGTAGTAGGTAGTAGACTGTAGAATGCGAATAATACTATCTGCTATATGCTATCCTACTGTATACTGTCTACTGCTTTAACCGGGGGCGAAAGGGCTCGACGGGGGTTATGAGGATCAGGTTGCATGTCGTGGATCCGTCACCACGTAAAAATGCGGAAAAAAACACAAAAGCCAATAACGAACTGGCACTCGCTGCTTAATTAACTAAGCAGCCGCTGCCCTGAAATTGTCTGTGTTTCAGGTTACAGCGTCATAAAGCAGGCTGGCTCCAGGGAGTTTCCCCTGACCCTGGGGTAAGATTTAGGGGGATGGGATTTCGGTACGCCTGCCTGGCGGCAGCCCGGGATCCGAGACTAAATAGTCAGGATAAACATGTAGAAGCCTGAGAGTAGTACTTTCGGACGCGGGTTCAATTCCCGCCGCCTCCACCAATAATATGACGTAATATCAATGTGAATATTACTTATGCTAATGAACAGCTTACCGATAATTATCTCGTAACTTCAAAGCGCTGAAAAACCGGCAGATTTAATATCTTATGGTTCTATCAAAATTAATTAGAGGATAATGTTATTTTCAGATATATCATGCTAAAACAAGCTTCTGTATCCAAAGTGATCATTGTTATAATACTAAAAAAATAATGAACAAGGAGTTAACATCTATGGACAAAGATGAAATATTCAATAAAAGAATTGATTATGTCGGTGATTTCTGTTTCGATGAAAAAGTTGCTGCCGTATTTGACGATATGCTCTACCGCTCTGTTCCTTTTTATCAGGAAATACAGAGGATGATAGTTGAAATGGCAGTCGATTTTGCAGTAGAAGGAACACATATCTATGATTTGGGGTGCTCAACAGGCACAACCTTGTTAAACATTAACAAAGCCATAGGTGACAAGGTAAAATATATCGGTATAGATTACTCTGAGGATATGCTTGATAAGTGCAGAAAAAAACTTTCTGAGAATAATTTCCAGGGGGGATACGAACTTGTCTGTGAAGACCTGAATAAAGGGATATCTGTAGAGAATGCCTCGGTAATTATTATGATTCTCACCCTGCAGTTTATCAGACCTCTCTACAGGGAAAAATTGATAGAAAGTATTTTTAAGGGGCTTAACAGTAACGGGTGTTTTATCCTCGTTGAGAAAGTTCTGGGTGAAGATTCCATTTTTAACAGATTGTTCATCAAGTATTATTATGATCTTAAACGGGGAAAAGGGTACAGTGAGTTGGAGATTACACAGAAGAGAGAAGCACTCGAAAATGTACTGATCCCCTATAAACTGCTTGAAAACAGGGAAATGCTGTTGAATCAGGGGTTCAGGTATTGTGATGTTTTTTTCAAATGGTACAATTTCTGCGGAATGGTTGCGGTGAAATGATGCAATGGTAAAACTCGGTAACTTCATCTTCAAATACAGGAATAGTTTATTCCCTCTCCTGTTTTTCCTTCTCGCGTTTATTGGAAGACCTTACTTGGGTAGCAAGTACTTCGAATATGTAAACTATGTTATCGGAGTAACAGTTGCTTTAGCCGGACAAATAGTGCGAGCGTTAACCATAGGACTTGCTTACATCAAACGTGGTGGCAAGAACAAAAAAATCTATGCTGACGGACTGGTTAAGGAAGGTATATTTGCCCATTGCAGAAATCCATTGTATCTTGGCAATATCCTGATCGTCACAGGGCTCGGTATCGTTTCTAATTCGTTTCTGTTTGTTGTCATTGGGATACCCCTATTCATATTCTTCTATATGGCTATAATCATGGCAGAGGAGAATTACCTTTCAAATAAATTCGGGGAGGAATATGTCGAATACTGCCGGAATGTAAACAGATTTATACCGAATTTTTCAGGAATAGGAACGACTCTGAAAAACATGACATTCAACTGGAAACGCCTTATAACCAAAGAATATGGTACAACCTATTTATGGATAGTATGTATGATCATATTGATCGAGAGAAATCAGTATATACGGTATGGCAATCAAGAAAATAGAACTGTAATAGTGATTTTAGGTTTATCATTAATTGTAGTAACTGCTTTATATGCAATCGCCCGGAACTTCAAAAAAAGCCATCTGACTGAATCCGAAGAACGACTCCGGCGGCGTTTTGAAACCTTGAAAGATGGGATCTTGATGTTGGATAGACAGACTGGCAATGTGATCAATGTTAATCCGGTTATCGAGAAGTTATTGGGTTATTCCCAAAATGAGATTGTGGGGAAAAATGTCAAAGATATTGGTTTGCTGAAAGATATCGAGGATGTTCGGGAGATTTTTCGGGAGTTGTATAAAGTCGGATTTATCCATTACTATGGTATACCGTTAGAAAACAAAATAGGGCAGAAAATCTACACGGAGATATATTTAATTAATCGGGCGGATGCGATTCAATGCACTATACGCAACATCACCGAGCGCATACTGGCTGAAGAGGAGAATAAAAAGAGGTTTAAAGAGCTTGAGGATTTTTATGAAAAAGCTGTTGGCAGGGAACTCAGAATAAAGCAACTCGAAGAAGAAAACGAAAAAATAAAAGAAGAGTTAGAAAAATATAAAAAGTCATAAAAATATCTTGCCCTTATTTATGAATAGTTCAAACGATATTCATTGATATTTCTGACAGTCTGACACTGAGTCTTTGCAGTCCCCGATACCCTTAAAGCAGTTCATGAATTTCGTCGTTACAAGGATCCTTTTTATCAATTTCCATTTATTATCAACAGGTTATAAATTTTTGCTTGCATTTTCCCGCAGAATCGGGTTTCCTTAATAAGGGAGACCGCAAAAAGAAAGGCTGAAGAATTTCTTCTCCAGCCTAAAAAATGTGTGTGTGCATGTTAGAAAACTATTTCTTCTTTGCGGTCTTCTTTGCTGCCTTTTTTGCTGGAGCTTTCTTTGCTGGCATTGTCTAATCACCTCCTTCCTTTACCTTTAAAGCGATGATAATAATTTTCTGCTTATATTATTCATATATCATCTGTTTCATTTTGTCAATGGAAAAATCACTTTTTAGAACAATTGATGCATTTTTGTGAACGATAGATTAATTTTAATTTACATAGAGTAATCAAAAATATGACGCATAATATTTCTCTTTCGTTCTCCAGGTATCTTGCAAGGCGGAACAGATACTCGCTTACAGATGGCTTTTTATCTCTTGCAGGTATCTCGATTTCACCATGAAGGAGGTCTGTCCGAACTTCATTCGCGATTCCGCCGAAGAAAGGTAGAGCCTTTCCCTGGCCCTGGTGGTCCCAACGTAGAAGAGCCTTCTTTCCTCTTCGATGGACGATTGGCTCATGAGGGACTTGGCCGATGGGAAGATTCCCTCTTCAAGGGCCGGCAGGAACACCACGGGCCATTCAAGCCCTTTTGATGCGTGGAGGGTAAGTATTTTCACAGAGTCTTCCTTCCCTATCTTGTCCTGTTCCGATGCGAGGAGATTGTCTTCCATGAACTCCGAGAAGGGTTTCCCTTCTTCTTCAAGCGCCTGAAGGACATTCGAGAGTTCAGAGACGTTCTCCATTCTGTCTTCTGAATCCTCTCCGTATTCTTTCTCGATGTAAGCAAAGTATCCCAGATCCTCTATGAGTCCCATAATGACCTTGTATGGCTCATCTTCCACGGAATTACGGTATCCTTCTACAGTCTTCACGAAGACATCCGCAGCGAGCCTCTGTTTTGCGGTGAGCCTTGTGTCCCTGAGCGCCTGGAGCCAGTCGTTTCTGAAATTCTGTCTAATGTTCGAAAGTGCCTTCTTTCCGATCCCCCGGCCAGGTGTGTTGATGATCCGCTCGAAGGCGGCAGCGTCCTTAGGGTTCGCGATGAAGCGGAGGTATGAAAGCAGATCCTTAGTCTCCGCCCGGTCATAAAATCCGACGCCGCTGACGATGGTATAAGGGATTTGGTGCCGCATAAAAACGCTCTCCAGGACCCTGGAGAGGAAGGTCATGCGTACAAGTATTGCCATATCCGAATATGCGTTGTTGCGTGACAGCCGACGGATCTTCTCCGCGATCCAGACGCTCTCGGAGATGCCGTCAGCGTGGCTCTTATACTCGACGTCGCCTTCCTCTTTGTTGTCAGTGTAAAGCTCCAGCGCCTTATCGGACCATCCGCACCTAACCTTGCTGATTACCGTATTGGCAATACCGAGGATCCTTCTCGTCGATCGATAGTTCTTCTCGATCTTCATCTCCTTTGCTCCAAACTCTCGTATGAAACGCTCGATGTTCGATGGCCGCGACCCCCTCCAGGTATAGATACACTGGAAAAAGTCGCCGACGGCAAACAGATTCTTGCTTCCGCCGGCAAGGAGTTTGATGAGCGAGAACTGGATGTCGTTGGTGTCCTGGAACTCATCAATCATCAGATAGTCGAACCTCTCCTGCCACTTCGTCCTCGTCTCAGGAGAGGCGGCGAGGATCCCGACGGCGAAGAAGATTAGGTCGTCGTAGTCCATTGCGTTGGATCTCTCAAGGTCTTTCTGGTATTCCTCTGCCACTTCAGCATAGGTGGAGGCGGGATAAGGAAGAGCGGCAATGTGGTCGAAGATGCTGCTCCGGTATGCCTGCTTGGCCTTAGAGATGATGTCCCGGGCGTCGCCGGCCTCTTTCGTCTCTCTGTTGTACCTCTTCAAGATGTTTTTCAGCACTTTGAGGCTGTCGCCGGTATCGTATATGACGAATCCCCGGCTAAAAGACCGCCCCAATATTTGAACATCTTCTCTCAACACCTTCACGCAGAAGGAGTGAAAGGTCGATATCCACATAGGCTTGATGGAGAGCATCTTCACGATGCGCTCAGCCATCTCGTTTGCGGCCTTCTTTGTGAAGGTAATCGCGAGGATCCTGTTTGGCCTGATGCCCTTTGCCTTGACCAGATAGGCTATCTTGTGGGTGAGAACTTTAGTCTTCCCGCTGCCGGCTCCTGCGGAGACAAAAAGCGGAGAACCGAGATACTCGACCGCGGCTTTCTGTTGAGGGTTGAGTCCTTCCAGGATCATATCTTTCTTCATCGGGTGTAAGTATTTAATCCGGAACCTGCATTTAAAAAACCACAGAGGTCACAGAAACAAATATAATAATTTTAAAACTTCCTTATTTTCAGATACTTCTCTGCGTTCTCTGTATAAATATTTCTTAGAAATCCTAAATCATTTTCTTCATGAAAAAGTGCACAGAGAAAGAGCCTGAAATCTGCTTTTTTCTCTTACTTAATAATTACATTCCTCCGTGTCCTCTGTGGTTAATTGCATTTTTTGGGTTAATAAAAGCGATTTTCAAAAAGGCAAGGTTCAGCGGAGTTATGATGCAATTATTTTCAGGTTTATTCCAGGGTTTTCCTTTTGTGCTTCAGATACAAAGCTTCAACCTTATTTCTGGCCCAAGGGGTTTTTCTCAGAAATTGGAGGCTGGACTTGATACTTGGGTCATTATTAAAACATCTGATATTGATGCTTCTTCCCATTTCATCCCAGCCATAATGCTCTACCAGTTGAGTAAGAATCATTTCCAAAGTAATACCGTGAAGAGGATCGTTGGATTGTTGGTTACTCATGTCCCGGCCTGATTTACAGATAATTACCGCTTTCAGTACCGATTCATTCCGCGAGAACTGACAACGCAACGATCCTAAGATTCACCATATCACTATTAGCTGAGGTGTTTATTGACTAATTTGGTCATCTCGAACATCGAGACTTGCTTCTTCCCGTCGAATACCGCCAGGAGGTTCTCATCGGCATTGATATTTCTCTTATCCTTTGCATCCTGGAGATTATTTTTCTTTATATATTCCCATAGCTTCTTGGTTATCTCTGTCCTTGGGATAGGTTCATTCCCCACTATCTTAGCCAGCGCCTCGCTGGGTTTCATAGCCTTCATAAATGCCGGGTTAGGGGCTCCGGTTCTTTTCTTCTTTTCTGCCATCATTCTCCTCCTTATATTTACATATTTAGGTATTTTGAGTTTTAATTCCTCTGTCTCAAAATGGTCGCTCTAAAGTATACACTAATTCAAGATTAAAAATACCCTCTCTTTATTAAAATAATTGCAAAATTATATTATTCTTCATATAATTTACCGATGAATTTGAGAGAAAATCTTGTCGAAATAATAAAAGAACGATCTTTTCAGTACAGTAGCGAGCCGAAATTTAAACTCACGTCAGGCGCTATGAGTAATTTTTATTTCAATATGAAAAAAACGACCCAGTCTCCGGACGGCTTGCATCTCGTAGGTAAAATTTTTTTTGAAAAGATCATGGAACTTGGATTACATCCTCATGCTATAGGCGGGCTTACTATGGGAGCCGACCCCATAGCTTATTCTGTTGCATTATATTCCTTTAGTGTTAAACAGCCTATCCAGGCGTTTGTAATAAGGAAAGAACCTAAAGAGCATGGCCTGAAACTTCCCATAGAGGGTAATGTAACAGCCGGTGATCATGTTATTATCATAGATGATGTTATAACAACCGGAGGCTCTACAATAAAGGCAATTAATATCGCAAAAGAAAATGGTCTTATTATAGATGCAGTCATTGTCCTTGTAGATCGTTGTGAACAAAATGGCAGACAGAATATAGAGGCTTTAGGCTATCCGGTTTATGATATTCTGACCGTTAATGATTTTATCCCTTCAAAAAATTAGTTCCAGTTTCGTTTCTGTTCAGCTTTGGCCCGAAACCTACTGATTTTGGTATTATATCAATTACGCACATTTGCCAAACTTAAAATTATAGAAAGGCCGTCTATTGAAAAGAATAATCCTTATTTTTTTGTCGATATCATTGATCATGGCAGTTTCCTTTCCTGCCCATACAATGACCGGGGTTTTACTGAAATTCAGCCAACAGGAAGGTTCAATGCGTATCGTACTCGAGGCAGAAGAATCATTTATTCAAAAAATGAAGGTTACTGCTTCAGCATCCAATATAAAAATAGATTTCCCTGAACCATTTCATCTGACATCCCCAAAAGATCTGCCATTTGAGCTAATATCAGCGGACAGGTCATTAGTGATAAATCTGAAGGAAAAAGCAGATATTAAATTTTTCAGACTCTCTTCTCCTTCAAGGCTTGTATTGGATATCAGAAAACCAGACACCCAGGCATTGGATTCCCAGAAAAAGGCAATCCCGCCTGAAAAGCAGGCCTTGTCTCCGGAAAAGCAACCTGCACCGGTTCTTTTAAAGAGTTTTGTTATCGATGCCGGACATGGAGGCTATGATTTTGGAATAGCCTTTGGAAATGTCAGCGAGAAGGATATAACCCTTAGCCTGGCAAAAGATCTGGGGGCACTCCTTGTAAAAAAGGGCAGAAAAGTCTTTCTCGTACGGAGGGTAGACCAGCATATCACATTTGCAGACAGAATTAGTCTTGTTAACCAGAAAAATCCGGATGCATTTATCAGTCTGCATTTTTCAGTCTCAAGAAATTTTGTTGTTTACGCTCCAAAGGTTGAGGAGCAGACCTCAAATGAAACGCTTGATTCTTATAGTGTTGCTGTAAAACAGAAAAAATATGTCGCAAAAAGCAAGGCCTTGTCTGAAAATATCATAAAAGCGATTAAAGAAGAGTTTAAAGAGGATGTTTTTCATAGAGATATGCCGCTTCCGGTACTGAATTCTGTCGGTGCACCATCTGTTTTAATCGAATTTCCTTCACCACAGTTTGTTACCTATGACCAGCAGATGAAAACAAGGATCATTAATGTAATATTGAATGGAATTGCTGCATATGGACAATAGAAACCTTTTCAGGCAGAGAGCAGATGGAATGTGGGTAAATGAATAATAAAAAAACAGCCGGGATAATATTGCTGGTTTTTCTCTTTCTTGCCGGTGGGGCAGGCGGATACCTCTATTTTTCAAAGGTCCTTCATAGAGAAAATTCAACTGCCGAAGGAGTTGGCAGCACCTCAAAGTCAGAAGATCTTTTCTCTCTGAGAATGTATTATCCTGTCGGCACTCAACTCCAGATTGAAGAGAGAAAGCTTCCGAGGATGATCGGCCAGATGCCGATTGCAGAGGCTACGGTAGAAGAATACCTGAAAGGACCGATAAATTCTGCTTCGTCACATATACCAAAGAATTCAAAACTGATCGGCCTGTACAAAGGTATAGACAAGATAGTCTATGTTAATCTATCTGATGAATTCAGGAGGAATTTTCAGGGGGATGTCTTTGCTGAATTCCTCCTTCTCAAGGGTTTGTACGAGAGCCTTATCTCAAATGTAGAAGATATTCAGGACGTAAAAATACTCATAGAAGGCAAGGAAGTAGAAACGCTCGGAGGGCATCTTTACCTCTTATATCCTTTGAAAGATCTGGTTTCATATGAATATCAGTAAAAAAGACAGGCCGATCGGTGTTTTCGACTCCGGAGTAGGAGGACTCACGGTCTTAAAAGAGATTATCAGGGAACTGCCTCATGAAAGCACCATCTATCTTGGTGATACTGCACGGGTGCCTTACGGGATCAGGTCTTCAGAGACAGTAATCCGTTATTCTTTCGAAAATACAAAATTCCTCTCCTCCAAAGATATTAAACTCCTTGTCATCGCCTGTAATACAGCATCATCTGTAAGCCTGGATCTTATCAAAAACTCAGTTTCGATACCTGTTATTGGGGTTATAGAACCAGGAGCAAAGGCTGCTGTCAAATCAACAAAAAATAAAAAAATCGGTGTTATCGGAACCGAAGCGACAGTGAAAAGCAATGCATACACAAAGGCAATAAAAGCTATTGATGAAAGCATTAAGATCTTTAGTCTTGCATGCCCTTTATTCGTCCCCCTCGTAGAAGAGGGGTGGACTGAGGGAGACATAGCTGCGATGATTGCCGTACAATACCTTAACGGTTTAAAAGCAGAAGGCATAGATACGATTGTACTTGGATGTACTCATTACCCTTTACTGAAAAAGGTGATAACCGAAGTTATGGGTGAGGATGTCATACTTATAGACTCAGCAGTGGAGACATCCCTTGAGATCAAGTCAATCCTTGAAGTTCTCGGTTTGAACAGGGGACCCGAAGCAATTCCTTTCAATAAGTTTTATGTAACTGATTCACCTGAGAGGTTCCTGAAAGTTGGCGAGAATTTCCTCGGACAGAAAATAGAGCAGATCGAAAAAATAGTAGTAGGAGGATAAATGAGACCTGATGGTAGAAAAAATAACGAAATTCGGCCTGTAAAAATCCAGAGGAATTTTCTGGAAACTGCTGAAGGTTCAGTGTTGATCTCTATGGGAAATACAAGGGTTATCTGCACTGCTTCTATTGAGGACAGGGTTCCCCCTTTCCTCAAAGATCAGAAAAGGGGCTGGATCACTGCAGAGTATTCCATGCTGCCGAGAGCTACTCATTCAAGAACGATGCGGGAATCCGTTTCCGGGAAGGTCAGCGGCAGGACTCATGAGATACAGAGACTTATCGGCAGGGCGCTAAGGTCAGTTGTTGATCTTTCGGGCCTTGGTGAGAGGACGATATGGTTAGACTGTGATGTTCTGCAGGCAGACGGGGGCACAAGGACGGCATCAATAACAGGCGCTTTTCTTTGTCTCTCAGAGGCATTGAAATACGCAGTACGAAATGGTCTTATTGAAAAAATACCCCTGAAGGATTACCTTGCTGCCATAAGCGTAGGAATTGTGAAAGGTGAGCCCTTAATAGATTTGTGTTATTCAGAAGATTCCACAGCAGAGGTAGACATGAATATTGTCATGACAGGGAGTGGAAAGTTTGTCGAAATACAGGGGACTGCTGAGGGAATGCCTTTTCCAAAGTCTGCATTAGACAGTCTCCTGAAGCTTGCTGATGAAGGAATCAATCACCTGATAGGCATTCAGAAACAGTTCATAGAAGGCGAGCTGATTAATTTCTAAAAAATACAGACTGTATATGCTACAATAAAATAAAATTTTTCAAGCCTTTGCTTGATCCATTTCCCCATTTTGAAAGAACAGGATGAATGTATTTTAGATACGTGAAGGAGTGAACAGATTGAACACATATAGGAGTATATTTATATGGTTACTCATCGGAATCATGATGATTCTGCTTTTTAACCTTCTCGGCACACCCAGGAAGGCAGAGCAGGAGATGATATTCTCCGAATTCATGACAAAGCTTGAGGCGGGTGACATTGAAGAGGTTACCATAAAGGGCGACGTTATAAACGGCCAGCTGAAAGACGGCAAGAAGTTCAAAACCTTTGCTGTAGAATATCCGGAACTCGTCAAGATGTTAAGGTCCAAGGACGTAAAAATCACTGTAAAGCCTGAAGAGCAGAATCCCTGGTACTGGAACCTGTTTTTCTCGTGGGGGCCTATCATCTTCCTTGTCGTTATCTGGATATTCTTCATGCGCCAGATGCAGACAGGCGGGAATAAGGCTTTGTCCTTTGGCAAGGCAAAAGCAAAGATGATCTCTGAAAAATCCGTGAAGACAACCTTTGCAGATGTTGCCGGCATAGAAGAGGCAAAGGCAGAGGTCCAGGAGATCATTGATTTTCTGAAGGACCCCCAGAAATTTCAGAAACTCGGCGGAAAGATTCCAAAGGGTGTGCTTCTGGTTGGTGCTCCAGGCACCGGCAAGACACTTCTTGCAAGGGCTATCGCAGGTGAGGCTGGTGTGCCTTTCTTCTCGATATCAGGCTCTGATTTTGTTGAAATGTTTGTCGGGGTAGGAGCTTCCAGGGTCAGGGATCTTTTTGATCAGGCAAAGAAAACTTCCCCCTGTATTATTTTCATTGATGAAATAGACGCTGTTGGCCGCCACAGGGGAGCAGGCCTGGGCGGCGGACATGATGAACGTGAACAGACCTTAAACCAGCTCCTCGTAGAGATGGACGGGTTTGAAGCTAACCAGGGAGTTATTATCATCGCAGCCACTAACAGGCCGGATGTCCTTGACCCTGCGCTACTCAGGCCGGGAAGATTTGACAGGCAGGTGGTTGTGCCTCAGCCTGATGTGAAGGGAAGGCTTGAGATATTGAAGGTACATACAAAGAATATCCCGCTCGATGAGCATGTTAATCTTGATGAAATTGCCCGTGGGACGCCCGGGTTTTCCGGCGCTGATCTTGAAAACCTCGTCAATGAATCTGCCCTGCTTGCAGCAAGAAAGGGGAAGAGCAAGGTGGAAAGGTCTGACTTCGAGTTTGCAAAAGACAAGGTATTGATGGGCGTCGAAAGAAAGAGCATGATCATAAGCGAAGTAGAGAAAAAGAATACGGCTTATCACGAGGCAGGCCATACGCTTGTCGCCAAACTGACCCCGGGCACTGATCCGTTACATAAGGTGAGCATCATTCCGAGGGGCAGGGCATTGGGTGTAACACAACAGCTTCCTATAGACGATAAGTATACATATTCTAAAGACTACCTCTTAAAGGCCCTGGCAATCCTCCTGGGCGGAAGGGCTGCAGAGGAGATAGCATTAAACCATACGACTACCGGCGCCGGCAACGACCTTGAGCGTGCTACAGATCTTGCAAGGAAGATGGTTACTGAATGGGGCATGTCAGAAAAACTCGGCCCCCTGACCTTCGGCAAAAAGGTTGAACAGATTTTCCTTGGACGAGAGATTGCTCAGCACAAGGATTACAGTGAAAAAACAGCAGTTGATATAGATGAAGAGGTTAAGAGAATAATTCTTGATGCATATGGAACAGCAAAGAGCCTTCTTACAGAAAACCAGGACCTTCTTGAGATGTTAGCTAAAGAACTCCTTGAAAAGGAGACTCTTGATGGTTCAGAGATTGACGCGCTCATTCAGGAGGCTGAATCAAAAAGGACTGTCCAGGTTTGAGGCAAAAAGGTTAAATCACGGACAGAGCAAACCGGCGTCTCCTGAAATGATTTAGATTTTTTCTAATCGTAGTGTGTCCACATGCGTATTACTTTAATAGTTTTAATTTTATCAAGAATTTCATAGACAAGGCGATGTTGTATTTTTATGCGTCTGGAATATGCGCCTTCCAAATCACCGACCAGCTTCTTATAGGGCAGGTTTTCCCGATCAAAATATAATAAAATAAACCAATGAAACTTTCCTGGAGAAATTACTGTCTCGACTTCTCACAAAAAACTTACATCATGGGAATCCTGAATGTTACACCGGATTCCTTTTCTGATGGCGGTCAGTATTTTGATAAGTCAGCTGCGATTAAAAGAGCAATTCAGATGGTGGAAGACGGCGCTGATATTATTGATATCGGAGGAGAATCAACAAGGCCGGGCTCACAACCATTAGCTATCGAAGAAGAACTGAGGCGCACGCTTCCTGTTATTGAGGCGCTCACTAAAGAGATTGATATTCCGATATCCATAGATACATACAAATCAGAAGTAGCAAAGAGGGCGCTTGATGCCGGTGCAGCAATGGTAAATGATATCAGCGGGCTGAGATTTGACCCTGAGATGCCAAAGGTTGTTTCAGCATATAAAGTTCCTGTTGTCATAATGCATATAAAAGGATTGCCAAAAGACATGCAGAAAAATCCCGTATACGAGGCTTTGATACCGGAGATAATGGATTATCTCAGAGACAATATCAGGTCAGCAAAAGAATCGGGGATTGCAGAGGACATGATAATCATTGACCCGGGCATAGGCTTTGGAAAGACATTTGAACATAACCTTGAGATTATTCATAACCTTTATAACTTCACCCTGCTCGAAAAACCTGTCCTGGTCGGCCTGTCAAGAAAGGCATTTATCGGTAAGATACTCGGTGATGTCCCTGCAGGAGAGAGGCTTGAGGGCACTGCTGCAGCAACTGCTATCTCTATCATTAATGGAGCTAATATCATCCGTGTCCATGATGTAAAGGAGATGGTTAAAGTGGCTAAGGTGGCAAATGCGGTTAAGAAGATGAAAATTGGAAATGTATAAAGTAACCGCTATTTTTCCTAAGTCCCCTCTTGGGAGGGGTGCAGGGGTGGGTATCAGGAGGCAAAGAGTAGTAGATCATGAATCGCAAGCAGATCATCTCTTATAACCCGAATTTAAAAGAACTGGCAAGACAATTAAGAAAAAACAGTACGCTTTCAGAGGTATTATTATGGCAGTACCTTAAAGGCAAACAAATGCTTGGTTATGATTTTGACCGTCAAAAACCTTTAGATAATTATATTGTTGATTTCTTCTGCAATGAGTTGATGCTTGCCATAGAAATAGATGGAGATACTCATAATTACAAGATTGAACGAGATATTAAAAGACAGAAAAGATTGGAAGCTTCGGGAATCAGATTCTTGCGATTTACTGATGAAGATGTAAAGGAAAATATTGAAGGGGTAGTTATGATGATCGGGGAGTGGGTCAGGAGAAATGGGAAACCCACCCCTGCACCCCTCCCAAGAGGGGAAAAATAGATTATGAAACTTTTACTTTTCTTCGCACATACATGGTGGTTTAAGACTGCTTCTAAAAGTCTTCCGGAGGCTCCGGATGCTGATAGGGAAGAATCAATGGAAAATACCATAGTAGTCTTTTTCCATGCAGAAAAAGAGGATGAGGGAAAAGGCAAGAGCCTGCTCGACAAACTGGCAAAGAACATTAAATGGCTTGCCGGCAAGTTTGGAACGAAGAATGTCGTCATCCATTCATTCAACCATCTCTCTTCGAGCAAGGCATCTCCCGGGTTCTCGGAGGAGATGATAAAACTGACAACTGAAAGGCTCCAGAATGCAGGGTATACCGTAATGTGTACGCCCTTTGGGTATTTCAATCAGTTTAAGATCCATGTTGGAGGCGAAAGCCTTGCTAAGGTGTTCAAGGAGTTGTGAAGGCTAAGGGATACCCTTAGCCGCATGCCCTGCCTTTAAGGCTGAAAAAGAATTTCAGCGCCTTTTTCACTTTTTCGGAAAAGATCTTTCCGGAAAACAAATTTCCTGCAACCTTTTTATTTATCTCAGCAAGGGTGGGATATGGATGAACAGATGATGCCAGTGTTGAAAGTCTGACCTTCCCATTCATAACAGCTACCCATTCACCCAAAAGATCTCCTGCGCGCGGCCCGAGCATCTGGATACCTATAGGTTTTTCTTTTTCATCAAGGAGAAGCTTTATCCTTCCTGCCTCATCTCCATCCGCAAGACTTCTGTCAATCGACCTGAACTGCTCGGTCCAGACAGAATAATTTATGCCTGCTGCAGCAGCCCTTTTCTCGTTCATGCCAATGCTCGCAAGTTCAGGATCTGTATAAGTACACCAGGGCATATATGTGTAATCTGCTTTCCTCGGCAGGTGAAGGATAGCGTTGCTTAGGACAATGCCGCCCTCATATCCGGCTGCATGGGTGAATTGATAAGAACCAGTTGCGTCCCCTGCAACATAGATATGATTATGGTTTGTCCTGAGCCTTTTGTCTGTCTTCAGACCCTTTTTGTCGGTTTCGATCGAGATATCTTCAAGTCCGAGGCCTTGCAGGTTTGTCTTTCTTCCGACTGCAACGAGGAGGGTTTCAGCCCTAAGGCTGATAGTTCTGCCTTCGGCATTTTTAATGACTAACTCTTTTTCATTGCCGAGGTCTTTTGTGCTGAGCGGCATAGAGCCAAGATGGAAGGTTATCCCTTCGGAAATCAGAATATTCATAAGCTGCTCAGCCATATCTTTGTCCTCAGCTCCGAGGATCTGACCGGAAAGCTCAACTACGGTTACCTTCGTGCCCAGCCGGTTGAATGCCTGGGCCATCTCAATTGATATCGGTCCTCCACCGATTGCGATCATGGATTTCGGAAGATTTGTCAGTGAAAAGAGTTCTTTATTGGTGATATATGGAGTCTTATCAATTCCTTCTATGTCCGGGATGAACGGTGAAGATCCGGTGGCTATCACCCAGTTTTTTGCAGAATATATCCCGCCGTTTAACCTGATTGCATGCTCGTCTATAAAATTTGCATTGCCGAATTCTACTCTTGCACCGAGCTTGCAAAACCTTTCCTCTGAATCATGCTCCTGTATAACGCCTATGACCGACCGGATCCTCTTTGTGACTTCCCCAAAATCTACTGGCCTAAGGTCAACGTATGGAAGACCATATTTCCCGGCGTTCTTCATAAGGTGGCGGATATGAGCAGTCCTGATGAGTGTCTTGCTCGGAACACACCCGAAATGAAGGCAGTCGCCTCCCAGTTCTTTCTCCTTTTCTATGAGAAGGGTCTTTGCTCCAAATTGAGCAGCCCCTGATGCAACGGTCAGTCCCGCAGCCCCACCGCCAAGAATCCCTATATCAAAATCGTAATTTGCCATACCTAAATAGTATACTTCAGCCTGAAGAGATCATTCCCGATTCACGATCACAGCATCGAGATGGGTCACCACTAATTTCCCGTCTATAATCTCCAGTACCGTCCTTTCATGGGTAGTCGTCCTCGTCTCTTTCCCGTCTATGACCATAACTTCGATAACATCGGTTTCTGTTATGGCGCTCCGTTTGTCGTCGCTTATCGTAATCTTATCGTTTTCCCTTTTGTACTCATGGAGGGTGAGTTTCGAAAATACCTTTTTCAGTTCCTCTTTATACTGATCCCGTGTCATCTGAATCTGTTGGGGCATGAAGGTTGGCTCTGTCGAGCCCATCATCGAGACATTGATGACGACAAACGGCGCGAGATGATTGATTACGCCATCCAGATCTTTAGCGAGCGTTGCCTTCTGGACTTCATTCATGATTATCATGACATCATTTTCGGTAATGGCAGTATATTGCGGAGATGAGTTTTTGCATCCGATTATGAGGGAGATCGCTGCTGCCAGTATCAGAAGAAAAAATATTCCCTGCGTTACAGAATTTCTCATATGAACCTCTGTATGCAAGACTGGTTTGCTATTATTCAGGTACAGGAACCGAAGGCGTCTGAGCCTTCTTATATTCAGCCAGTCCTGAGAGTGTTATCTTCAGATCGCCTGTATCCTTGTTCATCTCTGTTACATAGGTAACAGGGATGAGCTCTTTCTTGCCAGCCTGCACAATCATGACGTTAGCCGCACAATTTCTTTTCCCTGCTGCTTCGTCAAGGCTATGCTCCCTGATGTTTTCAAGGTCGATGACCATACCTGCACGGATCGTTCTCCATTCATCATCCGACAGTTCCATACCCGGACCTCCTACGCCTGCTATCCCAGCCAGATCCTTTTTAAAATCCTGGCTGACAGTATTGATAACAGCCTTCACCGTCTTTCCGTCATCACACCCCGGCACTGACTTCGAGCAGCCGGATAACAGCACAGCAATGAAAATAATCGCCGTCAGAATGATTGCAAACTGATACAGTCCTGATTTTCTAACCATACATTCCTCCTTTGAATAATCTAATTTCGGTTTTAAAAACCTCTCTGATAGAAATTATAGATAATACTTTTTAAAGCAGCAACTAATACTTTGCCCTTCATCTCCAGATAATAATATTCTTGTCCTCACCTCCGGAAGCGATTGCCTTTGAATCAGGGCTGAAAGCGATGCTTCTCGGGGATGCGGTATGACCTTTAAGGGCAGTAACTGCGCGTGCGGTTTCAGTATCCCAGAGATGGATAAGGGTGTCCTGGTTGGCAGTAGCAAAGATCCTGCTGTCAGGGCTGAACCGGACTGTCCAAGTCGATGAGTTCGGCACTGTAAAGTTATGCACCTCTTTCTGTTTCTCTACGTTCCATATTGTGATGCTGCTGTCCATGTGGGCAGTGGCTAAATATTTTCCGTTGGGGCTGAAATTAATCCTGCCGACGTCTGATCTTGCATCCACTTTCGAAATTGTATATATCCGCCCTTTACCATCGCGGAGATTCCAGAGGATAATCTTGTTTGAAGCAGTGCTTGCTGCAAGTATCTCGCCTGAAGGGGAAAATGCAATATCACGCATGGGCTCAGGGGTATTGATCTTCCTCAACAGGGTTTTATCGGTTAGGTTCCATACTGTCACAACTTTATTAAAACTTGCTATCGCAAACAGTTTGCCATTCGGGCTGACTGCTATATTGCTGCTATGGCCGGCCTCTGCATTTATGGTCTGGGGAGCGCCAAATTTGTCAAAGGAAACAGATAATACAATGACATTCCCGCTTGCATCAGTAATCAAAAGCATGGTCCCGTCAGGTGTAATAGCCATGCCCACAGGTTGGTTCGCGGTCTTAATAATCTGGAGTTCCTTCCCATCATTAACATCCCATAACCTTATCGTATAATCACCAAAGCTTGACGAGATCAGGTATCTTCCGTCAGGGCTGAAGACAAGCCCCGTTACCTCTCCCTGATGTCCGGTAAGTGTTGTGGGTGTAAGGAGAGGCGCTGCCTGGTCTTTCAGGAATGGCTCTGCTGCCGGCATTCCATAGAGCATCCCGGGGGATATAAAGACCGCTTCTATGGGCTCAAATTTAGGTGCATCTTCCCCACCCTCTAATATTACTGGTTTTGAATATACTTTCATGTCCCACTTTTCCTCATTGATCTTCCATCTGCTGTCTTCCCTGATGAGACGGACTTCACCTTTCGTGATTCCACCTCCTGCCTCAGCCTGAAGAGTAAGAGTTGCCCTGTCCCCTGAGATCTGCGTTCCGGTGATAGCTACCACAGCAGGTGAAAATGCCTGCACAACCTTCAGCATCTGAGCTGCCTTTTCCCCTTCGAGCTCGCGGGCTTTTTCCTGAACAATAAGCTTTTTCAGGGATTCTATATCTCCTGTATTTTTTGCGTTCAGATACTCCATATACGCTTCCTGCACTTCTTTTTCATCGCTAATAAAAATCGCTGAGACTTTCGAAAAAACCCCGGACAGGAAATCACATCCCCCGAGAACAGCAAGGAAACAGGTCATGCTAATAAGGATCATGCCTTTCTGTATCAACCGTGAGTTTATATGACCCTCCCTTTTCATTGCCCCCCTCCTTTTCTTGCATCACGTATTGTCAAAACTTAACCACAGAGATCATGACATTATTTTCTATATTGTATAACGAAAACGAAAAAGATTTATAAACCATCTTTTTTGATCCATCCTGTTTTATCAATGATTATAAATCATGGCCTGAACAAAATCCTCCTGCTAAAGAGCGCTTTTCGTATATAATGAAATGAACTATCATGTTTCAGTTGAGTTTGCATTTTTCGAATAGCAAAGAAGCCCTCCGGCAACACCTGGAGAAGGCGACAGGAAAATCCGTTTCCCTGACCTTAACAGACAATTCCACCAGTATGCTTTCATTAAGGACGAAAAATAATTCGGCTTTGGTCAGGATGCACTGGATGTTTCTCAATGCCGGTGATGAGATCATCAGAGAGATAACTGATTTCATAAAAACAAGAAAAGGCCGGACGCCCCTCACCAGAAAATTTATAGGTGAAAACCAACCCTGTCTGAGGACAATAAAGCACATTTCCAGACAGCCGGACATTACTGCACAGGGCAGATTTCATGATCTGAAAAAGATCTTTGATGATCTGAACAATGAGTATTTTGAAAGACGAATCACCTCTTCTATCAACTGGGGGAAACAGAGTTCACGGAGGCTGGTAAGAAAGCGGCTGTTAGGGAGTTACTGCGGACATACCAACACCATAAGGATAAACCCTGTCCTGGACAGAAAAAAGACCCCTCTTTATTTCATCAGATATGTTGTCTACCATGAGATGCTCCATAGTACTGTAAGGGCGGTAAGGAAAAACGGCAGGAGATTGGTGCATAATTCTGAATTCCGGAAACGGGAGCGGCGATTCAAAGAGTATGAGAAAGCTATGTCATGGGAAAGAAATGACAGATAAGCAATGCCCGTCCCTAATGAGTCATCCTGATTTCCATTGCCGGTAACGATCTATCTCTTCCCTGATTGAGTTAAGGACAAAGATAATTACCGTGGCATCATCAGCAAATCCTATAGCGCCCAGGAAATCCGGAATGGTGTCAAGCGGAGAGAGAAAATACAGAAGCGCTGCAATAGCAAGCAGGATTGTTTTTTTCGAAACCATGGTATATGACCCTGCGCTCCAGTCTTTGATCAGACCGATAAGGGTCATGAGGTCATATTTAAAACCCTTAACAAAGGATTTTTTATTCTTTGCATATTCTGTCACTGCAGAAATAAAACGCAGACGCATGTCCGGATCTTTCAGGTAAGACGCGGCAAGAGTTATAAAGCGGGTAAAACCTTTCGGCCTTTTCATATGTATCCTCTCCTGGTATTAACCCGAATAATGCAATTAACCACAGAGAACTCGGAGAATCATATTGATAATAAAATAGAACCTAACAGTTTTTATCATTTCCTCTGTGCACTATTTTATGCAAGATTGAGTCTTAATTGTTTTCAAAAATATAACACGTGGACACGGAGAATTGCTTGAAATTAGAAGTCTTTTTAAAGTTTAAAACGCCTCTGTGAACTCTGTGGTTTAATCCAAATGCATTTTTTGGATTAAACAATAAACAGTGACAAATAAAAAAGAGGCTTCATCCCTTATGGTCTTTTCACCTTTTTTTATAATGGAGGTTATGAATGCCCAATGCGACAGATCAGTATATCCTATGCAAATGCCTTTTTTACTATTATAATTGAAGAAAATACAGCCATGAAACCTATTGAGATTTTAATAGTTGACGGGGCAGTGCAGATACGGGAAATTATCCGGTCTGCCCTCGAAAACAGTTTTCCAAAGATCGTAATCGACGAGGCAGGCACTAACAGGGAAGCAAAGTCAAAATTAGAAAATAGGCATTATGACCTTATTATTTGTGATTGGGAAGCCCATAATATACAAGGTCCAGAATTATTGGAGTGGATGAGGGAGGAGCCGGTTTTAAACACAATACCTTTTATTATGATGACTTCCAAGAGCGACAAATCGCACATTATAAATGCACTGCAATCCGGGGTGAACTCATACCTGATAAAACCCTTTTCTGTTGTTGGATTAATTCACGGGGTCATGTCAGTCATAACAAAACTTGACCGGAGGGAATTTGAACGCTTTTTTGCAGACAGTCCTGTTTCTCTCACATTTCAAAAGAATAAAATCAAAGGATATCTTATTGATATAAGCGCAGGCGGACTTTTAGCCACTTTTAAGCGGAGAGGTTCTTTTGCGAATATCCTTGAGAAAGTGTCCATTGACATAGAACCTGATTACAAGACTAATATCCCATCTATTCAGGGATTTGTGGTCAGGATTCAGGCAGCTGAAAAATCTGCAGATTCAGAATATATCAATATTGCAGTTAAATTTTTGAAGATATCTCCTGATACAAGAAATGAGTTAAATACTTTCCTGTCTTCATTAAAAAAATAGGTATTTATATTTTTTAAATGAAAAGATATAATTATTGGGTGTAAAACGGCTTAAATAATTTAAGAAAAAAGGGGAAGAAGATGAAGAGCAAAAGTGTTGCCTTTTCCCTGAAAATAAAGGTTCGTATTCGCTTTATTATTGCAGTCTTCTGAAATATAATTTAATCACTTTTAGGTTTTATTAATACTGAGTTACGCTTTCACATCAACTCAGCAGAAAAAGACATGAAGGTCCTGGAGGAATAAGCAGCGCGGGTCCAGATTCAGGAAACGATTAGCAA